>Ga0222715_10000953_pt1 | contig 28526 bp, 24 predicted proteins | sample C33_9DmetaG_FD_165056 | JGI IMG/M metagenome (GOLD analysis project Ga0222715, IMG submission 165056) | Estuarine water microbial communities from San Francisco Bay, California, United States - C33_9D | ecosystem: Environmental > Aquatic > Marine > Unclassified | place: USA: California...
GATGGATTGGTCTCCGTGCGGGTGGTATTTACCCATGACTTCTCCGACGGAACGAGCAGATTTGCTAAATTTCTTTTCCGAGGTATGGCCGCCTTCAAACATACCATAAAGCACTCTGCGATGAACTGGTTTCAACCCATCACGTGCATCGGGTAGCGCTCTGCCAATAATAACGGACATGGCATAATTGATGTAGGAATTTTTCATTTCGGTATTGAGCGAATGGTTGAGGATGTTTTCGCCCGATGCCGTTGAGCCGTCTTCGAGATCATTGGTTTCTTCATCAGATGTCAAGGTTGGTCACCTCCTTAGCGTAGCGCTCGATAAAGGCCCGACGTTCGGGGACATCCTCGCCCATGAGCGTTTCAAACATACGATTGGTCTCTTCGGCTTCCTTGACAGTCACCCTCAACATCGTACGCGTTTCTGGATTCATCGTCGTCTCCCACAGTTGTTCTGGATTCATTTCACCCAGACCCTTGTAGCGTTGAACACCGATTTTCGCAGCGGGGTTGTCGCCCCTCAAATCATCAATGATGTCGTCACGCTCTTCATCGCTGAAGGCGTATCTGTTGATTTTCCCCTTCGAGAGTTGGTAAAGCGGCGGTTGGGCGATGTAGACGTGCCCGCCGTCGATCGCAGGTCGCATGAAGCGCCAGAGGAAAGTCAACATGAGCGTTCGAATGTGTGCACCATCAATGTCAGCGTCTGTCATGATGATGAGTTTATTGTATCGCAACTTTTCGGTATTGAATCCACCTTCATCCTCAATGTTGTTGCCAACTCCGGCTCCAAAGGCACGAATCATGGTCTGAATTTCTTGATTTTGGAACACCTTGGCCACATTGTGCATCTGCCGTTCTACGTTGAGGATTTTACCACGCAGGGGGAGAATCGCTTGGATGCGGCGGTCCCGTCCTGTTTTGGCTGACCCTCCTGCAGAATCACCCTCAACGAGATAAATTTCGCATTCTTTTGGGTTTCTTGACTGGCAATCTGCCAGCTTTCCAGGCAAGCCTCCGCCTTCCAAGACACCTTTTCGGCGAGTGAGGTCGCGGGCTTTACGGGCTGCTTCTCTGGCTTTTGAGGCGAGAAGGGCCTTGTCAACAATCAATTTCCCGATGCTGGGATTTTCCTCAAAGTATTCGTTCAACATCTCATACACAACGGTTTGAACAATGCCAGTGACTTCGCTGCTCACGAGTTTGTCTTTGGTTTGTGATGAAAAGGACGGGTCTGGGTGTTTAACGCTCACGATGGCGGCAAGCCCTTCGCGCACATCGTCACCAGAGAGGTTGTCCCCCTTCAGAAGATTCTTCTTCTTTGCATAGCCGTTAATGCAACTTGTCAAGGCAGTTCTCAAACCTGACATGTGAGTGCCTCCATCTCGATTTCGAATGATGTTGGTGTAGCACAGGATATTTTCACTAAAGGCATCAGACCACTGAAGGGCCAATTCTACAGTGACGGGTCCCTTTTCAATCACCTTTTCACCCTGGATGAGGACTGGGTCAGGATGCAAGACTTCACGGCGTGCGTTGATTTGGCGTACAAATTCCGTGATACCGCCTTCGTAATGATGCTCGCTAACGTGTTGTTCCTCGGCTCTCTCATCGGTGATGACGATTTTCAAACCAGCGTTCAAGAATGAGGTTTCCTTCAGTCTTGTATCAATTTGTTCGAAGTCGAATTCTGTGATATTCGTGAAGATGGACAGGTCGGGTTTGAAGGAAATCTGAGTGCCCGTATCGTCGCAAGTTCCGATAACTTCGAGTTCTGTAACTCGGACACCGGCCTCAAAACGCTGGCGGTAGATGGTTCCGTCTCGGTGGATGGTCACTTCCATCCACTCGCTCACGGCATTCACTGCCGAGACGCCGACTCCGTGAAGGCCACCGCTCACCTTGTAGGAGCTGTTGTCAAATTTCCCACCGGCGTGGAGTTTGGTCATGATGACTTCAGCAGCCGATATCCCAAACTCATCGTGCAGGTCTACGGGGATGCCTCGTCCGTAATCTCGAACCGAGAGAGAATGATCTGGAAGGAGGGTGACTTCGACGATGTCGTTGAATCCTGCAAGATGCTCGTCGACCGAGTTGTCCACGACTTCCCAAATACAATGGTGCAAGGCTGAGCCATCGTGAGGGTCGCCGAGATACATTCCCGGGCGTTTGCGAACGGCTTCAAGGCCCTCGAGAACTTGGATGCTTCCTGCGTCGTATGTGTCGGACATTTCATTCACCATTTTTTGAGAGAGGTTTTGCGAGGAATCGGCCGCTTTTGCCGAAAGAATTTGAGTTCAAAATTCACATCCCCCCCTATAAATTCTACTTACCATGAAGGGGTATAAACCTACCTCTTTTTCACCATCAAAAACGACGCATTGAAAGCGAATTTGTGGCGTCGGAGAAGGTGAAAAAACCATGATTTCTAAGAATCCAAAAGAGCATCACAATATTCCAATGTTTGAACTCCAAAATCCCCGAGCTTTGGCTACTATTTGATACGAGAGCGTTAAGAAGAGGACACGGGTGGGCAATGCATGGCTGAACCGCAGATTTGTGCATCCCTTGAAGGTACAACTGTCAAAGAGATGGCTGACGAAGCAGCGCGTGCAAACATTGCAGGCGCAGATTTAGTTGAAGTCCGATTTGATCGACTCTACCTCAAGAAGCCCGAACCCAACAAGGTTGAAGATGAAAATGGAGAAATCCGACACGTCATGCCTCCAGAGGATGAATGGCATGTTCGAGACATGTCTGACGTGGATGTCAGCGCAGCCCTCTCGTCAATCAAGGAAAGTATTCCACTACCCGTTATCTTCACCGTTCGCCCTCGTGACGAAGGTGGGTTTTTCCCAGGCGCTGATGAGGAGCGATATGAAATTCTTCGCCAAGGAATCACTTCAACGGTGAAATCTGTTGACCTTGAATTGTCGATTCCTGAAGGAGTTCGCACCGAATTGCTTGACCTTGCTGCATCAAATAACGTACAAGTCATCTCTTCCATTCACGACACAAGCACGACTCCCAGCGCTGATGAATTGACGGCAATGGTTGCTGAACACTCCAAAGAAGGCGAGATGTTCAAGTTCTGTGGAACTGTTAACGACCATCAAGATGCGCTGCAAATCGTAGAAGCATGTCATGAATTGAAGGATTCAAGCCACACCTACTCTCTGATGGCTTTGGGCAACGGTGGCGACTGGGCACGACTCCATGCCCCGGTATTGGGCCAAACAATGGTGTACGCCACGCTCCGTTCTGAATTCAAACTCTCCAACAAGGGTCTTGTGAACATCCGTGATCTCAAGAATGCTTGGACATTGATGGAATACTGAATCTAGCCCTATTCGTCCTCTGCGTGGACGTCCATGGCTCGTTGCTCCATGAGTGGGACCGTCGTGGTTGCTTCATCGTTTGAGTCGCCCATGCCTGCATTCATGTACCGGCTGTTCAAGATGAATGGCGTGGCAATGAGAGCAGCCATTGCTCCAAAGAAGACCAGAGGGACGGTCCATGGGGGCAAGATGAGCGTGCGCTCAGTTGGCATGACCGTCACATCTGCAACTACATTTGTCTCGGGTGCTGGTGCATCACCATCATGCGTGTTGTCCCACGTATCCACGACCAGATAGAAATCCTGCCATTCTGACCCTCCAAAGAGAGACGAGTAGAGTTCTGGGCCATCCATCGAAACTGAAAACGTCACCTCAGAAGTCTGTTCGTATTGATGGACGTCGCGATATGTTTGCCATCCTGCAGGGCTGAAACTCCTCCATTCTGGAGGGATGTCGCTCAATGCATTCAATTCATCAACTCCAAAATCATCCCAAAAGCTGTAGGAATTATGAGATATATCATAGATTTCTTCATAAAGACGGTATTGAGAAGTGGTCAGCAAGTATACATCACCCTCAACAGGCGTGCTCACGCCGTCTTCGATACTCTGCAATGTTACGCAAAAGGTTGTCCTGTAATCACTTGATAGATTGAAACGCAAGGCTCCAACGCTGTCATTACCTATTTCCATACTCATGTAGTGGCCAGAGGTCAACGGTTCAAGAGCGGGGAGAGGCCAGGTTGGATTGTACATCCAAGACTCCTCAGGACCTTGGCCCTCTGACGAGGAATCCGTTTGCTCGGCAGGTGGCTCTTTTTCATCCCCGTCCCCGAGATCTCCTGGAGCAAACATTTCATCATCGAAAAACCAGACCTCATTTGGAACCATGGCGTGGCGGTGGACTGTTTCATTCCAGCGCACGGGTTCAACTTCACCTGAGCAACCTGTTGCTGCTTGAGCCTTGATGCTCCATTGCCCACTCACAAGAAGTGGCATGAGAAGCACGGCGGCTAGGAAAAAAGAGACCTTACGCACCACTTCACCACATCGTTACCAACGGAGGCGGCTTTAGGACATGTCGCTTCATCGGCGACGAAGCGGCCTGACATAGCCACTTTCATCACTTCTACGTTCATCTTTTGAGAGTATTTTTGGCGCCGGTGGCGGCATGTGATGGTCCATGCCCAGCAAACCACCTTGAGATTCAACATGCTCGATGTCAGTGTAGGTTTCTGCTGCTTCTTTGGCTTCCTCTTCCAAGACACTTGGCTCTCGCATGACCAGCCATCCAAGGACCAGGGCGACGACGATCAGTCCAATGAATGTTGCAAGTTCCGAACCGGCATCGGCAAGCCATGATTTCCATTCGTCTGCGCTGAAATCTGACAGTGAGGGAGGACCTTCTGGTTCTGGGACTACCTCAACATCTTCGGTGAGTGTAGCACATTGACCCAATCCATCGCATACCTCTACCAAGAGGGTGTAGTATCCGACCTCTTCGTAGGTGTAAATGGCCCTCACCAATGAGCCAGCAATCGGTTCAGTCCAATCGTCCTGAGAATTACCGTTCTCGTCCGCATCAACTTCAATGTCGAAATCCCACCGCACCGAGTATTCCGTGAGGATTCGCTCGTCACGTTCCATGATGGAACCATCATTGACATCTAAGTCTCTATAGATTTCCATTTCCGATCCGGACTCATAGTCCGACACATTGGCTGAGAAAGAGTTTGATGAGCCAACAAAGATATCTTCGGGCAAGTAGATCTCAGTAATTTCAGGAGGATGGTCAACGACGACAGTAAAGGATTGACGCATGACGTCTCCAGTTCCAAAGGCGTCTCGGACCGTCAGCGTAACGGTATAGGTCCCGGGGAGTGCGTAGCCATGCCAAGGTGATGCACCGTGCTCGAGAGGCGTAGCATCTCCGAAGTCCCACGTATATTCGACCAAACCATTCCATTCTGGTGAGGCTTGTTCAAAGGGCACATATTTCCCTTCAAATTGACGGTCTCCATCCCGAGTGCCTGCTGAATCAAAGTAGAGCAAATTACCAGGGGAGGTGACCACAGCGCCGTTTTCGTCAAAGGTATGTGACCACGAATCGACGACAGTCCCTTCAGGGAATGCGGTGGTGGTGGTAATGATGGACCCGTTGATGTACCCGTCAAGAATTCGTAGTTGGATAATCGGCAAAGGATTGGAGATACGAACAGTCATTGTTCTTGGGAAACTTTCTACGCCATCCTTGTCCGTGACGATCAAAACAACGGTATGCTCGCCGGGAGTGGTGAAACTGTGAGTCACTTGAGGGCGGTCTCCAAAGGTTCCATCGGAGAAACTCCAGTTCCATACTTCGATGTCGGTATGGTCCCCGACCAATCCGTCAGGGTCTCTGCTATCCAATCCGTCAAAGATGTAGGGGGCGTCGACTTCACCGTCTTCTTCCCTAAAGTCAACAGCTTCGGATTGTGTCCGAACATCGAAGTGAGCAAATGGCATCTGATTGAGAACAGTGATGGTAAGAACTGCGGTTACCTGACTTCCATCATCATCGGTAACCGTCAGCGTAACGGTTTTGTTACCCGGTGAATCCCATGCAAGAACTGGATTTGCATTGTTGCTGACGACATTGCTGTAATCATCTGTACGCAATGGCGTGCCCAGACCCAAACGTACGCCGCCATCAAAGGTCCACGCATAATTGACGATTTCGCCATCGTCGTCTTCGAAAACGTCTGGCATCACCAATGAAGTGTAGGTCATGGTCGTCATCAATTCGGCATAGATTTGGACTGGCAATCGGTTGTTGACGTGGACCTGAATGGTCTTTTGTCCAGTATTGTAACCGTCGGAAACACTCACCGTTAGATTGTAAGTGATGTTTTCGCCATCGATATCTCCCCATTCATGTTGCTGGGAATAAGCACCAATGCCACTGTCCATGGTCCCGTCACCCCAATCCCAGCTAAAGTCAAGGAATTCTGTAGGAACGTTGTCTACGGTTCTTCCTGCGGAGAAGAGGATGCGCTGGTTGGTAAGCAAGGTAATCTCTTGGTCAATGACAACGTTGTTGACTGTGATGATCGGGATAGGATCGGTTTGGTCTGTAACATTGATTTCGTGAACTTGGGTTTCAGACCATGTGCCTCCTTGGTCCATCACTCGAAGGGTTGCGTTGAATACCCCGACCTCGCTGTAAGAACGAAGTGGAGATTTCAAATTGGACGAACCATTGTCTCCAAATGTCCATGCATAGGCCGTAGGTGCGTCCATGTAGGGCAGACTATTGTTGTCAAGAGACAGTCCCCAAGCATCAAAACCATTGCCGAGGAATTGTATGTTTTCCCATGTTTGAGATTCGTTGAGCGACACCGTTCCGTTGGCTACTGGTTTCATGTTGCTAAGACTTTGAGGAGAGGTTTGAATGGAATCAACCATATCACCAAGCATGTCTTTCATGACCATTGCAAAGGAGTACTGGTCGCTCTTGTGAGCAGTAAAGTAGACTTGACCGGGGACATCAACACCGCCTCCTGCCGAGATACGGTCGGTGATGGTGTCAACAACACTTCCTGAACTGTCTCGAACCGAAATCTCAACGTCTAAATCCTCAAAGAAGGCGTTTGAAAGGACGTTATAATTGATTTCAATGGTATCGTCCAAGCCATCACCGTCTCGGTCACCGAGAACGGTATTGTTGAGCGTCATGGTGGCTGGCGAGGTGATTCGCGCCGCTTCGATATCGACAACGCCAGTTGGATAGGAAGGGCCGCATGATGTGTAATCGCAGTCTGCGATGGTGCTTGCGTACCAGGTGATCACCCAGACCTCATCGGTCAAGTTTCCAAAGCCCGGGACAAGCCCTGTGGCGACATTGTTGACAAAGTTGAGGTCGGAAACGCTCCACAAACCGTCAGAGGTAGCCTTGGTCACGATGACACCGTCAAATTGACTGACATCTGCCGTCAGCCTGAGGGTCAGGGGAGCGGGTGAGGCAGAACCTGGAGTAAATTGGAAGGAACGAATGCCCCAGCCTTCGACACTGTTTCCGGTAGAAGACCAAGGTGCTGCCCAATCACTGTTGATTTCTGTTGGTTGAGCACGGCAGAAGGCACCACCGGTACAAACTGCGTTAAGATCCAAATTTGGATATCCGTAGATGCCCTGATCCGAATCCAAGGTCGCTGCGATGCTGAAGTTAGCGAAAATCTCGCCCATCGTTCGGCCCAAGAGCCCTACTTGACCCGCTTGAGGAGAAAGAGCGAGGTTCTCCACTCCTTTACCACCTGTCGCAGAATCTTGAACCAGTTGCCGAACCGCTGGCCCACCGCCCAGATGCTCTGCAAGGTACATGGTGAACATGTAACCTGCTCCGTAATCTGCAATACGTTGGTTCCACCAACGCACCGATTGTTCAGGAGCGGCTGTCCACGCATTGACGTGGCCTGTGAGCGTGGAGTCTGCTCCGAAGCAGAGATAGATGGCTACATCCGCATTGCCTTCATCAATCCACAAATTTTCGTAAGGGTCAAGGGCATTGTGGAGCAGATGTTCGAGTTCGTGAGCGAGGATGGATTTCCCCCACGCTAGGGTGATGTCTGCAAAGTCAACGAAGACGGATTCCCTTGAACTTGCAAAAGAGGGTGCAAAATAACCGCCCGTGTTGTATGCGCCATCAATGTCGTAAATGATGATTTGAACCTGGCAGTTGTTGTCGACATCTGGGGGTGCAAGGCCTCGACCGTCTTGGTAGTCCTTGCCGTAGTAAGTGGTCATGGTTGGATAGATGGTCGAGTCCCAGGTGCTTGCGAGGTTGTTGAGGACCGTTGAGGAGAGGGTTCGGCCGCTTTGAACAATGAATGCGACACTGTTGGTTGTCTTGGCCACATAGGCCGAAATTTGGCCGGCTGCTGTACCGACACTGAGTGTGTCGCCAACCACGTGAGGGGTGCATGCACGTCCCGCTGCGCGCCCGGATGTAGCGTCAACCACCATGTCTTCGACGCCAGGACGCCCCGCATCGATCCATGCCTGTCGCATGAATTGTGTTGCAGAAACAACGGGGGCTTCCTCGTGAATAAACAAATACTCACTTCCTTCACTGGGGTCAAATTCATCGAGATCCCCGATGGCTTCTCCTCCAGCCGTGTAAGTTGAAGATTGACCCGTGTCATCTCCCGTATTATCGGCCTGAGCCAACGCTACAGGACCAAGGCTTGCGAAGAGCAAAATTGAGATGAAGAGAAAGGCTGGACTGGTGCGTTGTTCCGACATATGTTCCACCTTGTTGAATCGCTGCACGGATTCCCAATTTAACGAAACGAAAGGAGGTATTTAAGAGTCCGTGGTGGAGGCATCATCATGGCTCATTCTGCCCCACCACGATGGTTGGGGTACGCAAAAGGGTTCATGCTCGCCCTTATCCTCTTGTTTTCGGCTGCCTTGAGCCCAGTTCAAGGCGAAAACTCATTCGTTGAAAATCAAATCGACCTGTGTGAATTCATGGAGTCATTGGAATTTAACGGAACACATGCCAACGAAACCGTACAGTGGCAAGTTGACATAGGCCCTCGCACGCCAGGCTCCACTGCATCTGCGCTCTTGCGTGCCAATTTCACTGCTGAAACAGAACGGCTGGGCTATACGGTTTCTGAATCAAACCATACGAGCCATGGCATTGAGTTCACCAACCTCTTTGCCCGATGGAATTCTTCTACTGAAAACGCAGATCAATTGGTTCTCTCTGCACATTATGACTCCCGAAACATCGCCGACCAAGATGCAAATGAAAGCAATCGGAGCAAGCCTGTGCCTGGGGCGAATGATGCGGCAAGTGGAGCTGCTGTATTACTGGAATTGGCACGTCTCATACCATCCATGAACCTCACCTACGACGTGGTCCTGTTCTGGAACGATGCAGAGGACCAAAACAACAACTACACTGAGGGAGCCAAAGCATGGGCGGGCAACCTTACTTCAGAAGAGCAAGAACGAACCAAGGCCTTTGTGCTGCTTGATATGGTTGGTGATGCCGACCTACAATTGCACAATGTAGTTCCTGGAAATGATACTCTCAAGGAACGAATTGTGGTCATGGCTGAAGGTTTGGGGATGGTTGATGGTGTCGAGGATTGTCTTGGTCAGCCCGGCCAAGATATTCTTCGGTATTCAACGGTCGTGGGCGTCTTGGACGACCATGTCCACCCTCATGAACTCGGCATTCCTAGTATCGACCTCATGGATACCGTGTACGGTGAACCAAAGTTTGGGACCTTTGGAACCTATTGGCATACAATGGAAGACACTCCCGACAAGGTCAGTGCCGAATCACTCGCCCATGTTGGTCACTTGGTTGAACTCGGTTTGAGAACGAATGCATTCATCATCGAAGAGGCCTCAAGCAACCCTGACCAGAGCAGTCTTGATGAGGATCAAGAACAATCTACGCCAACACCGATTGAAAAAGAAGAGGGTAACAAGGGCCTTGCCTACGTTGCGATGTTCGCATTCTTTTCAGTGATGGCTCTCCTCTCTTACTTTGAATGGACCACAAAACGTCGCTGAAAAGGCGCGGTTTTTGAGGGAAGGGGTATTATCCGCGCATGCTATCGGAGAACACGGAGGGCAGCCTATGGACGACGATGACCGCGAGCGGCGAATGAAAGCCCTGCGTGAACGCGTTCAAGCCAAAAAGGCAGAAGGCGCTCTCATTGAAGACAACAACGAATTGGTTGTGGACCAAACGGTGTACGAAGAAACTGTTGTCGTTAAGGAACAGGAACCAGAACAAGATTGGTTCGCTATGGCAGACAGGGACGCCGACCGATGGCGAAACCTTGCCGCATCCTTAATCATGATTGGAAGTATCTTGGGTATGCTAAGTGGTGCATTGATTCTACAAGGCAATCCAACAGAATTGCTCAACACATCTCTGTTTGCAGAACGGTCAACTGTGGACATCTCTGGCACAGCGCTTGAAGATGTTGAGGGTTATGGTGTAGAAAACGTCACCGTTGAGCTTCTTGAAGCATCCAATCGCGCCCTCCTGCAAACCACCTTCACCGACCAATATGGCTATTTTACCATCAATAATGTCACTCAGGAAATCCATATCATCGTCTTTTCAAAAGAGGGCTATACAAGCGTTGAGCGGACTTTCACCCCAGATAATGCCGGCCTGGACCCGGTGACCATGAAACCTGGAAACGGTACTCGAATGGAAAACGACGATCAGGCCACATCGGGATTTACTCTTGAAAACGCTGTCACGCTCTCAAGTGCTATCGGTTTGCTGACCATTACAACGGCCTTTTTCGGTGTTCAATCAGCGGTTGAAATTCGCAGAGGCAAGCGATACCGACGAAGCCAATACCTTGCGGGCGTAGCACTCTTTAGCCGAGGATTAATATTGGTTGGACCCGCCTTAATCCTGTTCGGGATGGTTGTCAATGTCTTTGCCCGAGACGATTTTGAAGACCGACGAGAGGATTGAGCATGTACCTGATTTCTGTCGAAGGGGGCGACGGTTCGGGAAAAGGCGAAGCAGCCCGTATTTTGGGTGAATTACTGAGCGAATTCCCCTTCCCAGAAGTCGTGATGACTCATGAGCCACGACGGCACAGTGAACTCGGAAAATTAGCCCTCTCTTCAGTTAAACTCGGGGACAAAACGCCCCTCGAGGAAGCCGGTCTCTTTGCTGCGGACCGACTCGACCACTCCCACACCATCATCCGCCCGCTCCTCGCATCGGGCGCCGTGGTGATTTCGGATCGGAACATTCACTCATCGCTGATTTACCAAGGCGTGGTGGGTGATTTGGGTCTTGAACAGGTAGCCAAAATGAATGCGGCTGCGATGATTCCCGACCTCGTATTCTGGATTGATTGTGACCCTGCTAAAGCCATGAAGCGGATCAAATCAGGCACCTTGAGAATGACCAGCCAAAAACAGGAATATTTTGAAACTCAAGAAATTCAAACCACCATTCGCAAAGGATTCCATGAACTGTTTGGCGAAGGCAGTAATGTTCCAGCACCTTTCAATCAATGCCATGTCGTTGGCCCAATCATGAACGAGGGGGGATTGGACGAACTGCGTAAAGAATTACGCTCAGAACTTCGTCGATTCTTCAACCGAAAGCCCGCACCACTCAATGTCGACAGAGACGAAGTTGACCGCAGTTTGCTCAATCGTCTGGTCTACGATGTCAAGAAGCAACAGCGCCTTCCAGGAGCCCCTCAAGAAAAAACTGCCATCCATGTTGGTTGGTTAAGCGGGAAATCTCCCGCACAATGGATGCAGGATGCAGAGGACCATTGGCCGCTTGAATCCGCCCAAGACCACGACGTACCTACCTCTCCAATGGCCCATTCCTGCTGGTCCATCCTCGGGACACTCTCGCTGATGGTTGGTTCGAGCGAAGTACCTCGTTTGCACGCATCGCTCGGACCCGTTCGAATGGTCACGCAGCGTCATACCCAGCGCCTGGTCAAGTGGCTTTTAGCAGAACACTGGATTCACAAACAACAAAACCACGTTCCCTTTGCTGACGCCCAATTGTTCAAACTCCGAGATGAGCGTTTAGGCTTCTCAAGACTCACACTGGCGATGTGGCCGCTTCGTAATGCGCTCGCCTCCTGGCGCAGGGCGAATGCAACGGCGTCCTGGACCGATGCGTTACAAGACATCTTTGCCGTTGAAGATGGGAAAGATCTCTCGTCTACACTCCGCAAGGCAGTCCACGACATCAATCAGCGTTTGGCGATTTTGACAAGCGGGCACGAGGGCTGTCCTTTGCCCCAAACTGCGGCGGAATTGGTCGTTTGGTGGTCGATGCCACCACCTGCTCACTCTGCTTCTTGAGCGGGTTCAGTGGTGGCCAAAACAAACTTCGCATCTCCCGGGAGAAGCACGTTTGCTGCTCCAACAAAAGCGTCAGCTCGAGCTGCAAACATGCTGCACATCAAAATGCCGAGGCCGAATCCGAACGGCAGTCCGGTGATGATTCGCTTAAGATTGTCAGACTCATAGCTGGTCAGCAACTGTAGAAAGCCATCGAAAATAAGTGGCGAACAAAGAAGGAGTCCACAGCCAATCCAGAGCAGAGTTCTCCGGTTGTTTTTGTAGGTCGATTCCAGTATGGATTCGGGAAGGAGAGACAGGCATGTATCACGTACAGTCCAACGATTCCAGCCACGTTGAGTGAACATGACTCCAGCAAGAATCATCCCTGCAAAAATCCCCAAATCACGTGTGCACACTGGAAGTTGATTGTCGTTTAATACCCACGAACGCTCGTGCTTTTGATGGCAGTTTAAATCCCCGAATGCATAAACAAAACCGGCATAGGGGTTCATTTCACTCCAGTGATATCCCTCGTGAAGATGGTCATCACCTTGGTTTTGAGCGATTCCTTCGTTACCTGATGAGCCCCAGCCTTCATCGTCAAAGAAATCAAAGGCATTCGCTCGCCCATCAACATTGGTCACTGTTCCGGGTTCGAGCGTCAATGGAGCGAGGAAAAAAGAAATGAAAATGAAACCACAAATGCCGAGGATCCAGCGACCAATCTTTTTCTCCCTGTTCCGGTGAGCAAGGCCGTTCGGCTCCATCATCCGTCCACGCTCTACACCTCTATGAGGCATTCGCTCCGGAGAGCAAGTCTTCAATGGTCAGTCAACCTCGCCACTGCATGGCCGAGCCACTCACTCCGAGAATTGGGTTGCTCACCGGCCTGCAGGCTGGTGCGTTCATCGGCCTCTTCCTCGGGTTTTCACTTGCGGTTGTCTCTGCTTTAACCAACCCCGATGCACTGAAGCGCTTGGTGCAATTAATGTGTATCACACCACTTGCTTGTGCTGTTCTTTTAGGACCTCTTCTCGGCCTTCGTCGCGCCCCGATGGTGAGTACTGAAGACCCCTTGGGCGAGGTAAGGCAATGCCTCGAACGATTCAGTGAAGGCCAAAGCCGTTGGCGCTCTTTGAGTCATGTGCGAAGCGATGGAAGGACCGTGCGCATTGATTTGCACAATTCCAAACAACCCCTCGCCATCGTTGCTGCTAGCATTGAGATGACCGACCGCTTCCCGATAAGATACATCGTTGGACGTGGTGAATCAAGAAGCCGTGAGCCCATGCTGCGAGGACAAGTACTCGCCTTCATTGAACAACGAGTCGATTTGAACAGAAGACGCCGCACCTCATCCTCAATTGAAGTGATGCCCGCATCCGTTATTGAACACATGGAGGCCACCCACCACATGCACCGTCGCCTCTTCTACCTCTTGCCGATTATCCTCTTCTTCGCATGGCTTGAGATGCGCTGATAGCCGCGCAAGAGGCTATGAGGGAGCGCTCCTTCCCTTATCCATGGCCAACGACATCGGACGTGCAATGGCTCGATTAAAGCATCGAGACATACGCACCCGTAGACGAGCTGTGCGAACCTTGTTTGAACAAGATGACCCTCAAACATTGGAAGCATTTGAGTCTCTTTTGGACGATGAAGACCCCTGGTTTGTATCAAAGGCACTTGAAGCCTACCGCATGTGGAGTCAATCCCAAGGAGCCGATTCTGTTCGAACACTGCTCGACCATGTCTCTACGGACGTCAGAAGAGTGGGTGCGAATCTCCTATCATCTCACGGAGAGGACGGTGCTGTCATCGCCCTATCATGCCTCAATGATTCAGATGGTGTTGTTCAGAAGAAGGCTGCTCAAGCCCTCCTTCATCATCCATCAAGCCAAGGTCTTGAAGCATTGCTCACTCACCAACATGAAGCCATCATCTCCATCGGCATGCGCCACCCTCACCTTGGGCTTGAGCAAGTAAAACAAGGACTTCATCACACTTCAAAAATTGTCAGGAAAGCGGCCCTATCAGCCGTATTTGAACATAATTTCTCCATTGAATTTGAATCGTTGAAGGCCTTTTTTGATGAAGACATTGAAGCAGTCAATATTGTCATTTGGATTGCCCAACAAAAGCCCGAACAATTGGACAGTTTCACACAACAAATCAAATCTCACCACGTTCGAGAATTGGCAACATACCTCCGCAAGAACGTGCAGGATTCCAAGGACCCCTTGGTCCTATCACTCGTCGAAGGCGGCATCTTGTCTCCCATCGCTCGTTGGCTTTTGGTTCAAGGCTCGCAGGAAGATGAGTTGCGATGGGACATGATTCGAGATCAGAGGCTTGACATCATTGAACGCTCGAAATTACTCGAGCGGTTGATTGGGCGAGCCGGTGACGCCAATGTACAGGAACAAGTCGAGTTATTCATGCAATCAAGCCCTCCACCATTGCTACGCGTGGCGTGCGAGAACCTATCAACCGCCGCAAGTGAACTTCGTTCATGAGCAGCAAGCACTCGGGCCTCGTCTTTACCGCTGATGCCACAAATGGACAGAAGCACCACTTGGCCACAGGGATTCGCATCGAAGGCCCCTTCACCTCCACACGCCTCATCCTCCGATTCCCTCGCTGGGTGCCTGGATCTTACTTCTTGAGAGAACCAATCCAACACATGTTTGATTTTGGCGCAGTCGACCAAGATGAAAAAGAACTCACTTGGAAACGGATTGACGTCGATGGTATTGCGATACAGGTGCCAAAATCAGTCACATCGCTGAACATCACCTACACGCTCTTTGCCAAGGAATTATCCGTTCGTTCAAATCATTTGGATGCGACGCACTTGCACCTTATGCCGCCCTTTACGTGGTTTCTTCCCGTGAAAGGCATTGACATGGAACGTCTCGATGCCACCCATCAAGTTGAGATCACCGCGCCTGAAACTTGGACTCCAGCGACTCAGTTAGAAGCTGTTGAAGACATCAAGAAAGGTGAAGCGAGACTTTGGAAATTTACGACCCCCAACCGAGATTATTTGATTGACAGCATCATTGAAGTGAACCCCAACGAGGTGATTCAAACCGTTGTAGACGGACGAGTTCACAACTTGAAATGGTGGGATAGTGGGGGGCATGTTCCCAATCAAGAGCGCCTTGAAACCTTCGTAAAGGATACGGAGAAGATTATCAAGGAACACTTTGCTCTGTTCGGTACACCCAACTGGCCCGATTACACCACCGTTTTGCACCTCACGGAGAAGGCGCGAGGTGGCCTTGAACACATGAATTCACAAACCTCGATGATGCCTCGGCAATGTCTCTTCCCGCATCATGAAGATGAATACAGAGATCTTGTGAGTCTTTTTTCGCACGAATACCTCCATCAGTGGAATGTGAAACGACTGCGACCCAAAAACTTCCTTGATTATGATTTGCAAAAGGAAACCCATACCGACTTACTTTGGTGGTTTGAGGGAGGCACATCATGGCTTGGCGATATGCTGTGCGTACGTTCTGGTGCGTGGACTGAGGATGATTGGCGTAAGGATTTCGCTCGTAAAATGAAACGCCACATGCAAAGCAACGGTATGAGCAAAGAATCCTTGGCAGAATCAAGCCATGACGCTTGGATACACCTCTATAGAAGCGGGCCTTACACGCGTGAAAGCCAAATATCATATTATCTCGAAGGAGAATTAGCACTCATGTGCCTTGACGTTGAATTACGTCGTCGTAGCAAGGACGAATTCGGGGCCTGCGACCTCATTGCAGAAGTGTGCCAACGCTTTTCATTAGGTGCGGATTCACCCGACGGCGTAGGCGTGGACTATACCACGATTCGTGACACACTCAAGCAAGTTCCCGGAGGGAAGTCAATGGGGCCTTATCTCGACCGCCTCGTAAAGCATCGACACGCCCCGAATATCCTCCATGCGTTGAAGTTTTTCCGCCTGCAATTGATTCCGGATTCCAAGGATACCGAAGAAAAGGCATGGTTGGGCATCAACACCCGAGAACACAACGGCAGTGTACAAATCACCACCTATCATTCAGAGTCACCCCTGCGTGAACTCACAGAGGTTGGCGATGAACTTCTGGCAATTGATAGCGTGAGAATCAGGTCCACTGCGCACTTGCAGCGATTGTTGAAAGGAAGAATTGGTGATTCGGTAACTCTCGAGATGACGCACGAGGGTATTTTGCGAGAGGTCAACCTCGAATTGCCCTCCTCACCGCGCCATGGAGTCATGCTGAAAGGAAAGGGTAACGCCCGATGGGCTGCATGGATTAGGACCCGTCAAAGGATGGAAGAGTGAGCAATTCATCAAGAGAAATGAAGATCGGCGGAGTATCGTCTGCCATTGTGTGACGGCTGGTCTTGGGCGGAAACAAGGCATCTGAAAGGCTCATTTCAATCACGTCCTCCTTGGTCAATTGGTCACGTCCGCACCCCGGCCAAACATCGACTGAAATCGAATCGTTGCCCATGTAGTCGACGCAAATCGCTGGAACACGCTTGAGATCAAGGAGTTGTGCTATGGAAAAGCGGTGATGTCCGTCCAAGATAGCCCCGGTTCGCTGGTCGACGATGAGGGGTTTGGTATAGCCACCCCATCGACGCGTCATGTCAAGCAATTTATCGCGATTCCGAGATTTGACCTCCTCGTGGGGTTTGAGCCATGAAACTGGGACAAGCTCGACATCACCTTCCGACCATTCCATAGAGGGGGGGCAGCGGCATTGTGCCATAATGCTTTTTCAACCAAAGCGATACATGTCAACAAGAGGAGAGCGTATGGAGTTACCCAAACCGTTACGCTCGGCCAAAGAAGCAGACTTGGTCGGTGAGCCTTGCCCACCCAATCTTTTGCGTTGGTTGGCCACACTCCCTGCCAGAGTTATCGAAATCCTTGACCGTCTCGCTGAGCAAGGCCATGGAGCTTGGTTAGTAGGTGGTTGCGTGCGCGATGCTTGGTTCGGCGACGAGGTAGGCGATATTGACATCTGCAGCACGTGCCCTCCCGAAGAGATGTTGAATCTCTTTGGAAATGATGCTATTCCAACGGGCGTTGAATTTGGAACCGTGACCATCAAGGGGGATGGTGAGCACTTCGAAGTCACCACGCTTCGAACTGAATCTCAATATCGCGATGGACGGCATCCTGAACAGGTTGAATGGGGTACATCGCTACAGGAGGACCTCTCGCGACGGGATTTCACCATCAACAGCATGGCCGTTGACGTTGCAAGGGGTTTACTCTACGACCCTTTCGAAGGAAAGGCCGATATGGAAGCCAACATCATACGCGCCGTAGGAAATGCTCAACTCCGTTGCGAAGAAGACTCATTGAGAATTTTACGAGCCTATCGCTTTCTTGAACGGGGGACAGGTCAACTTTGGCGCATGGAGCCTGCACTCAAAGAGGCCATTCAACTTCACAGCAAACGTCTCGACATGGTCGCGATAGAACGTCGTTGGAATGAAGTCAAAAAAATCCTGATGAAATCAGGGGCGGGGAAGATTCTCCACACGATGATGGAAGATGGCGTTTTGAAGTACATATTCCCCCATTGTCAATTCATCAGCCCCAAGATTTTTGATGCGATGGACCGAGATGCTGTGAAGGAACTAACAGTTCCTCAACGGCTTTCTCTTCTTCTCGTCGAATACAAACCAAAAGTTGTGTTTGAAGCCATGAAATTCCTCAAGACCTCAAAAACCACGATGAAAGATACCTGCCGTTTCCACGAACTGTTGCGTCATCTACCTCAACCGATGGCTGGTGAGCTGCGGGTCTTCCGGCATTGTCTTGGACAGGATGCCGCGCCCCATCTGATGCTTCGCAAGGTATTGAGCACCATTGGAGTCACCATTCACGGAATGCCCCAAATGAATGTTGAGGATATTGACAAAATTACCGCAATGTGGGACACACTCCAACCCTCAAGAGCCCCCTCCCAATGCCTTGTCGACGGGCATTGGATGATATCCCGAAGCGGGGTCGGCCAAGGGATTCGGTTGGGACGTTTGAAGGAATGGCTTCACCGAATCCAGATCGAAAAAGACATCGATGACCGATTGATGCTTGAACGAGAATTATCACTTCTGCCCTTCAATCATGGCGACCATGAGCATTGGCCAAAGTTACAATTCCCATGAACACTTGACGGCATCAAATTGATGTGAGCGTTTGTTCTGCACTTACCATGAGCGGAACGATAGTACTCCCTGAGCAACAAGTTTTCAATGCCCGCGTCAGTGCGATTCAATCACGCATTGAGGCTATCAGTGGCCAGAATCGAATGGCTAAACTTCTCAACGATAATTTTCGAAATTGGCTCGCAAATTCATCCATGTCACCACTGAATCTCACCCTGGAGTTGGACAAGGACAGCAACGGCCTTATTTCAGGAGATGAATTTGCTGGCCTGCTAGGGAAAATGACCGGTGAACGTCCTCCGGATTGGGTCATTGAATTGGTCTTTTCATTCGTCCAAGCCAAGCCTGAAACTGGAATTCCTCTCGCGGATTGGATGGCATTCATGGCTGCAAATGGATTGGAGGTACCCGAACATTTGTTCGCAAAGAAAGTTGAGATCACCGGAAGTATTCACACAACGGCGGAGGAATTTGTCGTCAACGATGAAATTACAGTGACCGTTTCCTTTTCGGACGATGTGGATGGATATTCCATCAAAGCGACAGAATCCAACAGCGGCCAAGTCGAAGAATTCTTCACTCCTTTGGCTGAGATGGATTCACCTACTGGAGACCAATTCATGCTTCAACCCGATGAAGAGGGCCTCTACCAAGTTGAACTTCTTCATCTTGGTATTCGCCTCAGCATGGTGGAAATGAACATCCTTCAACCGGTAGAAGAAGAACAAGAAGAAGTTGAACCTGAAGTTGCAACGCATTCTAAACACGAAGAAGAAGCTCATGAAGAAATTCTTGTCGTTGACGAAGGCCTGGGAGGATTCATCACAGAACTCAATAACACCAAACTCAAAAGCGAAGCACGTGCACTCATTGAGAAGAGTTCAGCGTACAGAATTAACGGGCTCATCAAATCGACAGCAACCACGCTCTTAGGAGATGGCGACCACAGAAACGGAACAACCGTTGCATGTGACATCGGAGATGGCTTCGTTCTAGAGGTGATGATGAAACACGGTGAGCGCTTGTTTGAAGCGGGACAACCTGCCTCCATCCATGCTGCGCCTCATGATTGGTCAGTTGCTACACGCAGACTAATTTGTAAAGAACTCTAGATGATTACTTCAGCGCACGAGCAATCACGATACGTTGCACTTCTTGTGTTCCTTCGTAGATTTGAGTGATCTTCGCATCTCGGAAGAAGCGCTCAACTGGGAACTCCTTGGTGTAACCGTATCCTCCGAGCACTTGGATGGCACGTTCAGAGACCCACATTGCCGTATCTCCAGCAAAGAGTTTGGCCATACTCGCCTCTCGAGAATGTCTTGGTCCATCTGCATGGTAGTGTTGTTCCTTGGTCCATGCCGCTTTGTAGACCATCAAGCGAGCCGCATCGATTTGAGTAGCCATGTCGGCCAAATAAGCCATGATCATTTGATGATATGCGATTGGTTTGCCGAATGCCTCTCGCTCGTGTGCGTATTTCAAAGCAGATTCGTACGCACCTTGAGCGATACCCAAGGCCTGTGCTGCAATGCCAATACGACTGTTGTCAAGAGCATTCATAGCGATGGGGAAGCCATTGCCTACGCCTTTGATGACGTTTGCAATTGGAACCTTGCAGTCGTTGAGAACGAGTGTGCAGGTATCGGATGACCGAATTCCGAGTTTATCCTCTTTCTTGCCAACTGAATAGCCTTCGAAATCTGCATCAACGATGAAGGCGGTTGTTCCGCCATGCTTCTTGACACCGTAGTCCGGATGGTCGACATCTTTGGCAAAGAGAACAATCAGACGGGCTTGGGCTCCGTTGGTAACCCACATTTTTTCTCCGTTGAGGATGTAATGTGAACCGTCATCGGAGAGTTTGGCTTTGCAGGACATGGCGGCTGCATCTGTACCAGCACCAGCTTCAGAAAGTGAGTAAGCGCCTACTTCCCCTGCTGCGAGCCTTGGCAGGTATGTTTCCTTCTGATATTCATCGCCGTGCAGCGCAATGGTCATCGAACACAATCCAACGTGAACGCAAAACATCACGGCGAAGGACGGGTCAACGCGCGCAAGTTCTTCGATGATGATGGCTTCGGATATATCGTCGATTGGAGAGCCTCCGTACGCTTCTGGAATGGTGATTCCATGGAGTCCAAAGTCAAGGAAGGCTTGCCATTCCTCGCTGGGAGGGATTTGATGTTGGTCACGGTGTTCAACCGTTGGAGCAAGGACCGTTTCTGCGAAGTCGCGAACCATCTCTCGAATCATTTTTTGTTCGTCGGTTTCACTAAAATTCACTCGCTCACCAGCCCTTCCCACATAGCCGAGTTTCTTAACCCGTTTGTTTGATTTGAGAAACACTCCATTCCTCAAGTTCATATACCACGTGAGGAAGGCGCGAGTAGGAGAGATAGTGATGGACGACGAAATCATTGAATTCGTTATTGCTCAAGACCGCAAATATTCTATGGAGCATTTGTGGTTTCAACAGAAAGAACAGCGACTCATGATTGGAGTTAGCGAATTTTTAAGGGTCGAAATTGGTGACATCCTTCGTGTTATTTTACCGCAGGCTGACACCGAAGTCGACGAAGGCGGCAGTTTGTTCTCATTGTGGACAGCGGACGAAAAGATTGCATTGACATCCCCTTTTTCAGGTGTCATTTCAGATGTCAACGGTGAAGTTGAGATCAACCCCGACTTGGTCAACGACTCTGCATACAACGACGGATGGGTCATCCTCCTCGCACCACACGAATTGGAAATGAATCCCGATGACAAACAATTCCTTGAGAATCTTCTCGACCACAACGAATACGTAGAATACCTTGCCGAACTTTGAGTTCAAGCACTGATTCCGTTACGTTTGCCTGCATCGTTGGAAAGAGAAGGTTATTTCCCATCAAATAGAATATTTCCATCCCTTTCAGCGTTGGATATCTCCTCAAGGCTGATTAACAACGACACTCTCCTTGAGACATGACCGAAGCGATGAGGGAACTGCGTAAGAGTCTCGAGACTGCACCCGTCATTTGGAAAGGCGATTACCCATACTTCATCCATCCCGTTACCGATGGTGTACCAAGGATGAATCCTGACGTCCTCCACGCCATTACCGAATTGGTATCACAACGAGTGGATTGGTCCAAGGTCGATTTACTCCTTGGCATTGAGGCCATGGGACTGCCCTTAACCGCACCCCTGAGCATGGCCACGAGAATTCCACTTGTCATCGCTCGAAAGCGAGAGTACGGACTCGAGGGTGAAGTGAAAATTGACCAGTCCACTGGCTACTCAAAGGGCACCATGTACCTCAACAATATCAACGAAGGCGAGCGAATCGCTATTCTCGATGACGTTCTGTCAACCGGTGGAACGCTTGAAGCAGTGATCGAAGGTGTTCGACGAGCGAAAGCAGAGGTGACCGAAGTTATCGCCGTTGTCGAAAAGGGACCTGGTTTGAAGCGACTTCAGTCCCTGTACCCCAAAATTAGGATACAGTCCCTCGTTCGTTTGGAGATGGACGGAGATAAAGTGGTCCTTCTTGACGATTGATGCTCCAACGGTTGCATTCATGAGGGAGTGGCGTCGCCCCTGTCATGGGGAAGCGCATGGATTTGGACCGTCACGATTTCGAACTCGATGAGTTGATGGAACGCATACGAGCGAATGACAACCGCCTCATAGCACTTCAAGTTCCTGAAGGATTGAAAATGCAAGCCTTGGAAATGATGGATACGATTGAGACGGAAACCAGTGCACAAGTTGTCCTAGCTGCTGACCCTTGCTACGGTGCCTGTGATCTCGTGCACGACAAGATGCAACTCATGGGCGTGGAAATGGTTGCACACATGGGCCATTCCCAAATGAACATCGATTCGGGCATGCCTACACAATTCATCAACGTCACCTACAAGGGAGACCCCGAACTTCAGCCAGTCATCCCTTGGCTTGAACAGCACAGAGCCATGGCTCAACAACGCCTTGCTGCACAAGACGCTCCCGACTCAACGATGAGCGAAGAAGAGGCTCAAGAACGATTCATGGACGCTGTGGGCCGTATGGCGCCCCTCACCAACACCAAACTTGGCTTGGTCGGCTCCATCCAGCATCTTCACTTGCTTCCTGAATTCCATGACCGTCTCGAAAAGGCTGGCTTTGATGTCACCATCCCTATCGGCGGCGCTCGCTTGTCCTTCCCCGGGCAGGTGCTCGGGTGCAATTACTCCGGTGATGACCCGAGCATTGGACACTACCTCTTCCTCGGAAGCGGTGACTTTCATCCGATTGGTCTCGTCCTCCATACCGGCAAGCCATTGGCCATGTTGGACCCTTATACCGGAGACGCAGAGGAGATGTCGCTTGAGCGCATCGAGCGCATCCTACGCCAGCGCTTCGGCCTCATCATGAGCGTTCAAGATGCGAATTCATTTGGAATCCTCATCGGAGAAAAGCCTGGTCAGATGCGCAGAACACTCGCCTTGCGAATGAAGCGCATGTTGGCTCAACACGGAAAGAAGGGTTACTTGCTGGCGCTTGAACACGTCGGACCGGAACTCATTGACTTCTATCCGGTGGACGCATTCGTGAACACTGCTTGCCCCCGCATCGCAATTGATGATGCCGTGAAGTATCGCAAACCCCTCATCACACCTTTTGAGCTCGAAGTTGCCTTGGGTGAGAAGAAATGGGAATTGGGCTACCAATTTGACGAAATTCCTTGATTGGCCCTGATTCAACAGAAGAAATCAGGCGTTCCAACGCCAATGTGAACCACATCTTTTAGAACGGTTGACATCAGCATTCTCATGATATGGCAGACTATCTTGACCGCATTGGAGCGGGGTTCATCATCGCTCATCCAGAGTTCTTGGATTACGATCATGTTCCTGAGGAGCTCGTAGGCCGAGAGGATATCCAATCCGAGCTGGCTTCAAAATTCTCTGCCTTAGCATCACCGCAGGGAGCAGCCAGAGCCGTCATCACCGGTCCAGTGGGAAGCGGGAAAACCGTTCTCGCCAAAACCTTCTGTCGCGACCTTCAGCGTCATCTGTCCGGAAAAAGGGAACTGAAAGTGGCGCACATCAACTGTCGAAATGCATCGACGAGCATGCGTGTTGCCCAGCGAATCTTGCATCAATTCGACCCTGGACACCCAGACCGTGGACTTTCGATGGGCGAACTGCTCCTCAGTTTACGAAAAATGCTACGACGAACATCGACCCATCTGATCATTGTGCTTGACGAAGTCGACCATATGTTGCGCCGGTCCGGGGATGAATTGCTCTATCAATTGCTTCGCATTGATGAGGACCAAGAGGGAACTGGCAGCGTATCCATCATTCTCATCAGCCAAGAACAAGTGTTGGATGTGCTTGAAACCGCCGTTCTTTCAAAATTTGGCCAATCCAATCACCTCCGCATACCTTCCTACGATGTCAATGGCCTTGAGGCCATCATCCGACAGCGGGCGAAGGCTGCACTGGTGGCCGGCACGTGGACCGACGGCATACTCCGGCTGTTGGCCGAAAAAGCCGCTCCGGGTGGAGATGCCCGACGCGGCATTGAATTCCTCGCCAGTGCAGCAGAACGCTGTGAGTTCCGTCAAGACGAACACAGCATCAAAGAGATCAGCATTGATGACATCAACGCTCTCAACGATACGCTCGCTGTGGATACGATTACAAAACTCGAGATTGTCGACGACCTCTCCGGTCAAGAAATGCTCGCACTGCTGGCGATGTGTCGGCGGCTCAAGACAGAAGAATCCATGACGATGGGTGACGTGGAGAAACTGTACACTGTGGTCTGTGAAGAGTATGAACAGCGACCGAAAAGTCACACGACGCTTTGGAAATACATCAAAGCGATCGAGGTGCAAGGCGTTATCGAATCACGCGTGGCAACCGTCCCCGGAGGGCGTGGCCGTACGACGCACATGAGCATGCCTCATTTCCTCCCGGCAGACCTCGCAAGTCGCCTTGAGTTGCTTCTTCCAAAGCGATTACGCCGCTGAAGAAATCCTCACGGCAGACGATGGGGCTAAATACGGGTCGTGAGTCGGAGAAATCCCGAGAGGTGCTACTATGGCTGGTAACGATGCTGAATTTATTGCAGTGGTCAACGATACAGACCCGAAGAACGGCGGAAAATCCTACGCTTTGAAAATCACAGGAAACAACCACGCTCAGATTTTAGGCAAGCGCATCGGCGATGTTGTTGACGGAATTTTCGTGGGCGAGGGTGACAAAACCCTTTCCGGATACAAATTGGAAATCACTGGCGGCTCCGATAAAACTGGAACGCCCCTTCGTCGAGACCTCGATGGAGGCTCACGCCAATCCATTCTCGTCACCCAATCTACGGGTTACAAGGGTGAAGTGGTCGTCCACAAGAAAAAGGGCGGCGACAAGAAGCGATTCCGCTACAAGCCTGACGGTCTTCGTCGACGACGAAACTTCCGTGGCAACACCATTACTCAAGACACCCGACAAATCAACCTGAAAGTTGTTGAGTCCGGTAAGAAAACCCTCAACGCCATCCTTGCTACTGAAGCTGAAGAAGCAGCGGAGTGAACCCGAGAGGGCGTTCGTTGAGGATGAGGAGGGGGAAGCATGGCACGAGAGCTTCCCGCACAACCTGAAGTCAACATTGGACTTGTAGGTCACGTTGACCACGGTAAAACCACCCTCACTCAAGCGCTTTCAGGTGTTTGGACCGATACCCACTCTGAAGAGCGTAAGCGTGGTATCTCAATCAAACTTGGATATGCTGATACGGCATTCTACAAAGACGATAGCGAACAGTACTATGCAACGGGAAAGCGCCCCGATGGAGGCGAAGACGTCCCCAAAGAATTGCAGCGTGTTGTTTCATTTGTTGATGCACCAGGTCACGAGACCTTGATGGCGATTATGATCACAGGGGCTTCAATCATGGACGGTGCCATGCTGATGGTTGCTGCCAATGAGACCTGCCCACAACCTCAAACACGTGAGCATTTGATGGCCCTTGAAATGGCCAACATTGAGAACATCGTCATTGTGCAGAACAAAATTGACCTTGTGACACGTGAGCGAGCGATGGAGTCCCACAATGAAATCAAGGAATTCCTCAAGGGCACCATTGCTGAAAACGCTCCAATTATTCCAGTCTCAGCGCACCACGACGTCAACCTTGACATTTTGATTCAAGCCATCGAAGCAACCATCCCAACACCTGACCGTTCTGCCGACAAGCGCTCCATCATGCATGTTGCACGCTCTTTTGACATCAACCGACCCGGTACTCGCCCTGCCAAACTGAAAGGTGGCGTCATCGGAGGAAGCATCGTGGAAGGTGAATTCAAAGAAGGCGACGAGGTCATCATCGGCCCAGGTCGTAAAATTGAGAAAGGAAACAAATCATCTTGGGAACCTATTCACGCTGTAGTAAGCAGCATGCAGGGCGGTGGCCGTAATCTTGAATCCATGCATGCTGGTGGCTTGTGTGGCATGGCAACTTACCTTGACCCGTCCATAACGACCTCGGACAATCTCTCCGGGCAGGTCGTTGCTCGAAAGGGGCAACTTCCAGAAGTTCATTCCTCCATCAGCATCAGTGTCAATTTGATGTCGCACATGGTATCTGGTGATGGAGAGGCTCCTGAGAAGATACAGCCGCTGCGAAATAACGAGATGCTGATGCTCAACGTCGCTACTGCAACTTCCGTCGGCGTTACCCGAAGCGCTGAGAAAAGCCGAACCAATTTGGACCTACGACTGCCTATTTGCGCCGATAAGGGTCAACGCATCTCACTCTCACGACGCATTGGTTCACGCTGGCGACTTATCGGCTACGGAACCATTGAATGAGGCAAGAGGCATGCAAGCAGTTCTCATCGACGCGTGTGGATGGGCTGCATGCATTGATGCCAAATTGAACATCCAACATGAGATGGAGGCCTTGCTCGGTCCCTGTGAATGGTTGCTGATTCCAAAGGTACTCGAGGAACTCGTCGACCTCGAACATCAACGTCCCGCTGGCAAAGGATTACTCCTTGACTTGCTACGATCGAAATCAACCCTCATTGGTGAAGAGCACATCGGCCATACCGACGATCTTCTTCTTGAATTTGCTAAGGAACATCAGGCTGCAACACTTACGGTGGATACCGAATTGAAGCGACGTCTCTTTGAGGCAAACCTTCGTGTCCTTGAAGTCAAACAGGCGAAGTATCTCCACCTTGTTGATTTGCTATAGAAGCGTTAAGGTAGCGTGAACAGGACGTCGTCTCCATGACCGTCTAGCCAACCGATTTTCACGCCAGCATCAATCCACGCATGCGCATAATTGATAGCACCGAAGGCACGAACAAGGTCACCTTGCTTGGCGAAATGTTGAGCATCTGATGCATAATCATCGGCCATCCTCAGCATCACGGCTAATTGTTGACCTTCTGCTGAAGCTGGTTCAACGAGTGGGGTTGCCTTATCACGTGCCCGAGTTGTGATGTCGAGATACTTCTCAACGCGCTCAAGGGTTACATGATCCATGGATTCACTCATTCGCCACCCTCCTTTTGCCGTTTGAGGAGACGACGTGCGTCTTCACTCCTTCCAAGTGCTTCATACAATTCAATGGCCAAGGATAATTTCCCAAGGTCTTCTGCTTCCTGTGCTCGTAGGAACATTTGGCGTCGCTCGTCCCAATTCCTTGCCATGGCTGCTTCTGCAACCGCCTTGTATCTGCCTTCACGCTCTGCTTCTGCGAGATGAGGAGCAGTCCATCGACGAATCAGCCCATCGCGTGTACCTGTTGCCATGGCGTCTGGGGTACACAGCACCAAGAGGTCACCGAGGTTCATACTCTGAGTTAGAGGCAAGGGTACTTCTTCAACCGGTTCAACGGTGCTCATTGAATGAAGATGACCTTCAATGCCTAGTACCCACCAGCCATCGCCTGTTCGAACACCCTCCATCGGTTCAAGGGACGTTGTTTCCAATCGTTCCAAATGGTCCCAACCGAAGGGGTGCGGAACACCTTCCCACAATCCTCCGTCACCGCTCTGTAAGAGCAGACGTCCGTCTTTGAGTTGAGAGCACCAACTCCATGAGCGATCTTCCAACTTACGCTTCTTATCGTCTCCAGTAATTCTGCCGCACCAGAGAGCACCACTGGTATCTTGCCACAGAAGGTGCTCACGGTCGAGCCATCCCACCAATCGACGAATGGGGCCGGTCTCGACGCGTCGGATGCCACGCCCTTCATTGGAAAAAAGGTGCAATTGGCCTCGACGGCCTGCAAGTACCCAACCCCCACCTGGCCGGTGAGCGAGGTCACTGAATCCACCAGGTGCGCTTCTGCCTTCGTGCACCATGGCCCCCGTTGAGCTGTTCATGAGATAGAATCCGTGTGCAGCAAGCAGGCCAATCGTCCCTCCAGAGGCTACAGCGGCATGGACTTTGAACGGTACTTCAACTCGCCAACGAATACTTCCATCCGCTTCCAGAAGGGTCAAATTCAATCCTGCACTTACCAATACGCCACCTTCTGCAGCAGCCATGGCGGCAATTCTTGCGTCTGCTTGCCAGGACCAAGCAACGTTCCACGACATTAGAACTCACCTCCATTGAGTCCGCCCCAAGCAATTAATTGAGCACGAGCCGTTTGAGTAAGTTGGTAATTACGTGAACGGCCGACCTGCCTGACCTGCAAAATCCCATGCTTCAGCAGACGATTGCTGATTTGTGAAAGTCGGGCTCGCTTGATTCCAAGATGGCCAAGCATTTCCTTGTCAGAGGGAGAATAAGAGCGTTGATGGGCCATACTGACCACATAAGCATCCCTCATGTTCAATGAATTCAATTGGTTTTTGTTCAAGGGGTAGGTCTCCTTGGAACCTAACTGGGCCTGCTGCCGAGATTCAAAGAATTTCATGATGGAAGGGTCCAAACTTGTTCCACTGGCATTTCTTGTCCCTCCAAGGTTGGCAACAATCTCTGCGAAAAGTTGCACGAGTTCGCTTTGTGAATGAACGTGACTCGTGACGTTCTCAGATGAGAATTCCGCAGCTGGCTGTTCATTGATATCTTCGTGTTCAGCAATCGGTTCGGGAATAAAATCGATTTCTTCAACGAGCCCAATCTCATCGTGAATCAATTCTGCACCGTTGAGGTCCTCAAGTTCATCCTCAGGCA
>Ga0222715_10000955_pt1 | contig 28497 bp, 37 predicted proteins | sample C33_9DmetaG_FD_165056 | JGI IMG/M metagenome (GOLD analysis project Ga0222715, IMG submission 165056) | Estuarine water microbial communities from San Francisco Bay, California, United States - C33_9D | ecosystem: Environmental > Aquatic > Marine > Unclassified | place: USA: California...
AAATTAAAAAAAATTGAAGTAAATTTTGTAAAAAAGATGGAAAGTATTTAAAAAACTTATAAGAATCATGAGTTCATTTCAAAAAATTTCAAGCGATCGTAGTGAGGTAAATATTACCGAAAAAAAGGAACTGAGAAAAGAGACCTATGGAGATTGTGCAATTTGCATGGAAAAATTAGATGCCAGCAAAAACTTTGCCACAACCAATTGCAAACATGCCTTTTGTTTGACATGTTTGATGCGGGCATTGAAGGACAATAACACTTGTCCGTTATGTAGACAGAACATTGAAGATGAGAAACCAAAAACAGGTAAGAATTTGGTATTTGAAGAGGTGATAGAAGTAGCGAAAGAGGAAGTAGATATATTTCCGTGGAAAGACCATTTGGATGCAATCATGCATTTTGATACACCACAGGCTTCTCTAAAAAATATGCTAAAAGTATTTAGCGTAGGCTTAGTAAGGAGTATCATTACTTTCAATAATGAGGATGAAGAATGGGAGGTGGGAGATTCGGATGATGAAGAAAGGGAAGAAGAAGATTAAGGTAAGTAAGAAGATTAGTATAATAAGATTATTAGTATATTAGATTAGTATATTGGATTAGTATATTTATTATAAGTAAAAGTAAAATAATTAAAAAGTTTTTTTTTGAAAAAACCTAAAAAAGAAAAGTATTGAAAAAAAAATTGAAGTTAATTTTAACAAACCGATGTAAGATATTAAATAAATTAAATCAAGTATTAATACAATGCAATCGAATAACAAAAGAACAATGAAATCCAATAAGAACACATGCTTTTGCAAGTTGTGTTTTGATGCAGGAGAGCCAGAGGAGAAATACAAGTCTCACTTTGTGCGTGACAAAGAAGGTAAGGTAACATGTCCGCGTCTTCTAGCGACAGAATGTCGTTATTGTAAGGAGATAGGACACACAATAAAGTTTTGTGAGAAATTAAAAAAAATAGAAAAAATGCGTGAGCGCGAAATAAAAATAAAAGAAACAGAGAAAGAAAAGAAGGTGGAGACAAAGAAGGTGGAGACAAAGAAGGTGGAGACAAAGAAGGTGAAGAATACTTTCGAAGGTCTGAACTTTGAATCGGATGATGAAGAGGAAGAAGAGGCAAAGGTTTTGACAGGATGGGCTGCTATTGTGGCGAAGCCAGTTTTAGCAAAGACAGAAGAATCGGTGGAAGCAGGATGGTCATTTTATAACAAAGATGGATTCAAAGAAGGGTGGCAAGCTAAAGCTGAAGTAGAAGTTAAACCAGTGCCAGTGTTAAGAGTAAGGAAGTGGACAAACTGGGCAGATGCAGTGTCGTCAGATGAAGAGGAAGAGTATGAAGACAATAGCGCATGGTAAGTAGATAGATATAGATAAGATAGATTTTAGTGTAAAGTTAATATTAAATAAAATGTTTTTTTATTCTGAATGTTTTTTTATTCTGAATGTTTTTTTATTCTGAATGTTTTTTTATTCTGAATGTTTTTTTATTCTGAATGTTTTTTTATTCTGAATGTTTTATATAAATGAAAGGAAGTATAAAAAAAAAGGCCTATATGAAAAGAAGTAAAACACAACGAAAAAAGAAAGGGTTTAATGTAATAAAGTTATATGGGGAAACAGAAAGAGATAAAAAATTAGCAAGGGTAAAGGCAGAAGAGATGAATTATCCATTAAGAGATAAAAAAATAGAACCTTCAGAGAAAATATTTAAATTGGCAGGACAAAAATTTGATGAAATGTTAATTCAAACGAATAGACCTGTATTGGCAAGATTATTTAGTAAAGAAAATATGGAGAAATTTGATAAATTACCAAAGGAACAGAAATCATATTCTCTTTACCACAAGATACTAAAAAAAGAAATAGCAAAATCAAAAAAAAATAAATTTGCTCCAAACGAAGATTATTATACATATGTAAATTATGGATGGTTACAAAATGAAACACAACAATTAAAGAAAGACCCGAAATACTATGTAGAAATAGATGATTTTAGAATAAAACAAGATGATGTCTATAGACAATTAATAGGAAAAATAAAGGAATTTATAAAAGAAGAGCCAAAAACAAAAAAAGCAAAGGGAGTTGAAGCAATTTATAAATGTATAATGAATAATACTAAAGAAAAAGCATATGAAGCAGTAAGAAAGATAAAAAATGATGTAGAAGATATAACAAATAATAAAACAATAACAGATATGCTTGTATTTTTAAATAGAGATGAAGTAATGTCATGGCAAGCACCTGTAGTATGGTATGTAATGCCAGATGAGAAAGATGTAAAGACTTATAGAAGTCATTTGAGTCCTCCACAATTAGGAATATATGATTATTTTGTGTATATCGAAGACCCAAAAGATAGCCCAAAAACAAAAGAATTCAAATCAAATTTTAAGAAAAAATACCTAGAGTTCATAAGAGATGTATTTAAGATATGCTTACCAAATGAATACAAAAATTATGATCCGATGGATGTATGGAATGTAGAATGTCAATTATTAGATGCGATGGGATGTATAAAGGTAAAAAAGGAAGACCCAAATTACTATAATGTATTAACTAAGAAACAAGTAGAAGAAGAATATGGATTAGATTGGACGGAATTTTGTATAAAATCAGGATATAAAAAAGATAAAATTCCTAATAAAATAATCATATCAAGTTTAAATTCATTAAAATGTATAATGGCATTAATGAAAGAAAAATGGACAAGTAAAGAATGGAAAACATGGTATTTATTTATTAATTACAAACAATTAATACGATTTGAATGGGATTGGAATGAAGTATATTTTAATTTTTATGGAAAATTTGTGGCAGGTCAACCAGTAAGATTTCCAAAAGAATTATACCCAATATTCATGTTATCAGTGACTTATAATACATTATTAACAGAATTATATGTGAAGGAGAATTTCAATCCGATCAATACGGCTTATGTATACAACATAGTAAGTGATTTGAAAGAAGTATTTATAAGAAAATTAAAAAGAAATACATGGCTATCAGATACAACAAGAAGAGCAGCAATAAATAAACTAAAAAAATTGGAAGTAGTAATAGGAACACCAGATTCAAAAACAGCTGAAACAAAACATCAATCTTTACAACCGGATCCATTATTGGATTATGTAGATGACAATCCATATCACAATTTAATGATATTATCAAATTGGAAAAGAAAGAGATTTATAGAATTGGAGGGAAAAAGTGTAATAGATATACCAGAAGTGGATTGGAATGAGTTTAAATTAGTAGGAACACAAGCATATATGGTAAATGCATATTATAGACCAACAAGTAATTCTATTTATGTGCCATTAGCTTATTTACAGAAACCATTTTTGGATTTAGAGAATTATGGAATAGAATATAATTTAGCCTATATGGGTTATACATTAGGACATGAGTTAAGTCATAGTTTAGATGATATGGGAAGTAATTTCGATGAAAATGGAAATTTAAATAATTGGTGGACAGATGAAGATAGAAAGAAGTATCAAAAGAAGATAGATAATGTAGTAAAGCAGTATGAAGAGGTAGCGGCGAAAGATGGAATAAAATTTGATGCAACAGTAGGAGTAGGAGAAGATTTAGCAGATATATCAGGTTTAGCATTAGCAGAAGAATATTTATTTATTCATCAATTAATTAATAATCAAATACCTTTAGTAAAAGATTTATCATTAAAACAGTTTTATATATTTAGTGCAATTCAATCAAGACAGAAGATATTTGATAAAGCCATACCAGCACAATTAAAACAAAATCCTCATCCTTTAGAAAAATATAGATGTAATTGTCCATTATCGCGTTTACAAATCTTTAGGGAATTATATGAAGTAAAAGAAGGGGATGGAATGTGGTGGGAAAATAGTGATACAATATGGTAGTTTAGGAAAAAAATAAAAATATAATTTTAGTGAGTTTATATTTTTTTGTTTCCAATATATATAATGGCTAAGTCAATGAAAAGATCCGCTTCCAGGGGAAGAGCTGCTAAAAGATCAAGATCCAGAAGAAGATCCGCTTCTGCTTCATCTGGTAAAGCAAGAAGTTTAAAGAAGGCTGCAGCAATGGGAGCTGCAAGAGCTTCCAAGAGAGCTGCTGCCGCTGCTAAGGCTGCATCCAAAGCAGCATCCAGAGCTGCTGGTGCCGCTCGCGGTGCATCTGCCGCCAAGGCTGCTGGTGCTGCTGCTGCTGCTGCTAAGGCTGCCGGAAAAGCTGCTGCTGCTGCTCGTGGTGCCGGTGCTGCTGCTGGTGCTGCCGCCGGTGCTGCTCGTGCTTCAGCATAAATAAAAAATAATAAATAAATAATATAATTGTTTAAAAGATAAGTAATAAATTATATTATTTAAGTATGGATTTAAGTATGGATTTAAGTATGAATTTATATACAAATTGGGAGGGATATAGATTATCTGATATGTTAAATGTTCCTATGGTAAGATATGGTAAAAGCATAAACACAAAATATAAGAATGAATATGAAAGATATTTATATGAATATCCAAAGTCGATAGTAAGTATATATATATCAAAATTAAATATAGAAAACTGTACACATGAAGGAACAGATTTAAATTTATTAGATAAAGTAATTGAAAAATATGAATATAAAGTAGATATAGAAAATGAAATATATATACATTTGCGTCTAGGAGATGTAGTATTAGCAGATAATGATATAAGATTTAAAAGAAAATTATCACCAAGAGAAATTTGTATAAATGGGTTATTATTGAAATATGGAAATAAAGAAATGTATTATTTTTTTCCTTGGAGTCATTATAATGAGAAATTAAAAGATTTAATAAAAAAAGGAGCACCTAAAAAAATAAAGATAGTAGGTGGATGTCATCGTAAAAATAAAGGAATAGAGGAGTCAATGGAAATCTTAAGATTGTATAAAAATCAATTAGAAAAATATGGTTTTGAAGTTGAATTAAAAATAGGAGGAAATCCAGATGAAGATTTTATAATATTATCAAATGCTAAATATTTTATTGAAGGGGGAGGAGGATATGGGGAATTAATAAAAAATTATAGACTTTTTAAAAAATTAGATTTTAAATAATATTCTTAGAAATAAAATAGTTATTAATAAAATAATTTGACAAATATACATGTTTTTAATTTTGTTCGAGGACCAGTAATTTAAATTACAACAAATATAATAAGGTCCAAACCATTCATTATTTTGCCATAAATATCTCTCTAGTTTAGTTAAAATACATCCTCTAAATATATAATTAGAGATGAGTATTATAATCCATATAAACAATGTGAAATAAAATAAATTAGAAATAGGATGAAAAAAAAGTATATAAATGCTTACTAATTGAAATAATAAATGAAAAATAAATAGTATAAATCCATTTAATTTATTATTATTTGAAATAAATTTTAATTTTTGTTCAACAAATAATAATAAATTCTTATTTTGTTCTTTATTTATTTGATACATTTGTCAAATATATATATTTATTTTTGCTCATTTTTCTTTAAACAGGAAAATAAACATTGCACTAATGTAATTGCATGTTTTTCTGCTTTATTAATATCGATTTTACCTTTTGAAGCATCAACTACTAGATCGATAATATGATCAATATCATTTTCCAAAAATGTTATTAAATCAGTTTTATGTGGAACTATGATAGATTCTAATTTAATTACTTGTATTAAGGCCTCTTTAACAACAAGTTTTTGATCTGTGCCCTTTACCATTGTCTTTTCAATGGTTTCCATACCAATAACTAATAACTTCATTAAAAGTTGTTTATCTACTTGCCTATCTCCGATTTCATTAATAATTTTTTCCTTAAGTAAATTTAACGCCTCTTGTTTGACTACATCAATAAGGTTAATTTGCTCGCATGATGTAATTAAGACTTCGGTAGTAGCATTAGAATCAATCGAATTAGAATCCATTATAATATATTTTTATATAAGTTTTTTAAGTATTAATCTAATAAATAAGATAATGATAAGAAAAATGCATATAAAATAATACAAGTTAGTATATTAAGTTGTATTACACCTTTGCACATTCTAAATACCGACCTTTAATGTGAATGTGCTTACTTTGCTATACCCAAGAAATCGCCAAAGGCAAATTCAGGGTTATATTTAAAAGTGTAAAGATGTAAAAAATAAATTTGAATAGTAAGAAATAAACTATAGATATAAAATAGATGTAATATAATTTTTAAAAAAATCAATGCATTGAGTATCATTTTTCATCCTTTTATAAAAACTAAAAGACGGATTTTCCATAGGAAGAACAAATTCTATCGAATCTCCCAAAGAATTAATTTTAATTTCCTCTAATTGTTGAAATTGTTTTCTCATTAAAATTTCATTATTTTCTAATTTTAAAAAATACCATCCTTTTTCTTTTAATGGCAACAAAATATTTTTAAATTCATTATAAAAAGCATCATTCATTATTTTTTATAGGCTTATGATATATTGTAGTGAAAACTTTAAATAATTTTATTGATTATATTAGTTATAAAGTAATATAATAAATATCACCCGACGCAGGACTCGAACCTGCAACCTCCAGATTAGAAGTCTGATGCTCTATCCAATTGAGCCAGACGGGCCAAAAAATAAAATATGAAATTTTATGGCTCGTTAAATATTATGTTGATATTTATCTTTTAAAAAAAATGTATAAATGAGAATAATAATTATAGTGCCTAATATAATTCCAATAGCATCTAATAATGGATGTTCTATTGTTTTATATTGTGAATTTATAGATTCTGCTACCAATGTAGCTATAAAAATAGAAATAGCTGCCGAAAAGCCACCAGTAGTTAATTCTGCCATAGCTAAATCAAAATTAAATTGTTGTCTTAATGTTTTTTGTAAGGTTTCTTCACCTATTAAAAAAACTGTTGCATCTATAATACCAAATATAATTGTAGAAATCAATGATATGAATAAGATATGATAATTAAGCATTATATATTAAGTTTTTAATTAAATTTATCATAAATCTCTCTGAGCAGGTTTCGAACCTGCGACCTTCCGATTAACAGTCGGATGCTCTAACCAACTGAGCTATCAGAGAATATACTTCCTACTTGCATACTACATATTAAATATTAAATAATATAATTTATTATAATTTTAGTTTAAATTGCTGTATGTAGTATATTTATTTAAATATTGTAAATAAATTACTGTATATAGGAAAAAAATATCGGGACCTAGTTTCGATCTAGGGACCTTTAGGTTATGAGCCTAACGCGCTACCTCTGCGCCATCCCGATTTTATAAGTGTCTTAAGCCCCCCTTCTCCCCTTATCTCGCTTAAGACTGTGGAACACCGTTGTAGGGGTAATGTTCCTCCATTTCCTCTTTTATGCCTTAAGCCCCACACCTCGCTTAAGACTGTGAAACACCTATCCATTATTCATCTCAAAACTTATACAATGCTCAGAGGTTTAATTTTGATAAATAATTTATACTTAACCTATAAAGGTATAAGAATATGTTCCTCCATTTCCTCTTTGGGAGTTCTTTAAAGGCCTCCTCCCATTCCTTATTGTCACTCGATCAGGGGCTCGAACCCTGGACCACACGCTCACTTTCAGCCACTTGGTAAAAGGCGTGCGCTCTACCTACTGAGCTAACCGAGTTAATCAGCTCCTACCCGGATTCGAACCGGGGTTTCAGGATTCAAAGTCCTGAGTGATAACCACTACACTATAAGAGCATCTACTTCCTACCTGCTGTCTACATTTTTAAATTATGAATTAAATTAAAAAAGTTGCTGTATGTAGACATCATTATAAAATATATTAAAAATATTTTAATCATAATTATTGATAATTGCTGTATGTAGGATTGTATGTTGTTTTTAATATAAAGCCGTTTATGCTCAGAGTGGGGTTCGAACCCACGCATCCGAAGATAGCAGATCTTAAGTCTGCCGCCTTAGACCACTCGGCCATCTGAGCCTAAAATATTGTTTAATGGAACAATATGGAAATCCATTTGTTCAGGTGCGGGCTCGAACCGCAGACCTTCGGCTCATAAGACCGATGCTCTAACCAACTGAGCTACATGAACCAACCTTGCTCTGTTTGTCACGAGCCTTCGCAACAAATAGAGCAAGGCCTATTAATAAAAAAATAGGTTAGTAAAAAATAGATAAAAAAATATGTTATAAACTAAACTTACCTTATATTACCTTATATTTTATATTATATTATATTTAATAATTAAAAAATAAACGAATAAAAAATACGACCCGTTACTAAGTGCAGATTAAATATTTAATTAAGAAAGAATTGCTGTATGCACTAATACCCCCCCCATTACAATGTAGAATAATGTGAAATCTTTAAGTAGTATTATTTAATATAAAATTAAGTATTAAATATCTTTGTAAAATATATATGTCTATTCAAGAATCCCCATTATTTACAACATTCTTATACTTTATTTTAGTTGTAAAAATTTTATTTTTAATATCAATGATTTTTTCAGTTTACGCATCACATAAAGGCACACAATCACAAGCAGATAAATATGAAAAGTTTCAAAATAAAATGGAACATTTATTTATAATTTCTATGGGTATTTTAATGATGATTTTATTTTTTCCACATACTAAAGGAGAAGTATGTGTAGATGGTCACACTAAATTATTTTTATATATATTTGGAATGTTATCAATATTAAGTATTATTAAAATTTTTAGAAAAGAACATTCTTCTCAGAAAAAAGTTGAAGTGTCATTTACTAAATCTGGTGTCAATGCACAAAAGTAAATTTTTCAAATAATTTCCAAAAAAATGGATTAAGTTTCTAAAAAAATTGAAGTGTATTTTTTCTAATACAGGTATTTTATTAACAAATCAATTTTCCATAGAAAATGGAATTCAAAAAATTTTTAGAACACAGCAAATTGGGTTATAAGCAATACCAAGAAGATGGGGTAAGATGGATAACTGAAAGAGAAAAGGGGGAAAAATTTTGCAAAGGAGGAATCATAGCTGATGAGATGGGTCTTGGGAAAACAATAATGATGATTGGAAATTTGATTCAAAACTTTTGTATGCCTAACTTAATCGTTCTTCCCGTTGTTCTAGTAGAGCAATGGAAAGAACAATTTATTAAAACCACCGGACATATACCGTTTGTTTACCATGGAACGAACACCAAAATCTTCACAGCAAGTAGGATGCAACATATTCCAATCATTTTGACAACTTACGGAACATTATTGTCTGATTACAAAAAAAATAAAAATCTATTTGGGGTGGAGTGGAAACGAATCATCTTTGATGAAGCTCATCACCTTCGAAACCGTCAAACAAAGGTAACGAAAGTCGTGCGTGAATTAAAATCAGAAATCACCTGGCTAATCACAGGAACTCCCATCCAAAATCACATTAACGACTTATATTCTTTGTTTGAAATTTTAAAAATTGACAAAAAAGAATTCACCAAATCAGAGATACTAAGAGAACTAGTAGATACCATAGTCCTTAAGAGAACCAAGTCTCAAGTTGGTATTAATTTACCAGATCTAGCAGAGACTCGAATTGAAACAGAATGGACGAACCAAGAAGAAAAATTGTTGACGGAAGATGTGCATGAGAATATTCAGAGCGACAAAAAGATGATGTTGGCAATGATGTTATATGAGAGAATGATGTGTGTATTACCAGAAACAGTAGTGCCTAGCATCAAAAAAATCCAGAAACTAGGTTTAATAAGAAATCAAAACTTCGAAGGAACGAAGGGACATAGCAAGATGGATTCAGTAATCCAGAAGATATTAGAGAGAAAAGAGAACGGAAATAAAAAAATAATATTCTCTAATTTCCATGGAGAAATAGATTACCTGAAGACTAGACTTACTAATGAAGGACTATTAGTAGAATATATCGATGGTCGAGTAAGTAAGCGTCAAAGAAAAGCAATACTGGGAAATATAGTAGATGTCCTCATTATTCAAATCAAAACTGGAAGTGAGGGTTTAAACCTACAAAATTACAACGAGGTATACTTTGTGACACCAGATTGGAATCCACAGACAGAACAACAAGCCATAGCAAGATGTCATAGAATAGGTCAAACAAAAAAAGTAGAAGTGTATAGATTTGTAATGTTGCCTTATCATGAAGAGGGAAGTAACATAGAAATGTATTCAGAGCAAGTACAGATTCAGAAGAGAGAAATAGAGAAAAAAATAAGTAGTTGTTAGTTATAATTTATTATAGTGTAATTAAAATAAAAAATAAAAATAAATTTTTTATTTACATTGTAAAATACTTAAAAAGAAAAAAATAAAGAATATAATATTCTGTTATTTTCTCTCGGTTTAGCTCAGAGGTAGAGCATTCGACTGTAGTGGTTAAACTTATTGTTATCGAAATGTCACTGGTTCGATTCCGGTAACCGAGAATAATATTAAAATAAATTTAATATTATTCCTATAATGTGCATTGTGTTAAATAAGATTCAAAAAAATGATTACAAGAATATTCGGTTTGCATACATTCTTTAATTTGTTGTTTTAACAATTCGCATTTATTTATTTCTATATTTTCTCTCTTTAATAGAGCAAAATTAACAGGATTTTTTGCTAATGAACTATCAATATCAATACCAATATCAATACCTTGTGAAAGTGGTCCTAATACAGAAGGTGAGTTATACAAAGTAGATAAGCCGAGAGGTATTTTGTAAGGATATTGAATGATAATTTTATCTAAATCTAACTTAAAATAATGCAGATTATTTTGTTTTGTTTTTTTCTCCATCATAAAATTTACAATGAAAAGTTTTTAAATATAAATTTGTAATAAATTTAAACCATTAAATCTCCCATTAATTCATCATCATCATCATCAAAATTTTTACCAATCCACTTTTTACTTTTATTAATTTTATCGATTCCTTGCAATTTTTTAACATTTTTGCTTGAACTTTCATAAATATGATTAATAAAACTATTTTCAACCCAACTACTATCATGAAATAATTTAATAATACAAGGACAAATATGATAAAAACAACCGAATGATTTTTTTAATTCACCTAGTTTCAATTCATCTTCCAAAATAGCATCAATTTCAATATAAGAGACAGATAAAGCTACAAAGGATTCATATATAGTATTTTTTTTTTCAGCACATTTTAACTTAACCTTATTAAATTTTTCAATTTGTTCTTCTACCATAATTTTAGATTTATTATTAAGTTTTCCAGTAGCAAGAATATCTGAACAATAGTTAACCCAAGACCTATATTGTCTTAAATTATTTCTACAAATCCATAATTTAATTGTTAAAATAACTTTATAATCCTCAATCATTTTAATAAGAGAGAAAACATTAATATTATATGCTTTGGGATATCTATTTCTTATTGTCCTAGGAACTTCAAATTTATTAGTTTCTTTGATTTCCTTTATTTTTTTTTGTACATCATCGATTTCTTCTAATATTTTAATCATTAATTTTTGTTGTTGTGCTGTATCTTCATTATTTAATTCTATAGTTCCTTCATCTAAAACCTTATTGCGCAGAACTTTAAAATCATTCATAAATTTTTTAATTTTATCTTTCCCCTCTATTCTTGCTTGTTTGAATTCTTCATTTGAATGCACTAATTCCTTTTCTATTCTGTCTCTTTCCACACCAATTTTAGTCCGTAAAGTATTAATTTCTCCTTGTCTTGTATTAAAAGTATCAATATTAATACTATTTTTATTATTTAATAATAAATCCGATTCACTTTGAAATTCATTTATTTTTTCTTGAATATCATTTAATTCAATTTCAAGCTCTTTTTTTTCTTTTTTATAATTTTCTTTTAAAATTTCCAAATCTTTTAAATTTTTCTCTTGCTGTTCTTTAATCATATTTCTTACTTGCTGTTTTTTTTCTAATGTTCGCTTATTTTCTCTTTCAGATCTAGTATAAGAATTAAATGCAGCTTGACTAAACAATAAAGATTTTCCTGAAAAAAACATAATATGACTTTGTAGTTTATCATATTGATGTGCTGAAATTTTATGTGCTTCCGAAGCTGCATCCAATTTCAAATAATTAATAACTGATAATAAAAAAGCACTAAAAGCGGTAATACATGATATAATTAATTGAGCATGTGGAACCATTTCATCTGCACCACTAATTACTGAAGCACCAGCACTAATTATTATTGTTGGAATCATCAAACAGTTTAACCATGTAGAAGTATAATAACTAGATTCTGTATATATACTTTTCTGGCTATTAAGATAACTACTAATTATATCCAAATGGGTTGAACATAGCGAAACTAAATTAGAAGAAAAAGTTTCATTAATAAATTTTTTAATATAATCAATATCATGCCAATCAATCTCAATTTTAGATAATATTCCTATCAATTCTGTTTTCGTTATATTAGGATTAATATTATTAATTAATTCTTTATTTGTTTGTATTTTAATTACATTATCATTTTCAGTAAATTTTGATTCATTACTATTTGAATCTTCATCTCCTGAGATTGTTTCATTTCCACTAATTTTAATTACAGATAGCTTATTATTATTTGTTTTATATATTTCTGCCACTTCATTCTCATTTATTAATTGTTGTAAATATGTTTTAATATTATTACATTCATCTCCACTATCACTATCAGAACCATTATAAGTTCTGAATTCTTTCATAACACCATCAATATTTGGATCAATTATTCGGTGCATTGAAACACCATTTTTTGCCATAAATTTTGAATCTGAACTAACATATTTATTTATGTTATCTCTCTTATTATTTAAATCATTCTGTTGTCCGAAAAAATCTTCTTTATCCAAATTTTGACATATTTTCATATTTGTTTTAGAATCATTTAAATTATCAAATAACCCCGCTTCATTTTCCAAAACACTTTTATCTGTTTTGTTTATTTTAAAATCAGTATTCGTGTTTGTTTGTTGTTTAGTTGTATTTTCTGTAAGTGTTTTATGATCAATTTCAAGTTGTAAATTGTTATAAATATTATCCGTTTTTTTTGTTGTACTGTCTGGTCTTCTAATTAAATTTAATTTTACATTATATTCTCTTTTGCCATCATCATAGTCAATTATAAATGATAAACCTCTATTTTGGTCAATTTTAGAAATTTTTCCAGGAAGCCATTTTCCTTTTCCTTTCCAATTAACTTCTACTTTATCACCAAATTTAAATTCATCATCTATATCAATCGATAAATTATTTGAAATATCAGTGCTCATATTAGAAGAAATATATTATTTTTTTCCATATTTAATGTATAGTGATGGTTTATACTCGCAAAAATAAAAAAGGACAACCAACTAAGGGATGGTCTAAATTAAGCCCTGGTACTCATGCCAGAACTGTAATGTTAAAAAAATGCGGAAAAAAATGTTTTTTGGGACCTAAAAAAAGTTTTCCAATTTGTAATAAAGGTACATGTAAAATAAACCCAAAAGGAGTATATTCTGCTTATATTAGGGCACGAGAATGGGGGAAGCCTAGAGCCACTTATAAAACTTCCAAACCTAGACATTTAAGAAAAACTTACAAAAATATTCAAAATAAAGCAAAAAGAATTTTAAAAAAATATGGATATGAAAATGTAGGTCATCGTTAATTACAAAGTAGCATATTTACATTTTAAAAAATGAAAATAAAATTGAAGTAAAATAAAAAATCAATGTATATTAATAATTATGAATAATACTGTTATGAATAGTAAAAGCGAAAATTTAATGTTAGATGATATTGTAGATACCGTTAGGATTTGTCAGAAAAAAATGTTGCGGAAAGACGAAACAAATATTAATAAGGAAGATACAAATATGGATATCTTTCTTATTAATAAGGAAGATATAAATATTGATAAGTATAAAGATCCAAATGTACTTGATTTTAAGAATATTGAAAGTTTATTAATTATGAACAATACATATGATAAAGATACAAAGAGATATAATGATATAGAAATATTATTGAGCAAATCTGATAAAAATCCATATAGGATACATGCTAGCCTCTCACAACACAAGGCGTACCATGCTAGAATAGCAATAATAGAGTTTTTTAAGAATAATTTGCGAATAACATGGATAGGAAATTCTTCAGGAGATATGAGAGGTCATTACTTATATAGAGGAAAAGATGGAAATTTATATAATGTTCATGAATTTTGGGGAGAAATCAAAGATGTATTTTATTTCACAGAAGGCGATTTAGATTGGGCATTCGAAGAAAATCCAGAAGGAAAGCCAAATTGGAAAATGCCAGATAAAGTAAAAAGAGAAATAGCTAGAATGAATGGAATAAACTATGACACAGAGGATACGCCTTTATTAGTAGATGATGAAAAGAATTAAGTAAGTTGTAAGAATATGTTATAAATATAAAAAATAACTAGTAAATAGGATATAATAAATAAAAAATGTATTATTTTTTTTTATTTTACGAGAAACGCTTTTATACATATATTTCTAGTACAATGAATTATATATTTAAAAAAAATATATAATTATTTATTGATTTTGGGAAGAACCAAGCATCATACCTTTATGGTCAGAACCATGTGTGGTATTTCCTCCAGGATGAGCATGGGAAGTATTACCTCCTGCTCTGGCATGAGTAGTGTTACCACCTGTCATTCTTTTGGTATTTCTATTTTTACGACAGAAAGATCTCTTTTTTCCAGAACTGTATTTACATCCAGAAGTACCTCTGCAAGCAGCAGGTCCTTTTCCGCGGCAATGTGATCTGCGAACGCGTCTAGCATAAGATCTCTTACGAGATAAACTTCTTCTTTTAGCTCCACGTGTATAGGCCATTATATATATATATCAAATAGATTATAATATTATTGCTAAATTATAGACCAGTAGAACCAAACCCACCTTCATTTCTTTCAGTGAAACCAAGTTCATCTTTAGAATCAACAACAACAATCTGAAAAGGCTCTAAAGTAGGATGGCAAATTTGAAAATAACGATTTAATTTTTCTAGTTTAAATTCCTCACCTCCGATTTTATCGACTACTGCAGTAATAACACCTCTATATCCTCTGTCAATAATGCCTACTGAGTTAGATAAACGCAAAGGTGTTTTAATAATACTAGAGCGTGGATATAAACAATATGCTTGAGGAGTGCCATCAGGTCTATACATAGAACAATGAACATTAAGAGGTAACTTAACACTAATAGCAGAATCAGTAATAATTTTATGTTCAGGCATTCCTAAATCAAACCCGGAATCTGCATATTTCCCAGGAGCTTTGTTATTATGCTCTTCAGCACGGTTAAGATAAAATTGTTTAAGTTCTACATACTCAGATGGAACATAAATAAAAAGAGTAAGCATAGTTAAATCAATCATATAAATAATTAATAAAGTAAGCTTTATATGGATTTAATAAAAATAAAATTGAAGAAGATTTTAATAAAATAACTATTCCATAAAAGAGTAGATATTCTTGATATTTAAAATGTCGAATTCATGTAATAGCCGTCATGAGCGTTTTGCCCGATTTGCCCTAGAAGAGGCAAATAAATCTAATATGACACATCATCAACATGGATGTATAGCAGTATTGGGAGGACAAATAATTGCTCGTGGATATAATTCTGATAGAACACAATCTTCAGATGGATTTCTAAGGAATGCATGTAGTTGTCATGCTGAAATAGATGTGATGAGAAAGTTGGAAAAGAGGATAAATAAGAAGTCGTCGTTCTCAACACAGAGGAGAAGGTCGTGCTTTTTATGGAAAGATAACCCTTTATGTCGTAAGAAAAAACGCGAACGAGATAGGGTATAAAGATTCAGCTCCATGTAAGAGATGTGGAGAGTTTATGAAGTCGCTAAAAATAAAAAAAATAATCTGGAGCGATGGAAAAGGAAATATGGTAAAAAGTAAAGTGAAAGATTATGAGACGGAACACATAAGTCAAGGAAATAGATTTTTAGATAGAAATAATTATTTTTGTAAAATATAATGAAATAACAAAAATAAAAATTTTTTTATGTATTTGGGGTGTTACCACTAGGGTTAGGATTTGGATAATTAGAACTTCTTTGAACAAGATCAGTATAATTACCCGGTGTTGAAGTTCCCGGGGTCCAATTGGTAGGTAAAGCGCCATCAGCTTGTGCCTCTTGCCAGGTTAAATAATTAATTTGACAACCGATAGCAATAGTAGAATTGGTTTTTGTTCCTGTATTTGTAAGTTTATGAGCAGGTTGTTTAGTATTATGATTTAATTTCATAGGGAATGGTTGTTTATAAGAAGGGGTAGGTAAACAATTATTTAAAGAAACACCGCCAGTAGTAATATATTGACCTTGTGACATGGCAGGTTGGTTAAAGTTTTTAGCATATGGCATTCGGATATATTTTTTAGTTCCGATGTAATAAGAACAGGCATTTTTGTTACCAGAACAAGAATATATATAAGGATCAGTATCAGTAGTAGTGGCACAATTACCATTGGATTGAACATTAATAAAGACACAAGAACCATATTTTTTGGTTAAATTTTCAATATAAATAGATTGATCTCTAGAGCCAGATCTAGACTGAGAATCATCTTCTTGAACCCAAAAATTAGGATAAGTTCCTTTCATCCATTTATATTTGGTATCAATCATACCTGCATTATTAATGGATGATTTTTTAATAATTTGGTTATCATTAGTGCAACAACTACCAGAATTTAATCCCCCACCTGGATTTGAAGTGACAAAATATTTACCGAGATTTCCACCATAACCTTTTGCAGCAGTGCCTTTATATGGTGTTCTAGTGGTATTAGATACCATTCTAAATTGACCGACACCACCAATATTTCTATATCCTCCATTTAAAGAAAATCCATTAATTCCTCTTCCAGATATAGGAGCAAATCTTCTGTTATGGCGTGATTTTTTTTTAAGTGTTTGAAGAGACATATAAAATAGCATTAGAAATTAAAAAATGATAAATAGGCGTTTTGAAATATCTTTATTTAAACATAATTTTAATGTTTGATAAACTTTTGTATATTTATAATAATCTAAAATTTCTTCATTAGAGAGATTGGCAAATAAATAATTAGTTTGACGAAAACAATCAATAACAATTAAGGCTAAATTAAAAAGGAAATCATTTTTATGAGATAGGAAAGGTATAGAATTATTTATTAAAAACAAGGGAGATAAATAAGGATTATTTTTATTATATACTTCAGAAACTAATATATTATTCAAATTATCAATATTATAAAACTTATTAAAATTACAAATAAAAAAATGATTATCATCAATAACTAAAATATCAGATAAATCTAAATAGGAAATAGATAATGAGTGTTGTTGAAGAATATATAATTGATTATAGAGAGAAATTAATAGTTTATTAGCAGTACAAATAGAAAAATGATTAGATAGAATAAAATCTTTTAAAGAATACACATTCTTAGCATAAAATTTGGTTTCAAAAGGAAGTTGGAGAGATTCCACAAAAATAGAAAAAAAAACGGAATCATTATCTTTAAAATAATAATTATTATTATTATTTTCAATAGTAATAGAACCAATATTCATATATAATGTAAAAAATAACTTTTATATTATATTAAGTATTTTATAAAGGCGATTTATATAAAGAACATTTCCAAAACCATGGAAAATCATATACAATTTTTACAGTATTTCCCAATAAGAATTTATCTTTAATAATATTTACCCTGTCATCTTCATTATTCCAAGAATGGAAATGAATAAATATTTTTCTAAAATTTTTATCATTAGTATTAATCATGTCTATTTTTTTTATTTTACCCAAATTAAGTTTGGTTTGAAATATATCTTGAATAAAATGTTTATGTATAGAGGAATACACTCTTGGAATACAAATAGAAGGGTTATTATTGTCAGAATTAATAGTAGACATAGTGAATATTATAATTATGAAATATTATTTATATTCAATTTTAAAATAAATTCACTAATAATGAGAATATATAAAACTCACTAATATTACTGTTTCCTGTAATATATATATACGAAATTATATATTTTTTATGTTTATACACACAATGAAAAGAAAAAAATAATAGCTGTTAGGAAACAATGAAGAGTCTTTCAATTAGGCGCTCTTCTATCCATATATAATTATATTTATTTATTTAAATTGTTTGTTTATAGTATTTACAATTATAAAACTTTTAAATATAATATAAAATATATATAAACATTACATCATAAATAAAGTATATACCAATTGACTTTAATCTAAGATAATGGGAAGATTTGATTCTTTAAAGGAGAACCCTTTTAGTTCTCCAAATGAAAAAGACAATAAAAATAGAAAAGATAATAGAGAAAGAAAAGATAATAGAGAAAGAAAAGATAATAGAGAAAGAAAAGATAATAGAGAAAGAAAAGATAATAGAGAAAGAAAAGATATACCAGATAGATTTAAATTAAATGATGAAACAAGAAAAGATGTAAAGGAACTAAATAATAATTCAAAATTGGAAGAAAAAAAAAATAAGGAGCAAGTGAAACAGGAGCAAGTGAAACAGGAGCAAGTGAAACAGGAGCAAGTGAAACAGGAGCAAGTGAAACAGGAGCAAGTGAAAGAAGAAATAATAAAGCCAAAAGAAGAATCAGTCTGGATAAAAAAGATAAAAACACAACAGAAAAAAGTAGAAGAAAAGATAAATATGAATGATCCAAAATATTGGGAAGGACCTATATGGATAGGGCCTGTATTTATAAGAGGAAACAAAATAGGAGATAATTGGAAAAAATATATAGAAAATGCAAATAAGTTATCCTCCGCTATAATAATACCTAATATGAATACAAAATGGAGTAGAGACGGAGTGAATTGGTATAATAGTTATGAGGAAACATTTAGTCCAGAACATTTGAAAAAAATAGAAGATTATGAATGGAAAAAAGAAATGAAACTATTTGCCCAAAGAACAATGGAAATACATGAAAGAAGAAGAGAAGAGTCAGAAAGACATTATATGGAAACGGGTGAAATAGATGATTTTTTGTGGGCAGAAATAGAACATCAAAAATATGAAGAATATTGTGCAAAGTTAGAACAAGAATGGGAAGAGGCGGAAATAGAAGAGGAAAGAGAAGAAGAGGAAGAATATTTAGAAGAGGAAGATTATGATTAGTTAAAACCAATAAGAATAAATATAGATAATAAGTAATGGATAGTGATTTTGATGATGATTGGATAAATAAATATGAAGCCGAAGAACAAAAATATGAAATATTTTATTCAGAAGGAGTGAAAAACTTAAAAGTAAATTGTTTATATATAAATAACAAAAATGAATTAGAGAAAGTAACAGAAAAGGAAATAAATTTAAATAAAGAAAATCGAATTCAAAAAGAAGAATTAATAAGATTGATTAGGGAAAACGACATTATAGACAAAACGAAATATAAATTAATATCAATATTAGTTTATAATTTTAATTTGGAAAATAATGAATTAAAAAATTTCTTAAGAGAAAGTCAAGAATTTGAACTATTAAAAAATTTAAAAAATATAGATGATTATTCATTAGAATCAAGTTTAAGTTACTTTCATAATTTAAACAATTTATATATTATTTTTAATGCCATAGAAAAAACTAGTAATGTCAATACTAAAAGAGTAAAATTTAATTTACAAAAGGGTAAAACTAGAAGAAAAAAAAACTAACGGAATTAATAGGTGGTAAATAATTTATAAAGCAACTTAAAGAGATATATATGATATATGCATACACAATGGCAGCACTCGTAACCGCGCTAGACATGAAGAATTCTATTCAATATGGGGAGAACAATCATATTGAATATAGTTGGTCGGAGGTACAGCAAGAACAAATATGTCAGTTATATTTTCAATTAGTAAGAACTAACGATGTAAAACAAATAAAAAAATTGAAAAGTGTATATAGAAAAATTTACGAAGAGGGAGATAGAGAGAAGAAGGTGGTTATGTTGAAAATTTTGGCTAATACTAGAGATATTGATGAAGGAAAAGGAGAATATGCATTGAGTCTAGAGTTACTGGATGAATTGATGGATATTGACGAGAGAGTTGGCAAAGAGATGTTAAAAAGATTTGTTGGATTTAAGAGTGAGGAAAAACCTTTTTGAAGTTGGAAAGATTTGAAATATTTTATGAATATTAGAAAAGATCGCTCTGTAAAAATAGTTGATTTATATGTAGATCAGATGAAATTGGAAGAAACAAGAGGTAATAATAGTTTAGTGTGGAAATGGAGTCCCAGAGAAAAAAGTAGAAAATTTGGCTGGATTTTTGAAGAAATTGCGAAATGTTATTTTGCAGAGTTTGGTAAATATGAGTGGAACAATAAGGCAATAAATAAAGCCAAGACGCAATTAAGAAAGAAAATTTCCGCTAAAAATCGTTATTTGGATACCACTCAGATAAAGCAATGTGAAAAACATTGGGCTGATATAGACTTTAATCGAGTAACTTCAGTAACAATGAATAAACAGAGAGGAGCTTTTATGAATAAGAAGAATGTAGATAGTGAAGATAGAATTCAATGTAAAAATAATTTGGAAAAATATATGGAAGATGTGAAGAGTGGAAAAAAGGAGATGAAGGGAAAAAATGTTGGAATGATTGATTTTGTAAAACAAGCTCTTAATTGCCATGATGAGAAGGATAAAGAATTTTTGAATGAACAATGGAAAAGTAATAGTAAACATACTAGTAAGTTGGGAGATATCATTCCTATTATAGACACTTCAAGTTCAATGGAGAATGATGAGATGAAACCATTGTTAAGTGCGATTGGTTTAGGTCTAAGAGTGGCAGAGAAGAGTAAGTTAGGAAAAAGAGTAATGACTTTTAATGCAAAGCCAGAATGGATAAAGTTAGATGATAAAGAGGATTTTGTAGCCGATGTTCAAAAAATTAAAGAAATTCCTTGGGGAATGAATACCAATTTTCATAAATCAATGGATTTGATTTTAGATACAGTTGTAGAACATAGACTTCCAGCTGAAGAGGTAGAAAATTTAAGCCTAGTCGTGTTTTCAGATATGCAATTTGATGCTGCTGAAAATAGAATGGATTCTGAAGAAAGGTTTGGAAGTAAGACAGTAAGAGAAATATTAGATAAGAAATATCATGCTGCAGGAATGAAGATTTGTGGTAAGCCATACAAAGTTCCTAAGATAATTTTCTGGAATCTAAGAGTAACATCGGGATTTCCAGTAATGTCTTATCATGATGGTTATGCCATGATGGCTGGTTACAGTCCAACTGCTTTGAATGAATTTTCAGAAGACGGTTTACAAAGTTTTACTCCTTGGAATGTATTATTGAAAACATTGGATAAAGAAAGATATAATAAGTTGAGTGAATTAATTGAATAAAAAAATATGTTTAAAAAAATATTAATTAATTATAATAATGAATATTTTTAATATAGATATGAGTAATAATTTGAATACTAATATTCCAAGATTTAATCCGTTTCGAATAGATATAAGTTTAAACGATACTGAAATAGAGGAAATGAATAGAAGAATAGAAAACAGATTTGAACTATTAATGGAAAGAGTTTTATTTGGAAATTTTTTATTAGGAAATCAGAATAGTGCAGATGTTTTAGAACGGTCGTTTAATGTGGATAATAAATATAAAAATGTAATATCTGATAAAGCAAAGGAAGAATTAAAAAAGATAAATTATAACAAAGAAGACTGTGTAAATGATGTTTGTCCAATAAGTCAAGAAAAATTTGAGGAAAATGAAGAGATAACCATATTACCATGTAAACATGGATTTAATAGTGAATATATAGAAAATTGGTTAAATAAACAAAGTAGTGAATGTCCAGTATGTAGATATAAATTTGAAAGTAAAGAAATAAAAAATGAGGATTATAAAGAAGAAGAAGATATAAATCAAAGTCGAAATAATTTTTTAAATTCAATAAATTCAGTAGAAAATATTATTCATCCATTTGGAAGAAATCAAATTTTTAATACAATTCCACACTCTTATATAAGAAGTATACCTCAATTTAGAAGTGAAGAAGAAATGTTAAATGAAGCAATAATGAATAGTTTAAAAGATATTTCAGGAAATCATTAAATATCATCGATATCAACTTCTTCTTCTTCATCGAATTTAATCGTATTTAAATCTGTTTTTGTATTTTCAATAATGTCTTGATATTTTTCATCAGGTTCATCGCCTGTAGTAAAATCAAAACCAGTATCACCAGTAGGTTCTTTATCGTGATTACTTTTTAGTTGATTGAACAGAATATTACCAGATTTTTTTAATTTTTCTTTTTCAGCTTCAGTATATACTTCTAATAAATCACACTTAGCATTTTCAGGTGATTCGTATTCACGAATACCAACTAAAACCCAACCTCCTAAAATTACTGTATTATCTCTCTTACCTCTACCTCTAAATTTATTAGGTATAATTACTAGTCTCTCTTTACCAGTAGGATCTTTAATTTGAAAACGACCAAATCCAAATAATTTTTCAACAACACCATAGATTTCCAAAGGTTCTGTGGGATTGGCTAAACGAATCTGTTTTTGAACAGGCGCACCAAGGAACTTTCGTCCCATTTTCTTACTTTTATTACCTCCTTTTGCGTTCTTGACCATATTGTCTTTTATAATAATTAAAAAATAATATTATTTAATTACTTCAATTTTTTTTTAATATGAAAATCTAAAATCTTCTGGTAATTCAAAAATACAATCATTTTTAAATATATTTTCATACCATTTTTTCCAATTATGTTCTTCTATGTTATACATTCTTTTATTGATTGTTTCTTGCGATTGTTCATCAGGTTCATATCCCCATTGGCTATAAAAATCTTCCAATTCATCATCATCTTCAAATTCAATTTTTTCTTTTTCAGAATTAATAATAATTTTATATTTATCAAATCGTTCTTTCCATAATGGACAATCATAAGCATAATATTCCCAATGATGCCAAATTAATTCATTAATATTTTCTACATGTTCTCTAGTCAAATAAAATGCAGAAATACTTTTTGGTATGGAAAACATTCTTTTATAAGAAAGTGTTTTATAAATTTGTAAATTATTATATTGGGTTAAAGGGATTGAAGCATTATGAATATTAAAAATATCTTCTAATTCTGGATTTGATATAGAAATATACATTTTTTTTTGAGTAATATTATAATCTTTATTGAATTCTAATAAACAAATAATAGACCATATTTTATGTATAGTATTATGATAAGAACAATTATAAATGTCATTTAGTAGAGTTTGGTTATTAGAATCAATATTGTAATATAAATATATACAATCCCATAAAGATTTGTCAACATGTTCTGGTAATGAAGAAACAGCAAAATGATATAATTTTTTATTTAAAAATCTAAAAAGGCCATGATATTTAGATGGATAATCATTTAACCAATTAGGTTTTTTACCACGAAAAATGTAATCAATTTTTTTAATTTGAGAATTATATTGTCGTGTAATAAATATTTGAGAAGAAGGGGTTAATTTAAATAAATTTTTAACAACAGTAAGTAATGAATTAAAAGAATTATGATTATATTTTTTTTGAAAGAAAGAGAGAAATTGTGGAGTATGAATGAAATAAAAGTCAAAATAAATAAACCATAATAATTCCCAAGATTGTTTATGGAAACCTGATAAATATAATTCAGAAATCCAAAAATAGCATTCATTAAGGGAAGTTTTTTTTAAAATAGATTCGATAAAAGCCAAAGCGACTTCATCAAATATATATAAATATCGCGTTAAAATCACTTTAGACATATTTACTAATAATAATTAATAATTAATAAATATTTCAATTTTTTAATATATAGATGTATATATATTATGGCAAACGAATGGCGTGCACATGTTAAGAAAACCATGGAGGAGATGAAAAAGGCGGCTCCTAAGGGAACTACTGTAATGTTGAAGGATGTATTAAAGAAGGCAAAAATGACTTACAAAAAGGGAACTTCTGAGAAACATATGGTTCATCATAAGAAAACTGCTAAGAAACACGGAAAGAAACACGGAAAGAAAAGTACCAGAAGAAGAAGAAGAACAGGAAAGAAATAAATTAAATAAGAAATAAAATATTATTAATAGTATTAATTATATTTTTATTTCTCTCTTTGGGAGCACATTGTATATATGTCATAAGGGTTTCATACAACAAATATTCTTTTAATAAATCAGAATAATGTTGAATAAAAAAATAACAGAGTGAGTAATAAGACCAGGTATGTTTAAATTGTAATAAGTATTTTATAATTTGTGCAGAATCAAAATGAATAAAATATTGTAAAGTGGGTAAAATAGAATAAATTTGTATTTTCTCTCTATTAACAGTATAATTATTCAAAATAATATTGAGATGTTCGATATCTAATGTTGATAAATTATTATGAATAAGATAGCAAATAACAAAAATATCTATTGGTATAAAAGGGTTAGAGAGAAAATCAATGTGAAAATAAGATTTAAAGGTTGAATAATTAATTTTTTTAAAATCCAAAGAAAAAGAAAAGTCGTTTAACAAAGGTAAATTATTTGAAGTAATAAAAGGTGTTGGAGAAATAATATAGCAAATAGAAATTTTTTGAAGTAGAGAAGAAGAAATAAAAACATGATAGAGAGATTTTCGAAAATTATAATGAAAAATAAAAGGAATTAAATTAGGTTCATAAAATTTGATTAATTTAAATTTAATTTTGGATAAAATAGAATTAGAAGAAGAAATAGGTAAACAGTTACTATTTTGGTCTAAATTTGTAAAGCTATGAATTGGATTATGATAAATATAAAAAAAAGGTATATTTTTAATTTTATTGGAAATGGAGATAGAATTATTAATAGAAAAGGATTCTTTAACCAATAAACTCATTATATTAATTTATATATAATTTTTAAGTTAATGTTCCGAAACAATAGAATTATTATCATTTGATTTTTGTTGTGTAAATATGAAGTATCTATTTTTATATGTCTTTTTAAATTTTAATTTAATATCTTCCCGTGATAATTCTTTTTCAAGCAATCTATTTGCTTCCTCATCGATTAGTTCTTTATATTCATTTGTAAATAACTCAAATGCGGAAGATGGTTTAAAAGTAGGAGAATCAAAATTATCTGTAATATGTTTATCCATTTGTTCAATAATATCTGTTTCAATAGAAATATATTGTCTTCTCTTTTTTGGCTCTTTCTTGGGAGCCTTTTTTCGGTAATAATATCTACCACTCTTGTACATTTTTTCTATAATATTTCCATCATATCCTTGTTGTCTGAGTTTTTGACATTCTTGTTCAACAATATCATCATTAGATTGTAACCATAATGTCCAATTATCTTTATAAGTTATTCTATCATCATGTTGATGTAATTTGGAAAATGATAAAAGTTGGTTATTAAAATCAGTAGAGAATTTAAATCGGAAAATAGTATTTTCAGTGTCCATTGTAATAATAATAAAAATAAATAATATTTTTAAAACTTCAATTTTTTAATATACTAATAAATAAAATGCTAATATATTCTCTGAGTAGTATACCTTATTATAATAGTATTGTTCAAGAATATTCTAATATATTAATATTAAATAAAATGCCAGAAGGCCCATTAAAAGATATATGTCAACAAGTAAGACAAAATAAATTATCGCCATTTGAATCTAATACAAATATATGCAGAAAACCAAATTGTGTAATAGCAATAAAAGATGATACAAATAGTTGTGGATTTTTATGTATTAATGATTTACCAAATTTATTTGAATTTTTAATCAATAATGGCTATACAATAGATCAAAGTATAACAAAAGTATTTCAAAAAACAACAGTGAAAATGAATGGAGAATTAATATGTATAATAAAATATTAAGTAAAATAATAAAAAATTGAATTCATATATATTTATAAATGAATTCAATAAAAACAATGAATACTGAAGCTAATTCAATTCAAGAATATTTAAAAAGTTTAAATGAACAAGAGAGAAAAACATTAGAAATAGCAAAGGAACATTTAGGTTCATCATTTAATATTAACAAGAGTATAGGTTATATAAAATGGAAAAGCAAACAAACAAATTGACTTTAAAAAAGGAACTGAGAAAAAGGCACTACTCAATATGTTTGCGTGTATATTTTTTTTTATTCTTTTGACTTGTTTTTGCCTTTCTTTTATTATTTTGTTTTAATGAATAATTCATTTTTGGAAGAGTTTTATTAAATAATTTTAATGTTTTTCTTAGTCTATTTCCGGCTTTTTGTATTTTATTTCTTATTTTTCTATTTGGTATATAATCTCTCGTACTTCCTCCATTTTGTCCTGTATTATCTTTTTGAGTATTTTGTCCTGTATTATCTTTTTGAGTATTTTGTTTTATATTTGATGTTGTTGGTGCTTTTGATGCTGTTGTTGTTGATGGATTTGTTGATGATGGATTTGTTTTCTGTTGTGCTTCTTTTAATGTATTTTTAGCTTGTTCTACAGCAGTCTTTATTCTTTCTATTCCAGCATTTACTTTATCTTCTGTTCCTTTTACCATTTTTGCATTTTGCTCTGCTAATTGTCCTCCCTTTTCTGAAAAAGTACTCGCCACATTCATAGCTGAATTAAAACCTTTTCCTATGGCTAAAAATAAATCTAATAATCCTCCAACCCATGGTATTTCTGCTAAAAATGCTTGTGATACCGACACTCCCGTTGCTGTTGCCCCTCTAACTGATTTTTCAGCTACTTGCTCAAACATTTGTATTCCTTCATCTGTTACTTTATTTAATTGTGGTTTTATTTCTTCCATTATTTCTATCATACTAACTCCTGCTGCTTTTGCTATCTCTCTTATAGCTTCTTTTGTTGCTGGATTAGTAGATAATTCTTTTAAAACACCTGCTAATAATATTAATTTTTTATTTAATTCTGGACTTAGCTCGTCTAGTGGAGTATCTAATAATTTCCCTTCTCCAGATGCTTCCATGGATAAATCTAACATTTCATTTACAAATTCTTCACTCCATTTAACTCCTGTTTTTAATATAGCAATTCCCATATTTTTTGCTTTATCTAAACCTCTGTTAAATTCACTTTTTATTGTTCCTGGACCTAAAGATTTTGAACTAACTTCTTGATATTTTTTTAATTGTCTTTCTGCTTCCCCTATTAAAGCATTTAAATTATTTGCCTCTTTTTGTATTTTTTGTTCTTGTGATTCCTCATCTTCAATTGCACCACCAGTTTGTGGCCTTTTTTCCAGTTCCATCTGGAATTGTTTACTTACTTCAGCAAATCCACTCAATATAACACTTAGTAAATTTATTATAGAGCCTCCTACATAAGACAATGATAATTTAGGATCTCCGCTTAATGCCATATAATATTTATCTGCTTCTTCTTGACTTTTTAATGAAGAATTTTCTTTCTGTAATGAATCTATTTGTTCATTATTTTTATTTATTGCTTGCATTATTATTAATTTAATTTTTTCTTTTTGTTCTTCTGGAGGTAAATCTAATAAACTTGCCATATATATATTCTATTGTTACTTTTTTTCTTTGTTTTTTTCTTGTAATCTCTTAAAACTAGCGAAGTCTAAAATTTCAAAACCCTCCTTATCTTCTATCTTATAATTATCACTTTGTAAAAATTTATATTCATTTATTTTACCTTTATATGAATATCTATTAGCTTGTTGTCTTATTATAAATTTCTTATTTAGTGTCTTGGCTCCACCTGAACCCTTTCTATTATAATTTTTAAAGGACGCAAATAATTCATTCTTATTTTCCTTTTTCTTTATTTCTTCTTTTGGCTTTTCCTTTTTCGCTTCTTCTAACTCTTTTTTTATATCCACTACTATTTTTTTACAATTAAATTGAATAGCATATTTCCTTGCTATAGTCTCCAAATGTAAATAACTTATATCTTTTGTATCACAATAATACATAAAAGACTCTTTTTCAAAATCATAATACATTATTACATTTCCTTTCGGTGTGTTTTCAAATATTATATTCTTTTTTAATCCTTTCACATAATCTTCCTCTAATTCATTGCATTCTAATTTATCAAATTTGTCATAATATTTATTTTCATATGGTTCTTCTTTTTTCTTTTCTATTATGTTTTCCAATTTTTTTTCTTTGCTAAAAAATTGCTTAAATAAAAAATAACTAGAAAGTGATATTCCTACTGATCCTAATATTATTAATGGAAATCTATATTTGGAAATAAACATATAACTAAATATAAACTTATATTTTTAAATCTTATTTTCTATTTCTTGTTTTCTTATTTTAAATAATTCTTGAACTTCGTTTTGTAAATTTGCTACCTTTATCCTCTGATAATCTTTATTTTTATTTTCCGGATGCAAACATACCAAATATAATTCATCCACTATTTTATCGTATTTTT
>Ga0222715_10000957_pt1 | contig 28473 bp, 43 predicted proteins | sample C33_9DmetaG_FD_165056 | JGI IMG/M metagenome (GOLD analysis project Ga0222715, IMG submission 165056) | Estuarine water microbial communities from San Francisco Bay, California, United States - C33_9D | ecosystem: Environmental > Aquatic > Marine > Unclassified | place: USA: California...
TGGTAATTCGGACCACGAAAAGATTTTAGTGATAGAACGCTTATAGGGGGGTTGTGGAATAATATGTCAACAATAGCCGAAGTCGCGCAACATTTGAACACAAGTCAGCAAGCATTGTCGAAATTAATCGATGATGGCGTCATTGATAAGCAACCACGCGGCAAATATGACATTGATGAAGTCCGGTCGCAGTATATCAAACATTTCAGGGCGATTGCATCAGGTCGTGCAGCGGCCGGCGATCTTGATTTGGGGGCAGAACGTGCAAGGTTGGCGAAAGAACAAGCTGATGCGAAGGAAATGGAAAACGCGGTTGAACGTGGTGAACTGGTTTATATTGAAGCGGTGGCGAAGGAATTCGAAGAACAACTATTGAAGGCGAAGACGAAGTTGCTGGCGATCCCATCGAAGATTGCCGCCGAAGTTCACGCATGTGCAAATGTGAAAGAAGCGAAGGAACTGATTGAGATTAACCTAACGGACGCGCTGAATGAATTGGTCGGATACGGTAAACGAACAACAGATTGATAAGTTGCGACGACGGCTTCGGAACGTGATGTCATCAGCGATGGCACCACCGCCGAAGTTGACCGTTTCAGAATGGGCGGACACTTTCCGTCAATTGTCGTCGGAAAGTTCGGCGGAAGCTGGCCGTTGGTCAACAGCACGGGCGGAATATCAACGCGGCATGATGGATGCAGTCAGTGATCCAGACATTGAAACGGTTGTTCTGATGACGGCCGCGCAAATTGGCAAGACCGAACTGATCAACAATGTCGTCGGTTATCACATCCACCAAAATCCCGCACCGATGCTTGTGGTGCAGCCGACCCTTGAAATGGCGCAAACGTGGTCGAAAGACAGATTGGCACCGGCCATCAGGGACACACCGGCATTGTCGGAAAAGATAAAAGACCCAAGGTCACGCGATAGTGGGAACACAACGCTTCACAAGGTGTTCGCTGGCGGACATGTCACGGCTTGCGGTGCAAATTCACCTTCATCTTTGGCGTCACGGCCTTGTCGCATCATTCTTTGTGACGAAGTTGACCGTTATCCTATATCAGCGGGAACCGAAGGCGACCCCGTTAGTCTGGCGAAAAAGCGTTCGGCGACGTTCTGGAACCGAAAGATCATTTTAGTTTCGACGCCGACTGAAAAGAACGCAAGCCGGATCGAAGCGGCCTATCAGGAAAGCGATCAAAGGAAATATTTCGTCAAATGCAAAGATTGCGGCGAAGATCAGGATTTGAAGTGGGCGCAAGTCGTTTTCACTGATCGTGATCCGAATACAGCCGAATATTCATGCGAACATTGTGGTTCATTGTGGTCGGACGCTGATCGATGGCGGTCAATACGCGCTGGAGAATGGCGAAGCACGTCGGAAGGTGATGGCAAGACCGCAGGATTTCATTTGTCTGGCCTTTATTCCCCTTGGACACCGCTTTCGGATATTGTCCGCGATTTCTTGCAGTCAAAGAATGATCCGATGCGGCTTCGAACATGGATAAACACGACCTTGGGTGAAACCTTCGAAGAACAAGGCGAAGGCGTCGACGATTATGAACTATATGACCGGCGTGAAGATTGGGGCGATGAACTTCCTGAAGATGTTTTATTGCTGACATGCGGTGTCGACGTTCAGGATGACCGGTTTGCGTTGGAAATCGTTGGTTGGACACGAACCGAAGCGTCTTATTCGTTGGATTATCGGGAAATATATGGCGATCCGTCGACCGCGCAATTGTGGATGGATTTGGACGAAGTGATCAATCAGACTTTCACGCACCCGACGCGCGGTGAAATGGCAATTCGGGCGACTTGCATCGACAGTGGCGGCCACTTTACGCAAGCCGTTTATAATTACGTCAAAAATCGGGCTGGAAAGCGTGTCTTTGCCATCAAAGGTGTTGGCGGCGAAGGAAAGCCGATCATCGGACGTCCATCGAAGAACAACATCGGAAAGATTAATTTGTTCCCCGTTGGGACCGATACGGCGAAAGAATTGGTTTATGCACGACTTAAAGTGACCGATGAAATGGACGGATATTGCCATTTCCCGCATGATCGATCCGAAGAATATTTCCGGATGTTGACGGCGGAAAAGAAGGTCGTTCGATACTTCAAAGGCCGTCCAAGACGGGAATGGGTTAAGGTCAGAACGCGCAACGAAGCGTTGGATTGCCGCGTATATGCGACCGCTGCATTGTCACTTTTAAACATAAATATGGAAGCGATTGCAAAAAAGGCACAAAATAGTGTATCATCGCAACAAACAAAGCATGTCCGGCGTCCCTCAATCCCGCGTCGGAATTCGTTCGTTCACGGGTATAGGTAAATTATGGCAAACTTATTTGACGCGACAAATGCACCCGAAGGCGAACCGACGGAAATCGTTGTTGGCGATTTTATCCAGTGGAAAAAGGAAAACATTGCGCAAGATTATCCGACCGCGACACATTCCGCTGAATATGTTGCGCGAATAACGGGCGGCGGTTCGAATGAAATCAAGCTGGCGGCGACTGAAAGCAATGGATATTATTTATTCACTGTCGACAGTACGACATCAGCGGATTTTGCGGTTGGTCGTTATCACTGGCAACTTGAAATCACACAAACATCATCTGGGAACCGTCTGGTTGTCGAACGCGGTGAATTTGAAGCGATCCCCGATCTTGACGTAAATGCATCTGATCCCAGAAATCACGCTGAAATAATGCTGGCAAAGATCGAAACGATCTTGGAAGGCAAGGCGGACAGTGACGTCGGTTCGTATTCAATAGCTGGCCGGTCATTAACAAAACTTTCGTTCGATGAACTGATGGTCGCGCGTGACCGATATAAAAGCGAAGTCACAAAACACCGTCGCGAAGAATTGATCAAACGCGGAAAAGCAAGTTCGAACACGATAAAAGTAAGGTTTGGCTAAATGGGCATTTTAGACATATTCAAACGCACAAAGGCAAAACCACGTCGTCGGAATTATGCCGCTGCAAGTACCGGACGGTTATTTGCTGATTTTGCGGGATCGAACCGAAGCGCGGACAGTGAAGTTCGATGGGCATTGCGCCAAGTTCGCAATCGATCACGCGATTTGGAGCGAAACAACGAATATTTCCGCCGATATTTGCAGTTGTTGCGGGTGAATGTTGTCGGTGAAGGCGGTTTTAAACTGCAATTGAAGGGTCGAAACCCTGATGGATCACTTGATCGTGCCGGAAATAACATCATCGAAGGCGCATGGAATGAATTTTCGCGCATGGGTGGACCGACTGTCGACGGCAAAATGTCGATGGTTGATGCCTTAAATCACGTCATCACCGGCGTTGCGCGTGATGGTGAAGTGTTTGCGCTGATCGTAAAAGGTCAGTTTTTGCGTCATGGGATCGCATTGCAGTTCATCGAACCTGATCGCATCGATGAAGAAAAGAACGAAAAGTTGCCGAACGGGAATGATGTCAGAATGGGCGTCGAACTGGACGCGACGACACGTCGTCCGGTCGCTTATCACATGCTGACATATCACACCGGTGATTATGACTACACGACATTTTCGAAGGCGGAAAAATACCGTCGAATTCCAGCCGACCAGATGATGCACATCTATCGTCCCGAACGTGCTGGTCAGACGCGCGGGATGCCATGGTCGTCGGCGGCCATCACGTCTTTGAAGATGCTTCACGGTTATCGTGAAGCCGAATTGATTGCAGCAAGAACCGGCGCGGCGAAGATGGGTTTCTTCACTTCACCCGCTGGCGATGGGTTCACCGCCGACGGGTTTGATGATGCGGACAATTCTGTCCCGATCTATGACGCCGAAGCGGGAACCTTCCACCAGCTTCCCGCCGGTGTCGACTTTAAAGCGTTTGATCCCTCCCACCCTACAAGCGCATTTGCCGACTTCGAAAAATCCATCCTTCGCGGGATAGCTGGTGGATTGGGTGTTTCCTACACATCTTTGGCGAACGATCTTGAAGGCACAAGTTATTCATCTATTCGCCAAGGCGCACTTGAAGAACGTGATTTTTATCGGACACTTCACAGGTTCGTGATCGATCACTTTGTCGATCCGCTTTTCCGCACATGGTTCGATCATGTCATGGACAACAACTTCATCCCGATCAGCGGTCAAGGCAAGTTCGAAAAGTTCACCAATGGAATGATGTGGCGCGGCCGTGGTTTCCAGTGGGTCGATCCACTGAAGGAAATGAATGCGGCGGTTGTTGGTTTGCAGAACGGCATTCTTTCGCACACTGACATTGCGGCGAACTACGGTCGGGACGCCGAAGAAACGTTTGCGCAGATCGAACGCGATAAGGAAATGGCCGAACAATTTGGACTGAAAACCGCATATGAACCTTTCGGTGATAAGGTTCCCGTGCAACCTATGGTTCAGCCTGGGACTTCAGAAATTCAACCATTAGGTGAAGAATAATGCCGTATAAACCCACCAAATCGATGAAAGATGCGGCCGCGCGTGGCCTTCGATGGCGTGAAGAATACGGTCGTGGCGGGACTGAAGTCGGTGTTGCACGGGCGCGTGACATTGTGAATGGAAAGAATTTGAGTGAAAGCACCGTCAAGCGGATGTTTTCGTTCTTTAGTCGTCACAAGGTCAACAATGACAAACATTATTCGGCCAAGGAAAGTGACGGCGGACCAACAGCACATCGTATCGCTTGGGACTTGTGGGGCGGGTCGAACGGTTACACATGGTCGAAGAATATTGTCGAAAAATTAGACGCTGATGGCGGTGAAAGGTCGGAACCTATGCAAAACGATGAAAAATCTGATATTATGCCCGAAGAAAGGGTTGAAGACATGGAAAACGAAGTTCGCGCAGAACCAGACGAATTGAGCGTTGGCGATTGGGTCAGTTGGAATTCCAGCGGCGGCGAAGCATACGGTCAAATTGAAAGCATCGAACGCGATGGCACAATTGACGTTCCAGATGCGGATGTCACCGTTTCGGGTGACGAAGATGATCCAGCGGCATTGATCGAAGTATATCGCGAAGGTGATGACGGATGGGAAGCATCCGGCGTCATGGTTGCGCACAAGTTTTCGACGCTGACCAAGGAAGCGCGTCGGGGATATAAAGACAAAGACGAACGTCACATTGTCGATATTCAGGAAAACGAAAGCGAAATCATCATCACATACGCGAAGCATGATGAAGGTGAAGGTTCCGAAGAACGTTTCGACCGCGAAAAAATGGACTTTCGTGCAATGGCCGAAGTCGAAAGCGCGATTGACGAAGAAAAACGCACCGCAAACATGGTTGTTTCGACTGAAGAACCAGTTGATCGCAGTTTCGGCGCAGAAATATTGGATCACAGTCCGGAAAGCATCGATCTTTCGTTTGCTAAGTCTGGACGGATGCCATTCCTATTGGATCACGACCCAAAACAACAAATTGGTGTCGTCGAAGATGTTCGCCTTGATGGTTTGTCGCGTAAGTTACGCGCAAAAGTCCGTTTCGGAAAAAACGGCTTGGCCAAAGAAGCGTTCGAAGATGTTGTTGATGGAATACGCAGCAACATCAGTGTTGGCTATCAAGTCAACAAAATGGACAAAGAAGGCGCGGATAGCTACCGTGTCAAATCTTGGTTCCCAATGGAAATCAGCTTAGTTTCAATACCTGCCGACAGGAAAGCCGGAATAGGTCGAAGCGCGTCTGAGAACCTTCAAACTCAACCTGCAATTCCTAAACAAGAAAGGAAAAATGAGATGTCAGAAGAAAATCAAATCGACATCGACGCGGTGAAGGCTGACGCAGCCCGTACCGCAGCGAAAGAAACCGCTGAAATGTATCGCTTGGCGGCAAAGCACAATGTTCGCGATATTGCTGACCAATTCGTCGGCGAAGGTCGTTCATTGAACGAATTCCGTGGTGAACTATTAAACCACATCGGAAACAAGCCAATCGACAACGATGCTGAAGCGGGTCTATCGAAGCAAGAAACACGTCGTTATTCTGTGATGAACGTGGTTCGCGCACTAGCAAACCCAGCGGATCGCGCAGCGCAAAAAGCGGCGGCATTCGAACTTGAAGCGTCTTATGAAGCGGCACGCGCAGCCGGTCGCGAAGCACAAGGCGTCATGGTTCCAGCCGAAGTGTTGCGGAACTGGAAAGTTCGTGATCTGAACACATCAGACGACAGCGCAGTGATCGGGGAAGATTTCCGCGCGGGTGATTTCGTTGACGTTCTTCGCAACGCATCATCTGTCATGGCGGCTGGTGCTACAATGTTGAACGGTCTTTCCGGCGACGTAAAAATCCCGAAAAAGACAGCGGCGTCATCTGCCGGCTGGATCGCAACAGAAGGCGGCGCGTCATCTGAAAGCGAACCAACAGTTGGTCAGATCACAATGTCACCGAAGGTTGTCGGACATCACACAGACATCACACGTCTAATGATGCAACAATCATCAATCGACGTTGAAGCAATGGTCCGCAACGACATTGCAGCGGGTATTGCGCAAGCAATCGACCTTGGTGCATTGGCGGGTTCTGGTTCTTCAGGTCAACCAACAGGTGTTTCAAACACATCAGGCATCAACGCACCGACATCTTTTGCGGCGGCGAACCCAACTTTCGCTGAAGTTGTTGCGATGGAAACAGCGGTTGCGGAAGACAACGCACTTGGCCAAAATATGGCCTACATCCTACCGGCATCTATGTATGGCGCACTTAAAACCACTGCAAAAGACAGCGGTTCAGGGATGTTCGTTGTTGAACCAGATGGTCGCATCAACGGCTACAACGCAATCGTATCAAACCAAGTTACAGCGGGCGACCTATACTTCGGCGCATTCGAAAACTTGTTGATCGGTATGTGGGGCGGCCTTGACCTAGTTGTTGACCCTTACACCAACAGCACAAGCGGCACAGTTCGCGTTGTGGGCTTACAGACAGTCGACGTGGCAGTTCGTCACGCGGTTGCGTTCGCTTACAACAACGACGGCGTATAAAAACAACGGGTGGGGCGGTTCGCCCCACCTTCACCTTTGGAGGGAATGAAATGAAATATTTGATCTTGAAGTCTTGTGTCGCAGCCGGTGCAAAGCGGAATGTTGGTGACGTCGTTGATCTTGGGGCAGACGAAGCAAAAAGTCTTGTTGCCATGGGTCGCGTTGATGTTGCACCGGCTCCGAAACCAGAACCAAAGGTCGAAGCGGTTAAGAAACCAACAAACCGCGCAGTCAAACCCACGTCATCAAGGGCGAAGAAATGAAGATCAAGTTGTTGAAAACGGCGCGTTGGGGAACGGAAAAGGGTCGCAAGGGTTCAACATATGAAGTCGAAGATCGGATCGGTCTGAAGCTGATTAATCGCGGATATGCTGAAGAATATGTCGAAGGTTCTGAAGCTGAAAAAGAAGACGAAGGTGAATAAATGGCACTTCCATTCGCTGATGATTTGACCGCAATACTTGATGTGGACGAATTCGCTTCAAGTGTTTCATATCGTAGAAAAGACGGATTGGGCGATACATCGATCACCGGTATCTTCGACAATGAAACGGTTCCGGTCGATGCCGGTGGCATTGCAGCGGTTCATCAGGAGCAACCACGGTTCACATGCAAGACAAGTGATGTTGCAAACATCGCTGAAGATGATTTTATTGTCGTCAACAGTGTCGATTATCGTGTTGTCGCTTGGTTGCACGACGGGACCGGCGTCACAACAATTCAATTGGAAAAGCAATAGATGGCACACGTTAGAAAGCAAATTCGGGATCGTGTGGCATCGACATTAAAGTCAAATGTCAGTTTGGTGCAGCGTCGTGTTTACACAACGCGCGTTCACCCACTGAACGACACAAATTTACCGGCGATTAGCGTTTACACCGGATCGGAAGCAAGTGAACGGATGAACGCCGGTGAAACGGACATGATCAGGGAATTATCGCTTGATGTGGATATTTATGTTCGCGAAACAAGCAAATTCGATGATGATGTGGACGCGATAGCGGTCCAAGTTGAAGAAGCAATGGCGAACGATTTCACGATCAATGGCCTTGCGAAGTTCAGCACACTAACATCGACCGAAATCCAATTTGACGGTGACGCGGACCAAATTCTTGGCATCGCAAAGCTGACATATTCGGTTCGATATGTTACAGCTATAAAAGACGTAGAAACAGCCAAATAAGGAGTTCCCAAAATGGCGACACACACAGGAAGTGAAGGAACCGTTAAAGTCGGCACGGCTGGTTCTGACACATTAATCGCTGAAATTCGTTCATTCAGCATCGAAGAAACGGCCGACACACTTGAAACAACAAGCATGGGCGACACTTCCCGCACATATTCACCATCATTGAAAAACTTCACTGGTTCGGTTGATGTGTTTTGGGACGAAACTGACACAGGTGGTCAGGGCGCGTTGACCGTAGGTGCAGAAGTTACCATCAACTTCTACCCTGAAGGCGCAACATCCGGCGACACTTATTATGGCGGGTCTGCCATTGTGACAGGTCGCACAATCAATTCATCATTCGACGGGTTGGTTGAGGCGTCTTTGACACTTCAGGGTTCCGGCGCATTGACGGAAACAACGGTATCATAACATGTCATTAGCGAAACGCATTGCAGCAAAACGGGCGGAACAAGAACGGGGTTTTCTGGATGTTGAAGAATGGGGCGAAGGGGACACACCGCTTCGCCTATACTTCACAACGGTTTCAGCGCGTGACATGGAGCAAATCCAACGTAAACACAAGGATTTCATAAACAACCCAACAATGTCGGCCATGATCGACATGATTATCAGAAAGTGTGAAACGGATGATGGTGAAAAAGCGTTCACACTTGAAGATAAATCAATCTTGATGGGGGAACCATTAAACCTGATCGCAAAAGTATTTGGTGCGGTCTTGGAAAGTGTTACTATTGAGGAACACGAAAAAAACTAAGGGGCGACCCGTTTCGGTATAACCTGATTGCATTGGCCGAATTGCTTGGAAAAACCATTGGTGAAATTGAGCAAATCAGTCTTTCAGAATACAATGAATGGGTCGCATACTTTGCTATAAAGTCGGAGAAAGACAAAAATGGCGGCGACTGATCTAACAATTCGAATGAATGCCGTCGGCAATGCGGTTCCTGAAATGAAAAAGGTTCAGGCGCAGCTTGGCAATCTTGATCAGACAATTATCAAATCCACCGCGAACATGAACCGGCATGTTCGCGGTATGCAAAGCATTGGCAAAGCCAACAAGAACATGACCCGCAACTTGGGCATGGCATCATTGCAGTTCCAAGATATGGCGGTTCAAGCATCCATGGGAACGGATGCATTGCGGATTATGACCATGCAAGCACCACAACTTGCATCGATCTTTGGCCCGAAGGGAATGATCTTGGGTGCGCTGATTGCGGTCGGTGGTGCCATTGCAATGATGGGCGATAAGACGACAAAGATGTCGTTTGACTTCAAGCGTTTTGGGCAAGACATTGGCCCAGCACTTGAGCCGTTCAAAAAGGCATGGGAAGGTGTTAAATATACATTCAACCTAGTTAAAGAAGCGATGATTTCAGGTGTGAACTTAATCATCAATGCGTTCCAGTACATGGTTGCCATTTTTTCCGCTATTCCCGAAAGTTTCAGGCGATTTGTTGACGCAGCATTAGGCCACTGGTTTATATTCAAGCAAAGTATTATTGCCGGTGCCTATGATGCGCGGGCAGCTATACAAGATATGCTTGATTTCTTTTCCATGTCTGGCCCGAAGGAAGGGTTCTTGGGCTTCATGGATGATGAAACAGGTCATACAGCGGCAGAAAATTTGCGTTTTCTGGCAAAGGTCGCAAGAAACCAAGCAGCTTTAGTTGAAGATCAAATGGAAAAAGCTGGCGCACCTGTAGATGCATTTTCGGAAAAGCTGGCCAACATTAAGCTGATTGATTTAAGAGATTATTTCAAACGGGTAAAAGAAGAAGCCGAAAAAACAGGTGCGGCAGTTACAACCGTTGCAGACATGATCGGTGACAAGTTTGGTGATGCCTTTATGTCTATGGTTGACGGCACCATGAAAGCGAAGGATGCATTCCGCACAATGGCGGCGGAAATAATCAAGGAATTGTTCCGCATTTTTGTCGTTAAAAAGATCACTGGCATGATTTCGGGCGCATTGACGTCTTCATTCCCATCACTAGGAACACCCATGAAGGCCATCGGGGGACCCGTACAGCGCGGGAAGCCATATATCGTGGGTGAACGTGGGCCGGAACTGTTTGTTCCATCACGCACCGGTTCCATTGTGTCAAACGACAAGATTTCAGGCGGTGAAAGTGTTGTCGTTCAGCAAACAATTAATATTTCGACCGGTGTTCAGCAAACCGTTCGAAATGAAATCAGAAACATGTTGCCGATGATTTCGGAAAGCGCGAAAGGCGCGGTTCTGGATGCGAAAAGACGCGGCGGAAGTTATGGAAGGGCGTTCGCATAATGGCCATCACTTACCCTTTATCTTTCCCGTCACACACTGGCGTTCGATCAATCGAAATCAGGGCGCGGAATGCGGTCGCTATTTCGCGCAGTCCGTTCACATATGACCAACAGGTTCACGCATATTCCGGCCAATGTTGGGAAGCTGATGTTTCCCTTCCACCGATGAAAGCATCGGATGCGGAACAATGGATCGCGTTCTTGATGTCATTGCGTGGCCAGTTCGGAACGTTCACAATGGGTGACACCTTGAACACGTCCCTTCGGGGAACTGCATCATCAGTCACGGTGACGGCGGCAGCCGGAGACAGTTCGCTTGATGTTAATGTTCCAAACGGCGAAACACTGAAGGCCGGCGATTGGATACAGCTTGGATCGGGTTCGTCCGCGACGCTTCACAAGGTTCTTCAAGACTACACCGGAACCGGTTCGTTGGAGACTGACAGTTTGGAAGTATGGCCGGCGGTCAGGGTCGCGCATTCCGCAACTTCGGCAGTGACATCGAACACGGTCGGAAATTGGCGTTTAAACGTCAATGAAACGGTCTGGAACATCAATGAAGCGTCGGTTTATGGACTTACCTTCGGATGCGTTGAGGCGATATAGATGTCAAGAATTGTTCCATCCGCACTTGTCACCGCGCTTGGGAACGCGCAGATCGAACCGTTCTTTGCAATCGAAATGATTTTCGACACGCGAACAATCACGTTCAATGGCGAAAGCATCGACGTCGGTCCGTTACGCTTATGGTCTGGGATGTATGATAAGACGATCAACGTCCAAGGTTCGGACCAAACGTTCACGGGAACGGGTGGTTTATTGTCTATTGGCGGCCTTGAAGAAACGGGTGATTTATCCGCGAAATCCGTCACGCTAACACTTTCAGGAATTCCGTCGACAATTATATCGTTAGCATTGCAAGAACCATATCAACGACGCGCTTGTCGAATTTATTTCGGCGTTGAAAGTGTTTCGGATGTGGTTGAAATCTTCACCGGCAAAATGAACACAATGCGCATTCTTGACAGTGAAGACGCCGCAACGATTGAATTGACCGTTGAAAGTAAGTTGGTCGAACTAGAAAGATCGTCAAATTGGAGATACAACGACGAAAACCATCAATCGCGCAATTCTGGTGACAGCTTCTTTTCATATGTGCAAAGCATTCAGGACGCACAAATTCCATGGGGTCGAAAGTAAATCTAAATAAATTCATCGAACATGTCAGTTCACACCCGTTTGAATGGGGTCGGCATGATTGTTTGACTTTCACCAATGGTGCATTTGAAGCGTATTGGGGCGAACCTTATGCAAAAGATTGGATTGATGGATATATGGTCGAAGGCCGACCGCCGACCGCAAGGGAACTAAGGAAAACGTTCAAATATAGCACAGTAGAAGCGGCACTTGATGATCGTTTGCATCGATGCGAACCCACTAAATTTGGCGCACTGGTGACGACAAAAGAAAATCAAAGATGGGTGACAGGTGTCGCTTTGGGCATATCAATCGGTTCGCGGTGTATTTTCTTGAATAAACAAGGTATGATCGCAATCAACGCAATCGACACAAACGGCGCATGGGTTCCACATGAAGAATGACATTCCCTTTAATGTTCTAAGAAATCCCAATTCATGGGATAATGTTCCGCGCGATCCGATTTCGGTGGCGATTGCGACGGCCGTGACGGGTGCAACATCTGGGATTGCGTATTGGGCCGTTTATGCGGTTTCCACGATTGCCATTTCAGCGGTTACAAGTTCGGTTTTAAGCGCATTATCACCAAAGCCGGAATTCCCTAGTAGTGAGGTAAATACTTCGCAAGGTTTATTGGTGAATGGGCGTGGCGCAGCGCAGCCCCAAGACTTTGTTTACGGTGAAGTCAGAAAAGGCGGAACAATCACGTTCATTGAAAGCACCGGAAGCAATAACCGGATATTACATCAAATAATTGTTCTTGCTGGCCATGAAATTGAAGATGTTGTCGATATATACTTCAACGATGAAATCGTCACAATGTCGAACGAAAATGTCACTACATCACCTTACAGTGGATATGCAAAGGTTTATGCCCATCTTGGCGACCAAACATCGGCGACAAGCACCTTTGACAATTCGACACAATCTTTGGCCACCACGCTTCACGCAGAAACAAGCGCGACATCTGGCTTTGTCGGAAAGGGCATCGCTTATCTATATTGTCGTTTTATTTATAACCAAGACGCATTTGCGAACGGAATTCCTACTGTTACAGCGCGAATAAAAGGAAAGAAGATTGTCACAACGTCAAGCGGGACAGAACAATCGTCGGCCTATACGAATAATGCGGCTTGGTGCATTCGTGATTATTTGACTTCGGTTTATGGCTTGGATGATGATGCGATTGATTATTCCACATTTGAAGCAGCGGCGGACATATGTGACGATCATTTAGATGGAACATCAATTGATCAATACACAATCAACGGTGTCATTCGAAGTGATCAATCGCATGGTCAGGTTCTTCAACAGATGATGACAGCTTGCGGTGGAACGCTTTATTGGGGCGGTGGTTCATGGCGTCTATATGTTGGGAATTTCGTCACACCTACAAAAACGCTGACACTTGCCGACTTTAGGGGTCCGATTTCCTTAGATACTAGGGTTTCAATGCGGGACAACTTCAACACGGTTCGCGGGACATATATCGACGCAAGTGATGATGGCGATTTTATTACGGCGGATTATCCATCGCAAACAAGTTCGGCCTTCCTAACCGAAGATAATAACATTGAAACGGTTTTAGATTTGCCACTGCCATTCACCACCAATGAAAAAGCAGCGCAAAGATTAGCAAAACAAATGCTTTATAGAAGCCGTGAACAAATGACCATTCAAGCCGACTTTGGGATGAATGCATTCAATATCGAAGTTGGGGATTTTATAAAACTACAGAATGCAAGGTATGGATGGGGTTCTGGTGATGAAAAGACTTTCGAATGCGTTGGATGGCGACTTCAGGCCGATCAAGATAGTGGTGAATTAAAGGTCAATTTGACGCTTCGCGAAAGTTCATCAGCGGCGTTTGGTTGGACCGACGCAGATGCGCAAACAATTGTTCGCAATAATTCAACGCTTCCCAAATATTATGAAGTTCCGGCGATTGGTCTGGAAATATCGCAAGAATATCGGGTTGTGAATGAAAACGTCACAAACGCGATTGTGATCGATGTGACTTGTGACAATGCACCGGAAATCGATTATGTCATTGTTAAATATAAGAAAACATCCGACACCAACTTCAAATCTCTGGGCCAAGGCTTGCTATTAGATGGAAATTCTTATGTTGCAAGGTTTGAAGTTAATGACATTGAAACACCGCAATTAGGTGAAACGGCGATTAACTACACAATTTCAGCGACACCGGTGAATGGCCTTGGTTTCAAGGGAACAACGGTGACAACGACATTCAATGTCACCGCCGACACGACCGCACCATCTGCACCGGCGTCATTGTCGCATTTTCTTTCTGGCGGAACAACATTCTTCACATGGCCGGCCGTGTCCGACTTGGATTTGTCGCATTATAAACTTTATTACACATCGAACACATCCCACACGTTCCCAAACAATAAAGCATCGATGGACGTAAAAGTCGCAAAGATTGCAAGACCAGCGACATCGATCACATGGGGCGCACTTTCTGGAAAGTGGTTTGTTTCAGCGGTCGATAAAACCGGCAACGAAAGTACGACGGCGGCCACAACTACAATTTCGGCGTCGGAATTGCCGTCGTTGAACACATCAGATACAGACACAGAACACACTGCATTCGATGGGGATAAGACTGATAACATCACTGATACCGGTTCAGCGATACATTTGACCAGTTATTCATCATCGGGTTCAGATGGCGTTTATGAATTCTACCACGACGGCGATGGATATATGGACGCGGGAACGTCAAGAACGATCCGTTTGTCATATGTTTCCACCTATACACGCAAACACGCAAACGCGGTCAGTGGTGAAGTGAACTGGGATGACATTCCCAACAATTGGGACAGTTGGCCATCGAATTGGGATGATTGGACTGATGAAACCCTTGATTATGGCGACATTGACGTTCAGGTTCAGGCCGCATCATCAACCGACAATGTGACGTATTCAGATTACATTGACGCAAGTGGTGAAATCGTGGGACAATACGTCAAATTCCGCGCGGTTTTGTCCAACAGTGGGGCAAACGTCACGCCGCTGATCACCGCGCTTTCGGCAACTTTGGAGTATTAAGAATGTCACAACACGATTTTTCAATCGCAAACCAGACGGCCGCGAATGCAAGGTCGGACATAAACAACGCGCTTCAGGCATTGGCATCACTTAGTTCGGGTGCGACCGCACCGTCGACGACATATGCAAATCAACTTTGGTATGACACCGCAAACAATCAAATCAAGATGCGCAACGAAGCGAATAGTGATTGGATCGTTCTTGGGACGGTTGGCACCACATTTGAAGTCACTGGCGGAATTCCAGCCGGCGCGGTTCAATCGTTCGCAATGAATACAGCACCGACCGGATGGTTGGACTGTGATGGAAGCGCAGTTTCGCGCACAACTTATTCAACCTTATACACAGCAATCGGGACGACTTTCGGGGCTGGCGACGGTTCGACGACCTTCAACGTTCCTGATTTGCGCGGGGAATTCATCCGTGGTTGGGATGACGGCCGTGGCGTCGATAGTGGCCGGACATTTGGTTCGGCACAGGCGGATGAATTGAAAAGTCACCGACATTCAATCGCCTTTGCGGGTAATGGTTGGGATGCTTACACTGGCCTAAATCAAGGGACGGGTGTCACTGACTACACAGATTATACCGGCGGGGATGAAACAAGACCGCGAAACATCGCGCTTCTTTACTGCATCCAGAAATAAATAAAGGCACTTTCGCAAAAGATCGTTTTCGTCTATAGTGTCAACATAAACGTTTATTGGAGAAATCTAAAATGGCAACATTAAACGACCGCGTTTTTGACAACGGGCTAACGGTATTAGATACCGAAGCGAACCGGATCGACGTGACGTCACAGGAAGCGACGACATACGCTGAAGCAACATCGACTTACACTTTGGGCAATTCGACATCCTTATCCATTGGCGCACCAGCCGACCGGACAGGTGGCGGCCGTAAAGTGACAGTTGCGGCGATCACAGACGGATCAATCAGCGGGACAGGCACAGCGACACATTATGCGATTGTGGACACATCAAATTCACGTTTGTTGGCGACAGGTTCGTTGACCGCTTCACAGTCGGTCACATCTGGGAACACATTCACACTGGCGACATTCGACATCGGTATTCCTGATCCTTCTTAAACTTTAACAAGGGGGTTCACAGATGGCACTTGTCGTCGCTGATCGCGTAAAAGAAACGACTACAACAACCGGAACCGGAACATATACGTTGGCCGGTGCGGTTGACGGCTTTCAAACGTTTGGCGCAATAGGGGATGGAAACACGACCTATTATGCTTGTTCTGATGGGACTGACTACGAAGTCGGTATCGGAACATATACCGCAAGCGGGACCACGCTTGCGCGGACAACGATCATTGAAAGTTCGAATTCAGATGCGGCCGTCAATTGGTCGGCGGGTTCGAAGCAAGTCTTTTGCACCTTACCAGCGGACAAGGCGATTTTTGCCGATAGTTCCGGCATTGTTGCCAAGCCGATCAGACTAGAACAGCAATCATTAACCGCAAGCGGTGGCACATTGACCATCGACCTTTCGGCAGCCAACAACTTCAAGATCACTATGACGGCGGCCACCACCTTCGCGTTCACGAACAAAGACGCGGGACGGGGCGGAAACATTGTGATCGTTGAAAATGCAACCGGCGGATACAGCTTCACATTGCCGGCGGAATGTAAAACACCGGTCAACGGGGCGTCGATTGTTCAGTCGACAGGTGCGAACGAAGTGAGTATTCTTTCATATTATGTGGTCGACAGTTCAAACATATTGGTCAACTATCTTGGTGACTTTGCGTAAAGGGGGCCGCGATGCAACAGATCGGGTTCCAAGAAAAGAAGGAATGGTCGACTTCGGTTTCGACCAATCGTTCAACCACAACGACGTTCAACACGTCACGCAGTACCACAACCACGTTCAACACAAGCCGTTCAACGTCACAGTCGACGACAACGACTTATTCAACGTCGCATTCGACCACGACTACGTTTTCGACTTCACGGTCAACAACCACGACGTACAACACAAGCCGTAGCACGACGACAACTTACAACACGTCGCGCAGCACGTCGCATTCGACGACGACAACTTACAACACGTCACGAAGTACGACCACGACTTACAACACGTCACGAAGTACGACGACGACTTACCAGACGTCACACACAACGTCGCATTCAACGACGACCACGTTTTCGACCAGCAAGTCGACAACCACGACTTTCAGCACGTCGCACAGTACGACCACGACGTTCGCGACTAGCCATTCGACGACCACGACGTTCACGACAACGTTCAACACGTCCCACAGCACAACCACGACGTATTCGACCAGCAAGTCGACCACGACAACATTTAACACGTCGCATAGCACCACAACGACGTTCAACACGTCACACAGTACAACCACGACCTTCACAACGACGTTCAACACGACCCGTTCGACTTCAACCAGCCGGTCGACGACAACAACGTTTAACACGTCTTTCCAGAATTACGTTGCGACCGATTATATGGCGGTCAATTATGTGGTGAACACTTCACAATCGACTTCACGTTCGACCACAACGACGTTCAACACAACAACAACGTTCAGCACGTCGCGCAGCACAAGCCGTTCGACGACAACGACATATTCAACAAGTAAGTCGACGACCACGACGTATTCAACCAGCCGGTCGACCACAACGACGTTCAACACGTCGCACAGCACAACGACGACTTACAACACATCACGCAGCACAACACGAAGCACAACCACGACTTACAACACGTCACGATCAACGACGACGACTTACAACACGTCACGGTCGACCACGACAACCTTCAACACGTCGCGCAGTACAACCACGACGTACACGACGTATTATAACACGTCGCATAGTACGACGACGACGTTCGCGACCAGCCATTCGACAACGACAACGTTCGCGACAAGTCACACGACAACCACGACGTACACGACGACGTTCAGCACGTCCCACAGCACGACCACGACGTTCAGCACGTCCCACAGTACAACAACGACGTTCAACACGACGCGATCAACGACGACGACTTACAACACGTCACACAGTACGACCACGACGTTCACAACGACGTTCAGCACGTCATCGACCTTCACGACGACGTTCAGCACGACGCGAAGCACAACGACAACCTTCAACACGTTAAGGACGACCAGTTTTTACAATCCAGCATAAAGGGGAACATTAGGGTGGAAATGTTTAACCGTAAAAGCATCAAGGAACGCATTGGCGACATCGAAAAGTCGTCGTCATTGCATCACCTTAAAGAATGCGAACGATACTTCCTGAAACTAGCGAAGAAATACCGGATCGAACACGCATATGATGTCGTGGCGAACGAATTAACATATTTCAAAACGATCCAATACACTGAATGGGCGCATTGTTTTTCGATGAACCCATTGCAGCAAGAATTGCGGGTCGCGCAGATGGAACACGCTTATATTTCGTCAGACGTCGATAAATATGATTTTATGGGATACTTACGCGATAAGGCGGTCAAAGGGGCGTCGAATAAATACAAGCACATCAAACAGCATGTCATCGAACCGCGTGATCATCTGATTGTTCCGGTGGGGTCGAATAAGTTGAAAGACACGATTTGTCTGAACAAGTTGTGTTATTTGCGGGACAAATACGACGGCAATGTCTGGTTCAAACCGCATCCGTTGACGACCCATGCATTGGTCGGCGAACTTCGGGATATTCTTGGCGACATGGTTCTTGATCGTGATGTCGATATGTATTCGCTGATGATTAACGCGGAAACGATCCACACAAGTCACATGTCGGAAAGTTGTGTTTATGCGGTCGCGCTGGGGAAGGAAATTGACCCAATCGATGTTTATAATCGGGTTCATGAAGGGTCGTTCTATCACATCAATCGCATGATGTTTTTGGCGTCCGATCCACATGCAACCATGCAATCTTGCTTGAATGGGGTCGAATGTGGTATCGTCAACCCAGAAATCCAAGATGATTGGCAAAGCCGAATGGACCAATATTTCGAATATATTTTCGACCAGCGCGAAAAGCGCAAGGGTCACTATGTTTCGACCGTGAAGGGGTATGATTACTAATGGCTACAAATGGCGTCACAACAAGATCAAGTAAAGGTTCCGCGCTTTCACACACTGAAATGGACGACAATCTTTTGTGTTTGTTTAAAGAAAACCTTTTGAATGTAACTAGCAACTACACAATCCGCAATGGTTACAATGCTATGTCGGCAGGGCCAATCACGATCAACAACGGTGTAACTGTAACAGTTGGGGCGGGTGAAACATGGACGGTGGTATAATGCACGACATGTTAATTTCATCAGACACAGGTTTAACATATGGAAACATAGTTATTACGCCTAGTGAACTTGCAAAGCGCATAGTTGGAATAGATATTGTTAACGGTTTACTGGAAATCGAAGGTGTTAAATTCGTCAACAGAAATGACCGACAATACATTTTAGATCAGGATGGCACACGACACCAACTTGAAGACTTAATGGAGGCGGCATAATGGCTAGTATAATCAGCGGCGACGACAACTTTGATAGCGCAAGTGTCGGTGGTTCTTGGAAGTTGGACAGCTCAACAACAATATCTTCAACGGTATCAGCGGTCAGTGGAATTGTAATACCTTCAAGTGGCGGCATGTGCATGGTCACTTTGGAAGGTATGAATTACGGGCTATCTAGTACCTATTTCAATGCTATGATTAGGCTTTCTACAAATTCAGGTTCATCTTATTATAGTTCAAGCGGTAATTATAAAAGATATGATGGTACTAATAGGGACGGTCTAGTTTATAGAGAAAGCACTAGGGCCAACACCAGTGGCTACCTTGGTTATTCAGCAATATTACTTCAAGGATTGCCTTCAGGAGAGAAATTATGGGCATCTTGGATGTGGGGCCTTCAGTTTAGACAAAGTACCACTAATGCGCCGAAAGATTATTTTGAAACTACAAACTATTACAGGGGTTATTGGTTTGATGCTACAACAGACAGGCCGGATAGACTGCAAATTACAGCTAATTTTAGCAACGCATTCACAGGCGGCACTATTCGTGTCTACAAGTACCTAGCAGGGTAATGAAATGACAACATACTACAAACTTGAAAATGGTAGAAAAGTAGAAATGACACCATCAGAAGCAGCGCAACTAGAAACAGACATGGCTAATCGTTTGGGCTATGTAGAAGAATTTATGCGCACACAGCGTAACGCTATTTTAGCGGAAAGTGATTGGATGGCATCATCAGATCGAACAATGACCCAAGCTGAGATGGACTATCGTCAGGCTTTGCGTGACATAACCACACACGCTAATTGGCCTGAATTGAATGATGAAGATTGGCCCACTAAACCAGAATAGGAATTAATAATATGGCAACGGTATTGCGTGGTAATGACAACTTTGATAGTGCCAACCCTGCTCCAACGGCAGGTGGAGCTGTTGGCACTTATGCGTTGTGTAGAAATGATAGCGGGTCAACACGAACTATTGGACAATCTGAAAGCGCAAGTAATCTTTATTACTTATCGTTTGCATACAATGGCTTTTATATTGATACATCAAATCGCCCTTCTGGAACGTGGCGCGTAATGAGTTACAGTTATCCATCTAATCAAGGTACTGTCCTTTTAAGGATTTCATAATGGCTGAGTACAGAAACATAGAATATAGAAATGCAAAGTTTGTAACACCAGACAATCTTTGTGTTGATTGTGAAATCAATCATCCAGAATACGGTTGGATACCATACCTTTTAGACCCAACTGATACTGATATGACGATTGATAACACTGAGCTAAAAGCCTCAATGGATCAAAATGGAGATATTGCAGCTTTCAATCAGCAAGAATACGATGACAAGACCGCTAGTTTGGTTCGTTTTCAGCGTGATAATATCTTGCAAATGGAAGTAGATCCTGTTGTATCCAATGCTTTGCGTTGGGCTGATATGACAACAGAAGAACAGAATGCTTGGTCAGCATACCGCACAGCTTTGCTGGACATCACAGATCAAGCAGGGTTTCCGCATAACGTAACGTGGCCTACTAAACCATAAGATTAAAAAATGCCAAATATAGCGATAGGAAATAGTGCAAGTTGGAATGGCAACACAACCAATGCTGCAGGAATTGCTGCAACTCTTGGTTCAAATTATGCATCTGCTTCTTCTGGGGCACTGACTTTAAAAAGTGGTGTATCTATTAATAATTCTAATAGCAGTGATCCTTTTGTATCTCTAAAAGGAACAAGGCTAGAAATGACAGGTGGGGCAACTATTTCAAGTAATACGCAAGGCCCATATACCGTTGATAGTTCACAAAGTGGTTTGTTCGGTACAACGATCACAATAAATTCTGGAGTTTTTGTCTGGTCTGATGATGTGGATGATCCCGCTCTGCTTATTACCATTCCATGCACTATTGATAACTACGGTAAGATCATAGGAAAAGGCGGCATCGGTGCTAACAACGGCGGTGGTGCTGCAATTAATGGATACACAGGTGGTGGTCAAACAGGTGGAGATGCCATCAAGATTAACAGCGGCGTTTCAGGCGTAACCGTTATCAACAGATCAGGCGCGTACATCGCTGGCGGTGGTGGCGGTGGTGGTTCATCATATGGTGGCGGTGGCGGTGGAGGCGCAGGCGGCGGCAACGGCGGCAATGGCGGCCCTTATCGCACATATGCCGTTGGTGGTTCTGGCGGTGGTCTTAATGCATCAGGCGGTGCGGGTGGCACTGGCGGTGACGGTTATGGTGCTTCTGGCGGTGGTGCAGGCGGTGGTGGTGGCCGTCTATATTCCCCACCTGTTCATATCTACGCTGGCGCAGGCGGCGGTCGCATATTGCCTGGGTCAGGCGGTGCTGGCGGATACTACCCTTATGCGGGTTCTGCGGGTGGTGCTGGTGGCTCAGGTGGTAGCGCAGGAGGCTATGGTTCTTGTGGCGGTGGTGGCGGCTGGGGCGCATCTGGTGGCAATTCAGGTGGTTCGGGCGGCAAAGCCGTTAACGACAGCGGTGTTAGCTACACCTTATCTAACAGTGGGACTGTTTATGGTGGGACCTAATGGCTACTAAATTCATATATAGAAATTGGGTCGTTGATACAGAAGCTGAAGCGCAAGCAAAGCTATCTGAGACTAAAACTAGATTGGACAACAACCCCACAGATTGGTGCATGGTCAAGTACGTTGAACCTGTGGATGATGGTGCATTAACTGTTATTGCGGGTGATCTAACAGATGAACAAATACTAAATCCTGACAATACGAAAACATACATATTCTATGCTAAATGGACAGGAGAAAACTTCTTTCCTTTAACAAGTGCCGAACTGACAGAAAAAGTATTTGAGTATCGTCGCGGTTATGTAATTGCAGAAAACCTATCTGTAATAAAAAGTTATGAAGAGCGTGAATGGACAACAGCTGACCTAGAAGCAGTCAAGCCACCAGAGAACGGCACCGTTCCAACTGAACATGTCGAAATGCAGTATACAGACGTTCAACCAAATGAAGATATGTCAGGATATATTTGATATTTCCTAAACCTTAACCTTCATCGTCAATCCGCGATCCGTTCCGACATAAGAAAACTTATAGCCACGTTCTTCGAAGCGTGACATCCACCATGACGGGGTTCGAATTGTCAAATGAAGGTTTGAACCGTCGTCGAATGTTTCAAGTGACGGGGCGCAGCAAATAGACACATAGATCATCTTGGTGGCGTAGTAATACAGCCAATCGATTGTTTGATCGACAAACATGGGTTCGACGTGTTCCATGACATCACAACAAACAACCATGTCGAACTTTCCGACAGGCAATTTGTTCTTTCCTTCGATGCCGGCGTCATATTCAGTGACGTCGAATTCATGCCCGACTTTATTCTTTAACGCGCCGAAACCACACCCAAAGTCTAAAATTGTCGAACATTCGTTGTCTTTCGCAATGCACTTGATTTCAAATGCTTTGCCTTCGACGGCACCACCCCAGCGGTGTGTTCTGTGATATTCGGTGATTTTGCGTTGATATGCTTCAGAAATCATGTGGACTTTGTTTTTCTTGCGGTTTCAGGTAGAATTGCGACAATGATGTCGATCAGTGGAAAAATAGTCAATGTTTAGCTTGCATTCATTCGCGGCCGCAGCTTTTGCCGATGCTGGGGTTGAAAACTTCGAACTTGGTGCGAATGCAATCACCACTGGTTCACCGGATGTGGCATCGGTCACACTAAGTCACATTTACAATCTTGCCGGCGATGACGTCACGACAGGATCACCGTCGCTGGGTCAACCTACAGTCGCACAAGAACATGATCTTGGCGGCAATGGGTTCGACACTGGTTCGGTCGATATTCCGACAACAGGCATCAATCAAGAACACGCGCTTGTTGGGAACGGTGTCACCACTGGCACACCGGACATTGATACATTGCCGATGTCTGAAGAAGAAACGTTCAACACATCTAATTTGTTGACTTATTCAGCGATTGTTGATCAGGCGGCGTTGACGCAAGAACATGATCTTGATGCAAATGACGTGACAACCGGTGCGCCATCTGTACCACAGACAAGCCTAATCGAAACCGTTCCTTTGTTTGCATCGGCTATCACAACAGGAACGCCGACAATTGGCACATCTGACATCGGACAGGAACACGGGTTTGCGGCCGATGCTATCACAACCGGTCAACCGGATTTGGACACTTGCACAATGTCCGAAGACGAAAGTTTCGCAACCGGCGAATTGGCGACGGGCGCAGCGGACGTCGGATCGGCCGCGATCACCCAAGAACATGACCTTTCCGGCGATGACATCACAACCGGTGCAGTCGTTATTGATCTGACGTCGATCACGCAAGATCACGCCATCAGTGGCGACACAATAACCACAGGCACACCGTCGGTCGCATCCACATCAATCACCCAAGTTCACATTATAGTTGGCAGCGCGATCACAACAGGCGCACCGGCGAACGATAACGCCGCACTGACGCAAGAACACGATCTGAATGGTGACACACTGGAAACAGGCGTTCCGGTGCTGGATGGCGCGGAATTCGCCCAGATACACGTTTTATCAGGGGAAACAATAACCACCGGCGCACCATCGATCCCAATATTGATATTCGATCCAGCATTCGCGCGGACGGTAAATGTGGGCGACTTGTCACAGAACGTCGTTGTGGTCGGGGAACACAACTTTGCAACATTAACAACTTTTGGTATAAATAGTGTATCAATAGACGCATCCAATGAGGTCGCATAGATGAAATTTTACATAAAACAGAATGACACCGCACCAATACTGGCGGCGACTTTGAAAGATGCTGATGAAAATGCGGTTGATCTTGATGGCACTTCGGTTCGATTTCATATGCGGGAAGTTGGCGGGACGACTTCGAAAGTTGATGCAGCGGCCACATTGGTCGATGCGAATGCGGGACAAGTTAAATATACTTGGTCCGCTGATGACACTGACACGATTGGTTCGTATCAGGCGGAATTCGAAGTCACTTACGCTGACAGTCGGATCGAAACGTTTCCGAATAATGGATATATCCGCGTCGAAATCATCGACGATATTGCATGAGGTTGGACAGTTGGCACGATCAGTTCAGGAAGCACATAATCGGATTGACCAGATGGAACCACGTCTGACCCGTGTTGAAACCCAAGTCGAAGAACGGTGGCGTGAAACGATCATCCGGATCAAACGTATCGAACACATCATGATCGCAACGGCGGCGGCAATCATTGGTTTACTTGTGACCGTGTTGACGAAAATGGGATGACATGATTGATCCGATAACAGCGGCGGGATTAGCAACATCCGCGTTTAATGCGATTAAACACGGGATTTCCGTCGGTCGTGATCTTCAAGACATGGGTGGCCAACTTGCCCAATGGGGCAAAGCGGTTTCTGACTTCAATTATGGCGAAGAAAAAGCGAAAAACCCGCCTTGGTATACATTCAAAGGATCAGATAGCGAAACCGCGCTGATGATATGGAATGAACGGCGCAAGCTGGATGAAATGCGGAAAACCATCAAGGATCATATTTCTTTCGTTTATGGTCCATCAGCTTGGGATGAAGTTTTGGCGATTGAGGCCAAGATGCGAAAGCAGCGGAAAGATGAACTTTATCGCAAAGAAGAATTGAAGCGACAAATCATCGAATGGGTTGCTGGGATTATTTTGGCGGCGTCCGGCGTTGCTATTATGGCGGCGGTCATTTGGTTGGTCGGCAGAAACAAAGGTCACTGGTGATGCTTTATGTTCTTATATTCATCCAATACATTCCATCGGCTTCCCTGAAATATTATCAGATCGGTCCGACGTATTCGACCTATGAGCAATGCGAAGACGAACGCAGAAAAGCGCGTGAAGGTTTAATCGTTCACAACAGTCAGACGGTTGTTTGCCTTGAAGTTGCTGGAAAATAGGCTGGGCCAGTGGGTTGTTTTGACGCACGAAGGAAAAGTCGCTATTATCACGACAAACAAACGGGTTGCCGAAAGGTTTGTCGATGAACAAAGAAAATTACGATCTAAACGGAAACGGGACAATCGATCAGGATGAACGCGAAATCATGCTGGAAGATCGTCGTCGTCGGATGGAAGACGAAGACCACAAACGCGATGCTCAATTAAAGATGACTTGGTTCGCATTGTCCGGAATGCTGGGCTATCCGTTCTTGATTGTTATCGCGTCTTATCTTGGCCTTGAAGTTGCCGCCGATTTACTTGCGGACATTGCGGCGGTTTATGTTGTGGCGGTGTCCGGTGTGACGGCCGCATATTTTGGATTTTCTGCAATGGGGGGAACTAAGAAATGAAACTTCTATCATCACTGATCGAACCGGTCACTGGCATCATCGATAAGGTTGTCGCTGATAAAGATCAGGCGGCAAAGTTGGCGCATGAAATCGCAACGATGTCGGAAAAACACGCGCAGCAAGCATTGCTGGCACAATTGGAAATCAACAAGGCCGAAGCGTCATCGGGATCGGTGTTCAAAGGCGGTTGGCGGCCGGCCGTTGGTTGGGTGTGTGCGCTGGGGTTCGCGGTGAACTTCCTTGTGTCACCAATTGCCGCCGGTTTCGGTGTCGCTATTCCACAAGCTGACACATCGGTCATGATGCCGGTGTTGATGGGCATGTTGGGACTTGGCGGCTTACGCAGCTTCGAAAAGGTGAAAAAGGTATCATCATGAGTGAATTCAAACTAAGCCGTCGCAGTCTTGACCGTCTGGAAGGTGTCGACGAAGAATTGGTCGCGGTCGTAAAATATGCCATCACATGTTCGAAGATCGACTTCGGCGTGGTGCAAGGTTTAAGAACCGTTTCACAACAAAAGGAACTGGTTGCGAAGGGTGCATCCCAAACCATGAAATCGAAGCATCTGGACGGCCTTGCGGTCGATTTAATGTGTTTCATAAATGGCCGCGCAAGCTGGGAATTGAACCTTTATGATGAAGTCGCTGATGCCATGAAGGAAGGCGCGAACGTTGTCGGGTGTCGCATCCGCTGGGGCGCAGCTTGGCACATCGACAATATTGGCGATTGGGACGGAACGTCCGAAGACGCGATGAACGCTTATGTCGACCTTAGACGTTCGCAGGGCCGCCGACCCTTCATTGACGGTCCACATTTTGAAAAGATGGTCTAAGCACCGGCCGAATTGACTTCGACAGAACGCCGGTGTCCAAGCACCACATGTCAACATCACCATCCGCGAAAAAGTATTTGTCCATGTCTTCATTGTCGCGGATGGCGATCTGACACGCTTCACGGCTGGGAAGGATCAAATAGGTGTCGATGTTCCGTCCGGCGATTTGATAATTTATAAACAGGGCAGTGAAGAATTCCATTGCGTGACCTTTCTGGTTTGGTAAAAAGGTTCTTGGGGGACGACACGTTTCACATCAGAACAAAACATGCCACGGGAATGGTCTAGTGCGTTTTGACGTGTTGCCTTGCTATAGCCCGACACTTAGCGCGTCCCCCACGATTTCATTTCAGGTTATGGCGTTTGATGGCCATGGTGATGGTTGACCGCGCTTTCCCAAGCTGGTTGGCTATTTCGGCTTGGCTCAACCCGCGCTTCAATCCGCGTTCGATCTTTTCGATCAAGTCTTTGTTGCGAATTTCCTTGCCTGTTTTTGACCGGCTAGGACGGCCACCAAGCAATGCGTTCCGCTGGCTGGCCTTCAATGCTTCCCACGATTGATTGCCCATTTTCTTTCGCATGGTTTCTTGTTCCTTTTTGCAAACCTGATGCATGATCGGAAGCACAGTCAACCAAGACGTTTCATTCACCGGCACGTCGGCCGGCCATTTAAACTTTTCAATGTCAAACTGGTGAACCTGTGACGTCATGATTTTTCCCTTCCTGTTTTTTTGTATTGATTATGTGCTGGGCAACAAGGCGGATTTCTTCGACTTCCCGCTTTTGCTGGTTGGGGTTCGCTTGATGTGCCGCGCACAGTCGAACGATCCGCTTCAGGTATTCAATCAGTTGTCTTTCTGTCATGTTGAACCTCAATAATATACAACGATTTGTTTCCACTGCCCGAACACCATGTGCATTTTTCATGCATTGTTATCAGTCTGTCGTTCCGGTCGTATTCTGTGACTTTCTGCCACCCTGATCCGAAACATTGCCGACATGGTGTCGTTGTGTCTTCGAAATTACTATCTGTCATGGGTGACGTCCAGATCAGCGGTCTTTTCATCGACCATTATATCCGCAAGTTCCCACCCAGACGGCATTGCAGCATTCCGCCGGACCGCTGGGATGTGGATAAACGAACCCTTTGGTGAAGGAAAGCCGGTCACGCGATAATGATGGCCGTCGTGCCAAATGTCGACATTCATTTTAAGTTCACGATATTTCATGACTTCCATTCCCGCATCAATTTTGTCGTGATGTGCTTCGCCTTTTTGCGGAAACTGTCATATATTCTGACATTCGTTCTGCGTTTGTTGTCTATGTTCAAAAATAGAAACATCCCACGCATAAAGAATTCATTATTCAATGAACGTCCGTCTTGTTTAGGAAACCCATAATCAAATTGCTGATAAATATCTTTCATCATCGGTGTGAAGTTTTCGACATTCAAAGAACCTAGGTCAAAGAATGCTTTGGCGCATTTTTCGGGATCAACCAAACCAGAACCGGCCGCAATGCAAAAGGACGCGCGAAATGGCATAGATTTGAAATGGCGATGTTTTGGTTTGATCACTTCATGGGCGATTTTTGCGTTCGTCATTAAAGGTGTGTTCAAATATTCCTCAATGTCCGCTGGGGTTGGCTTTTTCACATTCATGCAGCGCAACAAATATTGTATCGGTCCACAGATCGAACTGTGCAATCCGGTGATGTCCGAATTTGATCGATTTGCACCCTGATCCAAGTATCTAAAAATGCGATCATTTTTGACCGTAGCAACCTGAAACCGGACGACCTTGTTTGCCATGATCAAGGCAAGCAAGCGGTGTTGTCCGTCCAGCAAAATCCCATCGACTGTGAAAACAATTGGTTGCGGTGTTTCATCACTCCAACGACCTAATTCCATTTGTCTTGCAAGGTGTCTCACATGCATCGATCTGATCGGCCGGTTCATGATGTTACATTTTTCGATCCAATCTTTCGCCATTTGTGGCGTCACGTCCATCGGCATGAATTTCGGATCGTTGTTGATTTTGGTTTGTTCGTTCATTTTCATTTACTCC
>Ga0222715_10000958_pt1 | contig 28412 bp, 26 predicted proteins | sample C33_9DmetaG_FD_165056 | JGI IMG/M metagenome (GOLD analysis project Ga0222715, IMG submission 165056) | Estuarine water microbial communities from San Francisco Bay, California, United States - C33_9D | ecosystem: Environmental > Aquatic > Marine > Unclassified | place: USA: California...
TCCTATTTACATAAAGAATTAGATGATGCAAATTTAATATCTGGAGAACAGGAAAAAATCGAGAGTAAGTTGAAGTTGGTTAAAAATTCAGAGCAAATCAAATTATTTGTTTCACAAATAGAACATATTTTATATTCATCTGATGAGAGTTTAGAGAATAAGGTTTTTTCATTAAATTCAATTCTAGATAACCTTTCTAGATTAACTGATCAATTTTTAGAAATTAAGACTAGACTAAATAGTCTTTTAATTGAGTTAAATGATATACAGTCAGATTTGAATAATCCTAATTTAAAGCTTATTGATGATGTTTCAGAGTTAAATTCTTTAGAAAATAGAATAAACTTAATATATGATTTACAAAAAAAACATAATGTTGGTTCAGTTGATGATTTAATAAATAAAAAAAATAATTTAAAGAAACAGTTAGATGAGTCAGGAAATGTTGAGATTGATATTAAAGATCTAGAGGAAAAATTGACAGCTAAACATTCTCTTTTGCTAGAATTATCCAAAAAAATTTCAAATTCAAGAAAAAAAATAATACCAATTTTAAAATCTGATCTGGAGTCTCTACTTGCAAATTTGGGTATGAAAAACTCATCATTCAATTTTATAATTAATAAGTCCTCTAACTTCAATAAATTTGGATTAGATGATATAGAGGTAATGTTTTCTGCTAATAAAGGAATTAGCGATGCTCCTCTATTTAAAATAGCTTCAGGAGGTGAATTATCAAGAATTTTATTATCAGTTAAATATGTTTTATCAAAGCATTCTAAATTACCTACTATGATTTTTGATGAAATTGACACAGGGGTTTCTGGTGAAATTTCAAATGCAATGGCTAACATGATGTTAAAAATGAGTAATGAAATGCAAATAATAGCTATTACTCATCTTCCTCAAGTCGCTGCTAAAGGAAATTATCAACTCAATGTATATAAATCAAATTTTCTAAATACTACAATAACTAAAGTTAAGTTATTGAATTCTGAGGAAAGAATTGATCAAATTGCAAAAATGTTGGCTGGCGATTTGATTACTAAATCTGCTCTTACACATGCGAAAGAGTTACTTAATTAATATTATCTTTACAAAAAATTTACAGATATGTCTTATAATCTTTTAAAAGGAAAGAAAGGAATAATTTTTGGTGCTTTAGATGAAAATTCTATAGCATGGAAAACTGCTGAAAGAGTTTTTGAGGAAGGTGGAGAGTTTGTTTTAACAAATGCCCCAATTGCTCTGAGAATGGGTAATGTGGATGAATTAGCAAAAAAAACAAATTCACAACTAATTCCTGCTGATGCGACAAAACTAGAGGATTTAGAAAATTTAATAAATCAAACAATTAAAATTTTTGATGGTAAAATAGATTTTGTTCTTCATTCAATTGGGATGTCTGTTAATGTAAGGAAGGGAAAACATTATACTGATTTAAATCACGATTGGACATCAAAAGGTTGGGATGTTTCAGCATTATCATTTCACAAACTTCTACAAAGCTTGTATAAACTTGATGCTATGAATGAATGGTCAAGTATTGTAGCTCTTTCTTATATGGCTGCACAAAGAGTATTTCCAAATTATAATGATATGGCAGATAATAAAGCTTATTTAGAATCTATAGCCAGGAGTTTTGGATATTTTTTTGGTAAAGAAAAAAAGGTAAGAGTGAATACAATTTCCCAATCACCGACCCCTACAACCGCAGGAAAAGGAGTAACGGGATTTGATGGGTTTATTACATATGCTGAAAAGATGTCTCCCTTAGGAAATGCTACTGCTTTAGATTGCGCTAATTACACAGTAACATTATTTTCTGACCTAACAAAAAGAGTTACACTTCAAAATCTATATAATGATGGAGGTTTTTCAAATGTTGGTGTTAGTCAAGAAATCATTGATATTGTTTCTTCTGAAAAATAGTTAGTAGCTTTTGGAAGTACAGTTAACTTTATAATATAATTATGAAAATAATTGGTTTAACTGGTGGCATCGGTTCAGGTAAAACAACAATTTCTAAAGAATTTATTGACAATTCAATAAAAGTTTATAATTCTGACGATAGAGCTAAATTTTTAATGATAAATTCAAAAAATATTAAAAATAAGCTCTTAGATTCTTTTGGTTCTGAAATATTCTCAAGTGGATCCTTAAATAAACCATACATATCAAAATTAATTTTTAGTGACTCAAAATCTTTAAATTTAATTAATTCAATTGTTCATCCAGAGGTCCTGAAAGATTTTATAAATTGGAAATCTAATTTAAATGATAAATATATCGTCTATGAATCTGCTTTAATTTTTGAAACAGGTTCTTATAAACTTAATGATTTCAATATTCTGGTTACATCGGAATTAGATTTAAGAATCAATAGAGTTATGTTAAGAGATAATCTAGATAAAAGCATTGTTATTAAAAAAATTAATAGTCAATGGAAAGATGAAAAAAAAATTCCACTAGCTGATTATGTTTTTTTAAATTCTTCAAAAAAGTCGAATTCTTTAAAAGTTAAAAATTTAATAATATATTTTAATTCTATATTTAAATAGTATATGAACAAAAAGATTTTTTTTCCACTTATAATTGTAATGACTTTGGCTTTAATAGGAATTATTTTTGTGCAGGCTTTTTGGATAAAAACTACTTTAGATAACAAAGAGAGACAATTTTCATTGAACGTAAATCAGGCTTTAAAATCTGTTTCTGAGCAAATCCAGAGTAGAGAAATGAGAGATTATTTAGCTGTATATCAAAAACTTATTGATAGCATTGGATCTCCTAAAGAATCACAGTTAACCGCTGTATTTAAGTATGTAGATAGAAATGAAAATACAAATCAAACCTATATTTATTCTCATGGAATTTTAGAAGAAGATTATAATGTTTCTCCTGATTTATTTGATTCAGAATCAAAAGATACTAATTCAATTAAAGAGTACAAAGGCATTCAAACTACCACTATAATAGACGAAGCTTTTGATAGAGAGATGCAAAATATGAGCTCTATTGAGAGGCTTCAAAGAGTAGAAAGATTATCTCTAATGGATAAGGCTAAATATGCATCAGTTTTTATGGAATTAGCTTCTTTAAAACCTATTCATAGAAGGTTAACTAATATTGAACTTGAATTTTTGTTACAAAGAGAATTGAGTGATAGAGATATTAACATTCCTTTTCAATACAGAGTTTTTAACGGAGATTTTGCTACAAAAGTTGGATCAAATGAATATACTAATCTTGAAAATTTAAATAAATATAAATCTCCATTATTTGTTAACGAAAATGGTGAAAGTGAATTTGAATTAGTTATAGCTTTTCCTGAAAGAAAACTTTTTTTAAGATCATCTTTAATTAATTTAATTATCCTATCATTATTGTTTACTATCACTATTATAGTGGCATTTGTATCTACCATAAATCAAATCTTTAAACAAAAAAAAGTGTCAGAAATTAAATCAGACTTTATTAATAACATGACGCACGAATTTAAAACTCCAATAGCAACAATTAAGTTAGCAATAGATGCAATACAAAATGTTAATGTTCAAAATGACAAGAAAAAGACTTTTCAATATTTAAAAATGATCAGAGATGAGAATGAAAGAATGAATTTACAGGTAGAAAATGTTTTAAGAATATCACAGTTAGAAAAAAAAGAAAATATTGTAAAGAAAAATAATTGTGATGCTCATAAAATTGTTAATGAAGCAATGTTTCATCTTAATTTACTTTTTAAAAATAGTGATGCTTCTATTGATGTTTCATTGTTAGCAAATCATTTTAATATACATGGTTCATATGATGACCTGGTAAATGTTTATGTTAACATTTTGGAAAATTCAATTAAATACTCAAAAAGTCAGCCGATAATAAATGTATCTACATATAATGAAGAAGGTTTCTTCATAACTAAAATTTCTGATGAAGGAATTGGTATGAGCAGTAGTGTAAAAGATAAAATTTTTGATAAATTTTTTAGGGAAACAAAGGGAAATATTCATGACGTCAAAGGACATGGATTAGGATTGTCATACGTTAAAAAAATTGTTGATTTACATAATGGTATGATTTATGTTGATAGTAAATTAGGCAAGGGAACAACATTTTTAATTAAATTGCCTGTAATTTCTTAATTATGAAAAATTCTGATAAAAATATTTTATTAGTAGAGGATGATGTCAATTTTGGTGCTATTTTAAATGATTTTTTAAAATTACATTCATATAATGTAACTCTAGCTAAAAATGGAATAGAGGGTTTAGAAAAGTTTAAAAAAAATGATTTTGGATTGTGTATTTTAGATGTTATGCTTCCGTTTAAAGATGGTTTTACATTAGCTAAAGAAATAAGAGTAATTAATAAAGATGTTCCTTTGTTTTTTTTAACTGCCAAAACTTTAAAGGACGATATGTTAAAAGGCTATAAAATCGGTGCAGATGATTATTTAACTAAGCCTTTTGATTCGGATATTTTACTTTTAAAAATTAAATCGATTTTTAAAAGAAAAAAAGAGAATTTTTCAGAATATGATTTACAGTATTTATATAAATTTGGCGATTTTTCTTTTAATTCTAAGTTAAGAACTTTAAGTTATAATGATAAAAGTAATATTAAATTATCACCAAAAGAAAATCAATTATTAAAATTACTTTTAATTCACCTTAATGATTTGATGCCAAGAGAATTAGCTTTAGTCAAAATCTGGAATGATGACAATTATTTTACCTCCAGAAGTATGGATGTCTACATTGCAAAAATTAGAAAATATTTGCAAAAAGACAGTAGCTTAGAAATTGAAAATATTCACGGTGAAGGATTTAGATTGATTGAAAAAAAATAAATTACATATTATTTCTTGGATGATATTTTGATATTGATTCCACCAAATGTTTTCGATTAACATGTAAATACCTTTCAGTTGTTACTATATTTTCATGTCCCAACATATTTTGAATAGTAATTAAGTCTGCTCCATTTTCTAACAAATGTGTAGCAAAAGAATGTCTTAGTGTATGAGGACCAATTTTTTTCTTTATATCAGCTATTATTTTTAGATTATCTAAAATTATATAAATCATAACTCTGCTTAATCCACTTCCTCTTTCATTTAAAAATAAAGTATCCTCACTTCCCTTATTTATTTTTTGAAAATTTCTTTTTTTATTTACGTAATTATCAATGTAATTTATGGCACTTTTACTTATTGGGACAAACCGTTCTTTATTTCCTTTTCCAGTGACCTTTATTACTGATTCGTTAAAATATAAATCAGAAATTTTCAAACTAATTAATTCAGAAACTCTTAAGCCGCAACTATATAAAGTCTCAATTATTGCAATATTTCGTAATTTATTTTTTGATTTTTTTTCAATACTACTAATTAATTTATCAATTTCTATTAAAGTTAAGGTTACGGGGAGTTTGGATCCAATTTTAGGAGTTTCTATATTTTCTAGTGGATTTTCAGTTAATATATTTTCTACAATCAGGTAATCAAAAAATCTTTTTATTCCAGAAATTATTCTTGCTTGACTTGATGGCTTAATCTCATTTGAGATTTTATAAATAAATTCTTTTAAAACTGATTCTTTTATTTTAGTAGGATTAGTACTAAAGTTATTTTCTTTTATAAACGTATTCAATTTTTTTAAATCAAATAAATAACTAGTTATGGTATTTTTAGATAAATTTCTTTCTATTCTTAAATAGTTTTTAAAATTTATAATCAATTTATCCCACATCATTTTTTAAGTTTTAAAATGTAAATTAATATTATATTTAAGTTTTAATTTAGTTAATGAAAATACAAATTATAAATGGTCCTAATTTAAATCTGTTAGGAACTAGAGAAAAAAATATTTATGGAGATAAAAACTTTGATGAATATTTTGAAAAATTAAAATCAAAATTTGACAAATTTGACATTTATTATTTTCAATCTAATATTGAGGGTGAATTAATACAAAAAATTCAAGAAGTTGGTTTTGATTTTGATGGTATCATTATTAATGCTGCTGCATACACCCATACATCTATTGGAATTGGTGATGCAATTAGATCTATTTCAAGTCCTGTTGTAGAAGTGCATATTTCCAATACTTACTCTAGAGAAGAATTTAGACATAAATCATTTCTTAGTGCACATGTAAAGGGAGTAATATTAGGTTTTGGTTTAAAAAGTTATGATTTAGCCATAGAAAGTTTTTGCTAAACTACAAATGTATAACTTCATCGTAAGCTGCAGCTACAGCTTCCATTACAGCTTCACTCATTGTTGGATGAGGATGTACTGCTTTTAAAATTTCATTTCCAGTAGTTTCTAGTTTTCTACCGACAACTGCTTCAGCTATCATATCAGTAACACCATCTCCAATCATGTGGCACCCTAACCATTCTCCATACTTAGCATCAAAAATAACCTTAACAAAACCTTCACTTTTCCCTGATGCTTGTGCTTTTCCACTAGCAGAAAAAGGAAATTTTCCGATTTTTATTTTGTAACCACTTTCGATTGCTTGCTCTTCGGTAAATCCAACAGATGCAATCTCAGGACTGCAATAAGTACATCCTGGAATGTTGTTATAATCTAGAGGATTTACATCATGACCAGCTATTTTTTCTACACATAATATACCTTCAGCTGAAGCAACGTGTGCTAATGCTTGCCCTTTAACTACATCCCCAATTGCATAGTAATCTTTCAAATTAGTCGTATAAAATTCATCAACAAGAATTTTATCATTTTCTGTTTTAATTCCTAATTCTTCTAAACCAATATTTTCAATATTTGTTTTTATTCCTACTGCACTGAGTACTATTTCTGTATTTATAGTTTTGGAATTTCCATTAGATGTTTCTATTTCAACATCAACATTTCCAGTACTATTAACTATACTATTTTTTACTTCTGATGATGTAAGAATTTCAATCCCTTTTTTCTTTAAACTTTTTTCAAGCTCTTTAGATATATCAGTATCTTCCACTGGAACAATTCTGTCCAAATATTCAATAATAGTTACTTTAGTACCCATAGAATTATAAAAGTATGCGAACTCAATTCCGATAGCTCCAGATCCCACAATTACAATATTTTTAGGTTGTTCTTTTAATGTCATTGCTTCACGGTAACCAATAATATTTTGTCCATCTTGTTTTAAGGCTGGTAATTGCCTAGATTTTGCACCCGTTGCTATAATTATTTTATCTCCAAAAATTGTATCTACTGTTCCTTCTTCATTAGATATTAAAACACTTTTATTTTCACTGAGTTTACCAAAACCTTTAAAGATTTTTATATTATTTTTTTTCATTAAAAAATTCACTCCTTTACTCATAGTTTTGGCAACATTTCTACTTCTAGCAACTACATTTTCAAAATTTTTATGAAAATTTTCTACAGAAATTCCGTATTCTTCAGAACGTTTAATGTACTCAAAAACTTGAGCAGACTTCAATAAGGCTTTTGTTGGTATACATCCCCAGTTAAGACATACTCCTCCCAAACTTTCTTTTTCAACAATTGCTGTTTTTAAACCGAGTTGTGAAGCTCTAATCGCTGTTACATAACCTCCAGGTCCACTTCCTAAAATTATAATATCGAATTTTTCCATAATATTTATTTTTTAAATGATAGTGCAGCTGAATTGATACAATATCTTTTACCTGTTGTTTCCTTAGGTCCATCCTCAAATACATGACCTAAATGTCCATCACATTTTGAGCATTTAACCTCAATTCTAAACATGTTGTGAGAATAATCTTTTACATAAGTAATTCTACCCTCAATAGCTTGATCAAAGCTAGGCCATCCACAATTACTATCATACTTATTGTTGCTTTCAAATAATTTTTGATTACAACCTTTACAATTATAAGATCCTTTTTCAAAATGAAGATTATATTCACCTGTATATGGTCTTTCAGTATATGAATTTCTTAAAACTTTAAAGCTCATCTCATCTAAGGAGGCTTTCCATTCTTTTTCTGTTTTAATCATTTTGTTATCGTTTTGAGATATATTAATAAATGGACTTAGTATTGCAAAAAAAATAATTATATATTTTAATTTTTTCATTTTAGTATATTATTTAAAATTATTGAGTTTTTATTAATGCAATGTCTACTATTAATATTAATAGAATCGCCAACAATGTAATTTCCAATTTCATTATTACATTTTTTACAAAACAAAGAAGTTTTTTTTTCAGAGGAATTAAGGTCGTAAACAACCTTATCAGCTAAAGATATTGAAAAATCTTTGCTGTTATTATTTTCATAAAACAAATCCTTTTCATCGTATAAAATGGATTCACATTTGGAACATAAATAGAAAACAGAATCCAATTCAGAATTATTAGTTTTCTTTAAAAAATTATCACATCCAGTTGAGATAAATAAAAGAGTAACAAAGAGTAAGATTTTCATATACTTTATACTCTGCGAAAATAATTATTATATTTAATATATTCCTATTTTCTAATAGCTATATTGCAGGTAAAACTTTTAATGGTTAAAAAAATATATAAAAAAGGAGATTCTAAATTATTAAATGCTTGGGCATTTTATGACTGGGCCAACTCAGTTTATCCTCTTGTAATCTCTTCTGCAGTTTTTCCAATATATTATGGTTCTTTGTTTGTTGATGACCTTTATGTTGAGGTTTTTGGTTTTAATTTTAAAAATACTGCATTAATAAGTTTTTTAACAGCTTTTGCTTTTATTGTTTTATCCGTGATTACACCACTATTATCTGGGATTGCAGATTATATGGGAAACAAAAAAAACTTTTTAAAACTGTTTTGTTATTTAGGTTCTTTTTCTTGTGTGGGTTTATATTGGTTTGATTTATCTAATATTTATTTAGGCTTATTTTTTTATTTTACTGCATTACTATCGTTTTGGGCAAGCCTAGTTTTTTATAATTCATATCTTCCTGATATTGCATTTAAAAACCAACAAGATTCAATTAGTGCTAAAGGTTATGCACTTGGATATTTTGGAAGTGTTCTTTTGTTAATACTCAATTTAGCAATGGTTATGAGCCCTAATACATTTGGAATTGTGGGTTCCAATCCAGAATTGACTGCTATGAAATATTCTTTTGTTAGTGTTGGAATATGGTGGATATTATGTAGTCAATATACTTTTTATTATTTGCCAGAGCCCTTTGAAAAAAAGAAAATAATAAAAGATATAGTTCTAAATGGTTTTAAAGAACTGATTGATGTTTGGAATGAATTGAAAAATATATTGGTAATAAAAAAGTATTTGATCGCATTTTTTATATATAGTTCTGCTCTTCAAACAGTTTTGTTAATTGCAGCATATTTTGGTGAACAAGAAATAATTTGGCCTGAAGATGAAAAAACATTAGGATTAATAGTAAGTATTTTACTCATACAACTAATTGCAATTTTTGGAGCAATTTTTACCTCAAAGTTGTCTGAAAAATATGGAAATATTTTTACCCTAATTATTTTGAACTTGTTTTGGGCTTTTTTATGTATTGGAGCATATTTTATTACTCAACCCATAGAATTTTATTTTGCTGCAGCTTTAGTTGGATTAGTTATGGGAGGAATTCAAGCATTATCTAGATCTACTTTTTCTAAGATGATTCCAGAAACAGAAAATACTACTTCATATTTTAGTTTTTATGATGTTTCCCAAAAAGTAAGTATAGTTTTTGGAATGACAATTTTTGCATTCTTAGATCAAATTACAGGAAGTATGAGAATATCAATTTTATTTTTTATGTTAATTTTTTTAATTGGTGCTTTTTTATTAAAAAGGATTAAAATTAAAAATTATTAGATTATATGGCATGAAACTTGTCTTATTTAGGACATAAATAAATGATTCAAGTTATTTAAGTTATAGTCAGATTAAATTTAACTAAACACTTCATAACCTGACATTTTGACTTAATTTATTTTTATGTCTAAAACTAAAATCTTAAACCTTGACATGATGTCACTTCAGAACATTGATGAAGATTCTGATTTAATTCCATTGATGACTTCTGACGATGAAGAAGCTATTTCCAAAGAGTCTCTTCCTGATACATTGCCAATATTACCATTAAAAAATACTGTGATGTTTCCAGGAGTTGTAATTCCTATCACCGCTTCCAGAGACAAATCTATAAAGCTTATTAATGATTCAAACACAAAAGATAAATTGATTGGAGTAGTTTCTCAAAAAGATTCAAAAGTTCAATCCCCATCTCTAAGCGATATTCACCCAACTGGAACAGTAGCTAAAATATTAAGAGTTTTAAAAATGCCTGATGGAAATGTTACTGTAATAATTCAAGGCAAAAAAAGATTTTCAATTGAACAAATTGTTTCAGAAGAACCATATATTACCGCAAAAATTAAAGAAATTCAAGAATTAAAGCCTGATAAAAACAACAAAGAATTTGGAGCCACAATTGAGTCGATTAAAGATATAGCACTTAAAATTATTGAAGAAAACCCAAATATTCCTAGTGAAGCTTCATTTGCAATTAAAAATATTCAAAGTGATTCATTTTTAGTGAATTTTGTTTGTTCTAATATGAACTTAAACGTTGATGAAAAATATAAAATTTTAAATACCAGTGACTTAAATAAAAGAGCCTTAATGTGTTTAAAGCAAATGAACGTTGAATTACAAAGGCTATCTTTAAAAAATGATATTCAATCCAAAGTAAGATCTGACTTAGATCAACAGCAGAGAGAATATTTTTTACATCAGCAACTTAAAACTATACAAGAAGAATTAGGTGGCGTTTCTTATGACGAAGAAATTAATGAAATGCGAATTAAGGCTACTAAGAAAAAATGGTCTAAAGAAATTAAAGATCATTTTAAAAAAGAGTTGTCAAAGCTACAAAGAATGAATCCTCAGGTTGCAGAATACTCAATTCAAAGAAATTATTTAGATATCTACTTAGAGTTACCCTGGAACGAATATTCAAAAGATAATTTTGATTTAAAAAGAGCTCAAAAAATTTTAGATAGGGATCATTTTGGTTTAAAAGATGTTAAAAGAAGAATAATTGAACATATTGCAGTTTTGAAATTAAGAAATGACATGAAATCTCCAATATTATGTCTAAATGGTCCTCCGGGAGTTGGTAAAACTTCTTTAGGAAAATCAATTGCAGAAGCTTTGGGTAGAGAGTATGTAAGAATTTCTTTAGGTGGATTAAGAGATGAATCTGAAATCAGAGGACACAGAAAAACATATATTGGCGCAATGCCTGGAAGAATTATTCAAAGTTTAAAAAAAGCTAAGACATCAAATCCTGTTTTTGTATTAGATGAAATTGACAAGCTTTCTATTGGAAATCAAGGGGATCCCTCTTCTGCTATGTTAGAGGTTTTAGACCCTGAACAAAACACCTCTTTCTATGATAATTTTATAGAATCTGGATTTGATTTGTCAAAGGTTATGTTCATTGCAACTTCAAACAATATAGCCAATGTTCAACCTGCATTAAGAGATAGAATGGAGATTGTACAAGTTTCTGGATATACTATTGAAGAAAAATTTCAAATAGCAAAAAAACATTTAATTCCTAAACAAATTAAAGAACATGGGCTCAAAAAAAATATTATTAAAATTAACAAATTATCGGCCGTTAAAATAATTGAAGGTTATACAAGAGAATCTGGTGTTAGGGGATTAGAAAAACAAATTGCAAAAATTATTAGAAATATTGCTAAATCTATCGCTTTGGAAGAAAAATTCTCTTCAAATATCTCCTTAGATGATGTAAACAAAATATTAGGGGTTTCTATTTCAAAAGATAAATATGAAAATAATGAAGTAGCTGGAGTTGTAACTGGCTTAGCATGGACTCAGTTTGGAGGAGATATTTTATTTATAGAATCAGCTCTTTCTAAAGGTAAAGGAAATTTGTCAATTACTGGTAATTTAGGTAAAGTTATGAAAGAGTCTGCTACAATTGCTTTAGAATACATTAAATCCAATGCTAAAGAATTGTCTATTGATGCTGATGTTTTTACAAAATATAATATTCATATCCACGTTCCCGAGGGTGCTACTCCTAAAGATGGTCCCAGTGCTGGAATTACTATGTTGACATCACTTGTATCATTATTTACTCAAAAAAGAGTAAAATCAAAGCTTGCCATGACAGGTGAAATCACTTTGAGAGGTAAAGTTCTTCCTGTAGGAGGAATAAAAGAGAAAATTTTAGCAGCTAAGAGAGCAAAAATTACTGAAATAATTCTTTGTGAAGAAAATAGAAAAAATATTGATGAAATTGATTCTTCATACTTAAAAGGATTAACTTTTCATTATGTTTCTAATATGAATCAGGTGTTGGATATTGCTATAACCTGTAAAAATGTCAAGAATTATAAAAATTTAAATGTCTAGCAAATTAATAATAGCAATTGATGGTACTTCGTCTACCGGTAAAAGTACTCTAGCCAAAAGATTAGCTAAAAGACTAAATTACCTATACATAGATTCTGGAGCGATGTATCGTGCTTTGACTCTATACGCTATTCAAAAACAATACATTTCAAAATCTCATTTTGATACTAAAAAACTTATTGAAGACATCCCACATATTTTAATTGATTTTCAATACAATAATCAAAATAATAAACATGAAGTTCATTTAAATAATGTTTCAGTTGAAAAACACATAAGATCATTAGAAGTTTCAAATTTAGTTAGTCAAATTGCTACTGTTGGTGAATTAAGAAAACAAATGGTAAAAGTTCAACATTCTTTAGGATTAGACAAAGGTGTAATTATGGATGGTCGAGACATAGGTACAGTAGTATTTCCTAATGCAGAATTAAAATTTTATTTAGATTGTTCTTTAAATTTAAGGGCTAATAGAAGGCACAAAGAATTACTTGAAAAAAATCATAAAATTTCTTTTGACGAGGTATTGTCAAATTTAAAACTTAGAGATTATCAAGACATTAACAGGAAAAACTCTCCATTGAAAATATCTTCTGATTCAATTGTCATAAAGACTGACGATTTTACATTGGATGATTTAGAAAAAAAGTTGCTATCTCACATAACACCTTTATTGTAAAAAAAACAATGTTTTCTTGTATAATCTACAAATACAAGCTATTTTCGCAATCCTTTTGAGTGGATAATATAGATAATCAAAAGGTTAAATAACATTAATTCTTCTAATTTTTATCCTTTAATCTATAAAAAATTAGAATACAAACTTATTGGTATGTCAGATGAAAAAAAAGACAGTAAAACAAAAGAAACTGTCAAAAAAACTACCAAAGCTGCTAAACCTAAAGCTGCAAAAAAAACCACTAAATCTAAAACAACTAAATCTAAAACAACTTTAAAAGCTGTAAAAAAGCCAAAAGTTGAGAAAGCAATTATTGAAGTTGATAATCCTATTTTAAATGAGCAAGTTGAAGAAACTCAAAATTTACAAGTTCCAAAAGAAGATTCTAAGGTTGAAGATACGTCTCAAGAAAATTTTTTAGAAGATTTCAATTGGAATCTTTTCGAAGAAGGTATTGAAACAATTAAGGATGAAAAGCTTTCTGAATTTGAAAAACTTGTAGAAGAGAATTTTGTTGACACTTATAATGAAAGTGTTATTGAAGGAACAATAATTAGTTTAACAGATAGAGAAGCTATTATTGATATTAATGCAAAATCTGAAGGCGTAATTTCATTAAACGAATTTAGATATAATCCTGAATTAAAAGTAGGGGATAAAGTAGAAGTTTTAGTTGACATACAAGAAGATAAAACAGGACAATTAGTATTATCGCATAGAAAAGCTAGAACAATTAAAGCTTGGGATAGAGTAAATGATGCTCACGATAATTCTACTGTAGTTACTGGTTTTGTTAAATGTAGAACTAAAGGAGGAATGATTGTGGATGTGTTTGGATTAGAAGCTTTTTTGCCTGGTTCTCAAATTGATGTCAAACCAATAAGAGATTATGATCAGTACGTAAATAAAAACATGGAGTTTAAGGTTGTTAAAATTAATCACGAATTCAAAAATGTAGTCGTATCACATAAAGCCCTAATTGAAGCAGATATCGAGCTTCAGAAAAAAGAAATTATTGGTCAATTAGAAAAAGGACAAGTTCTTGAGGGAACTGTAAAAAATATCACAACTTATGGTGTGTTTATTGACTTAGGTGGAGTTGATGGTTTAATTCATATTACTGATTTATCATGGAATAGAATTAATCACCCAAGTGAAATTTTAGAATTAGATCAAAAATTAAATGTGGTTATATTAGATTTTGACGATGACAAGTCTAGAATTCAGTTGGGAGTTAAGCAATTGAGTGCTCACCCATGGGAATCATTAGATTCTGATTTAAAAGAAGGTGATAAAATTAAAGGTAAAGTTTCAGTTCTTGCTGATTATGGTGCTTTTATAGAGATTGTTGACGGAGTAGAGGGCTTAGTTCATGTTTCTGAAATGTCTTGGTCAACTCATTTACGTTCTGCCCAGGACTTTGTTAAAGTAGGTGACGAGGTTGAGGCAGTTATTTTAACATTAGATAGAGAAGAAAGAAAGATGTCTTTAGGGATAAAGCAACTCACATCTGATCCTTGGACTGATATAACTAACAAATACCCAGTTGGATCTAAACATTCTGGAATTGTAAGAAATTTCACAAATTTTGGAATTTTTGTTGAATTAGAAGAGGGTATTGATGGATTAGTTTATATTTCAGACTTATCTTGGACTGTAAAAGTTAAACATCCATCTGAACTTTTTGCAACTGGTGATTCAATTGATGTAATTGTTCTTGAACTTGATTCAGAAGCTAGAAAGTTGAGTTTAGGTCATAAACAAACTATGGATAATCCATGGGATGTATATGATAAATCTTTTGCCGAAGGCACATCTCACAATGCTACTATTGCTGATTCAAATGATAAAGGAGCTACCATTATATTTAATGATGATATAACAGCTTTTGTTCCTAACAGACACTTAGTTAAAGAAGATGGTAATAAATTAAAGAAAGGTGATACAGCCGATTTTAAAGTAATTGAATATAATAAAGATTTTAAAAGAGTTGTAATGTCTCATACTGTTTTATTTAATGATCAAGAAAAAAAGAATGTTAAAGAATCATTAAAAAAAGTTAATGTTAAAGAATCTGATAAATCTACATTAGGTGATTTGGATGTTTTAGCTGATCTAAAAAAGAAAATGGTTGATGACGAAAAAAAGAAAAAATAAATAATTCTTTCAAATAAAAAAAAGCACCTATTAGGTGCTTTTTTTTATTCAAGTATTTTTTTTACTAGCCAATCACCAACCTCACTAGTTTTATAAGCTTTTTTTCCATCAGACAAATCTTCAGTAACTATTGATTCCTCTAAAGAATTATCAACTACTTTCCTAATTAATATTGACTCTTCTTTGAGATTGAAAGCATCTTCAAACATCATTGCTGCAGATAGTATAGTAGCTAATGGATTAGCAATATCTTTTCCTGTCGCTTGAGGATATGATCCATGAATTGGCTCATATAAAGATGTTTTTAATCCTACTGAAGCAGAAGGCATTAATCCCATTGATCCAGAAATTACAGAAGCTTCATCAGTTAATATGTCACCAAATAGATTTTCTGTTATTAAAACATCATAGGAGTTTGGCCATTGAACTAATCTCATTGCCACTGCATCAACAAATTCATAACTTACTTCAACTTCAGGGTATTTTTTTTCTAAAGACTGTACTGTCTCTCTCCACAACCTTGACGATTCTAATACATTGGCTTTGTCAACACAACATAATTTTTTTGATCTCTTCATTGCTAATTCAAAACCTTTAATAGCTAATCTTTCAATTTCAAACCTCGTATATGTACATGTGTCAAATGCGGTATTGCCATTATCTTTTCTTCCTCTTTCACCAAAATATATTCCACCTGTTAATTCCCTTAAAAAAACTAAATCTGTTCCCTGAATTCTTTCTTTTTTTAATGGAGATTTTTCTATTAATGAAGCAAATGTAAAGGTAGGTCTGATATTGGCAAATAATCCTAGATCTTTTCTCATTTTTAAAAGACCTTGTTCAGGTCTTATTTTAGCGGATGGATCATTATCAAATCTTGGATGCCCAATAGCTCCAAATAATATTGCATCTGATTTCAAACAAATATCATGTGTTTCTTTTGGATAGGGTTCTCCAACAGCATCAATCGCTGCAGCACCTGTTAATGCCGGCATCCAATTTATAGTATGGCTAAATTTTTCAGCAATTGCGTCACTGACTTTAACTGCTTGTTCAATTACTTCAGGCCCAATTCCATCTCCAGGTAATAGTGCAATATTTAATTTCATATTTAATTACAAATAATATTTAACATTTTTTCAGTTGATTTTATTGCTGAAACTGTTTGATCAGAGTCTAAGCCTCTAGTAATAAATTCTTTATCATTATATTTCCAAGTGATAAAAGTTTCACATAAAGCATCTGAATTACTTCCTGGTGGGATTGTCACAGAATAATCAGTAAGTTTAGGTAATTTTAACTTATTTAGAGAATAAATTTTTCTAATTGCATTAATAAAAGCGTCAAATTGTCCATCACCAGTTCCTGTTTCAGTATATTTTTTTCCTTTTATTCTAATTTTAACTTTAGCAGATGGATCTTCTCCCTTTACATGATTTAAAATATATGATTCAATTATAACTTTATTTACAAATTCCTGACTATTTATTATGTCAGAAATTATATATGGTAAATCTTCAGCAGTAACTTTTTCTTTTTTATCTCCAAGTTCTATAATCCTATTTGTTACCTTTTTTAAATTCTCATCATTTAATGTAAGTCCAAATTCTTGAAGATTTTTTTTAATATTAGCTTTCCCTGATAATTTTCCAAGAGCATATTTTCTTTTTCTACCAAATCTTTCAGGAAGTAAATCATTAAAATATAAATTTTTCTTATTGTCTCCGTCTGCATGTACTCCTGCTGTTTGAGTAAAAACATTATCACCAACAATTGGCTTATTTGCAGGTATTCTAAAACCCGTAAAAGCCGAAACTAGTCTACTAACTTTATATAAAGATTTTTCCTTTAAATTGATTTGAACATTTGGAATAAAATCCTTTATTACTGCTGCAACACTTGCCATTGGTGCATTCCCTGCTCTTTCACCCATTCCGTTTATTGTTAAATGTAAACCATTGCATCCTCCCATTAAGGCTTCGATAACGTTAGAAACACTCAAATCATAATCATTGTGTGCATGAAAATCAAAATGAGTTTTGGGATATTTATTTACAACAATTGAAATATATTCAAAAGTTTCTTTTGGGCTTAAAATCCCTAAAGTATCAGGAAGTAAAATTCTTTTAACAGGTAATTTTGTTAAAACATCTAAAAACTCAAAAACATATTCTCTAGAGTTTCTCATTCCATTACTCCAGTCTTCTAAATATACATTAGTTGTTATGCCTAATTTATTAGCATCATTGATACATTTAGTGACTAACATGAAATATTGAATTGGTGTTTTTTTTATTTGATGCTCAAGATGATTCAAAGATCCTTTTGTAAGAAGATTTTGAACTTTAGCTCCTGATTTATTCAGCCAATTGAGAGAAATGTTATTATCTAAAAAAGTAAGTATTTCAATTTTGTCTAAAAAATTATTTTCTTTTGCCCAATTCGTTATATTTTTAACGGCTTCAAATTCACCTTTTGAAACACGAGCAGAAGCAACTTCAATTCTATCAATTTTAAGTTCCTCTAATAAAAGTTTAGAAATTGCTAATTTTTCAGATGCAGAAAAAGACATTCCAGAAGTCTGTTCACCGTCTCTTAATGTAGTATCCATTATCTCAACACTCCTTTTATTGATCATTTGCTATGTTCTATAAAGGTGTTTTTTTTGAAAAATCTTTGATAGAATCCTTTAAATTCATTAGATAATCTATATCATCATATCCATTTAACATGTTTTCTTTTTTATATGAATTTATAATAAAAGACTCTGAAATATTCAATTTTAATATTGTTACTTTTTGATTTATTAAGTCAACAATAATTTCAGAATTTGGATCATCATATATTGTGTTAAATATTTTTTCTAAGAACTCTGAGGATACTTGGACTGGTAAAACTCCAATATTCAAACAATTCCCTCTAAATATATCTGCAAAAAAACTTGAAATCACACATCTAAAACCGTAATCGTAAATTGCCCAAGCAGCATGTTCTCTAGAGGATCCTGACCCAAAATTTTTTCCTCCAACAAGAATTTTTCCATTGAATTTATTGTTGTTTAAAACAAAATCTTTTTTTGGAGAATTATCTGTGTTAAATCTCCAGTCTCTGAATAAATTATCTCCAAAGCCAACTCTTTCAATAGCTTTTAAAAATCTTGCAGGTATTATTTGATCAGTATCAATATTTTCAATTGGTAATGGAACACAACTGCTTTTTAAAACTTTAAATTTATCGTAAGCCATATTTATATTAATGTTCTTGGATCAGTGATTTTTCCAGTTATTGCGGCTGCGGCTGCAACCAAAGGGCTAGCTAATAAAGTTCTTGATCCAGGACCTTGTCTTCCTTCAAAATTTCTGTTTGAAGTACTAACTGCATATTTTCCAGCAGGAACTTTATCGTCGTTCATAGCTAAACATGCTGAACAACCAGGTTCTCTAAGTTCAAATCCAGATTCATTTAAAATTTTTAGCAAACCCTCTTCTTTTATAGCTTTTTCAACTTTATGAGAACCAGGTACTAACCATGCAGTAACATTTGAAGCTTTTTTCTTTCCTTTTACGATTCTAGTAAATTCTCTAAAATCTTCAATTCTTCCATTAGTACAACTTCCTAAAAAAACAAAATCTATGTTTTTTCCAATCATACTTTGGCCTTCTTCAAAATTCATATAGCTCAAAGATTTTTTATATGTATTTATTCCTCCTTCTTGATTTTCTGCACTTGGTATTTCTTTTGAAATTCCAATTCCCATTCCAGGATTTGTTCCAAAAGTAATCATAGGGTTAATTTCAGCTCCATCAAAATCAATTTCTTTATCAAAGATTGCATTTTCATCAGTTCTTAATGTTAACCAATATTTCATTGCCTTGGTCCAATATTCATTTTTCGGTGTAAATTCTCTTCCTTTTATATATTCAAAAGTTTTTTCATCAGGTGCAATCATCCCTCCACGAGCACCCATCTCAATACTTAAATTACAAACTGTCATTCTTCCTTCCATTGACATATTTGAAAATACTGTACCTGAATATTCAACAAAATATCCGGTAGCACCTGATGTTGAGAGCTTTGAAATTATATATAGAGCAACATCTTTAGGTGTTACACCTTTATTTAAACTACCATTTATTGTTATACGCATTTTTTTTGGTTTAGGTTGCATAATACATTGGGTTGAAAGAACCATTTCAACTTCTGATGTTCCTATTCCAAAAGCGATCGCACCAAATGCTCCATGAGTTGAAGTGTGTGAATCACCGCAAACAATAGTAGCTCCTGGTTGAGTAATTCCATATTCTGGACCAACAACATGAACAATTCCATTTTTTTCATGACCAAGCCCCCAATACGAAATACCATGTTCGTTAGAATTTTTCTCAAGTGCTTTAAGTTGATTTGCTGATAAAGGATCTTTTACAGGAAGGTGCTGATTAATAGTAGGGGTATTGTGGTCAGCAGTTGCAAAAGTCTTTTCAGGAAATAAAACTTTTATTCCTCTATTTTTTAGCCCAAGAAAAGCAACTGGGCTTGTCACCTCGTGAACCATATGTCTATCAATAAATAAGACGTCTGGTCCATCTTTAATTTTTTGAATCACGTGTGAGTCCCACACTTTATCAAATAGGGTATTACTCATGTCTTAAATAGAATTTTTTATAATTGAAGGAATGTCATTATCAGTAACTTCCTTTTTAGTATCAGCAAATTTTAAAAACTCTGGGTAAACTAAATCCAATTCATCTTTGGAAAGATTGTATCCAATTTTTTTAGCTCTATATGCTAGAGCAGCTCTTCCACTTCTGGCGGTTAGTATAATAGCAGATTCATTTACTCCTACATCAAAAGGATTAATAATTTCATATGTTTCTCTGTTTTTAATTACACCATCTTGATGAATTCCTGAACTATGAGCAAAAGCATTTGCGCCAACTATAGCCTTATTAGGTTGTACCGGCATTCCCATTCCATCTGAAACTAAATTACTAGTATCGAATAATAATTTTGAATTAATATTAGTATCAAGGTTTAAGCTAGGATGTTGTCTCATAATCATTACGACTTCTTCAAGCGAAGTGTTTCCAGCTCTTTCCCCAATTCCATTAATTGTGCATTCAATTTGTCTTGCTCCATTTACAATTCCAGCAATAGAATTTGCTGTAGCTAAACCTAAATCATTATGACAATGACAAGAAATTGTTGCCTTATCTATATTTTTCACATTATCAACTAAATATTTTATTTTTCGCCCATATTCTTCAGGTAAACAATATCCAGTAGTATCAGGAATATTTAAAACAGTGGCGCCAGCCTCAATCATTTTTTCACAAACTTTAGCTAAAAAATCATTATCAGTCCTTCCAGCGTCTTCAGCATAAAATTCAACATCATTAACAAAAGACTTTGCATATTTTACTGCGTTATAGCCTATTTCAATTATTTTGTCTCTTGATGAATTAAACTTGTGAGTAATATGAGAATCAGACGTTCCAATTCCAGTATGAATTCGAGGAAATTTTGCAAATTTTAATGCTTCAGCAGCAATTTTAATGTCATTTTCAACAGCTCTAGATAAAGCACAAACTGCAGCATTTTTAACAATCTTAGAAATTTCAACAACAGATTTGAAATCTCCAGGACTTGAAACTGGGAATCCTGCTTCAATGACATCAACCCCAAGTTCATCAAGTCTTTTAGCAATAACTAGTTTTTGAGATGTGTTTAATTTACAGCCAGGAACTTGTTCTCCATCTCTTAAAGTTGTGTCAAAAATTTTTACGAATTCTTTGGACATTAATTTTTGATATAATTTGTAAAAAACATTAGATGTAAATGTAATAAAATTGGATAAAAAATTCGATTTATTTTATATTAATTAATACACAAATCCCAAATATTATCTTTTGGAGGATTTGCAATAATTGAAATAGTTTTTTTTGAAACTGGATGTATGAATTCAATTTTTCTTGAGTGCAGATGAATACTTCCGTTTTTATTGGATCTAGAAGCACCATATTTCAAATCTCCTTTTATTGGATTTCCTAAATTAGATAGTTGTGCTCTAATTTGATGATGTCTTCCTGTTTCAAGTTTAACCTCTAATAATGAGTATTTTTCCAATGTTAAAATTTGTTTATAATATAAAACAGCTTTTTTACCCTTTGTTTTATTTTTAGAAACATATGATTTGTTTTGTTTGTTGTTTTTTAAGAGAAAGTTTTCGACTTTAATTTCTTTTTCTTCATTTATTTTTTTTGTGATTGCCCAATAAGTTTTTTTCACTTTATTGCCCTTGAACATTTTGTTTATTCTAGTCAAAGATTTTGAAGTTTTACAAAATACAATTATTCCACTTGTTGGTCTATCGAGTCTATGAGCAATTCCTAAATAAACATTTCCTGACTTATTGTATTTTTTTTTTATGTAAGATTTGATTTTGTCACCTAAAGTTTGATCTTTAGTTTTGTCTCCTTGAGAAAGTTCACCAGGTTTTTTATTAAGAATTATAAGGTGATTATCTTCATATAAAATAGATTTGACAGATAGTTTAGTACTGTTCATTTTGGTTTGGAAAATCTAAATTTTTAACATCTATTATGTAATTTTTTATCGCATTAGTCATTATTTCATTTAAATCAACATACCTCCTTAAAAACCGAGGATTAAATTCAGTACTTAGTCCAACTAAATCATGAGTTACTAAAACTTGGCCATCAACTTCAGATCCAGCACCTATTCCAATCACTGGACATGAAACAGATGAAGTAACTTCTTTTGAAATTTTTGCAGGTATTTTTTCTAAAACAATTCCAAAACAACCTAACTCATCTAAAAGATTGGCATCTTCTTTTAGTCTTTTAGCTTCTTCTTCTTCTTTTGCTCTAACTGTATAAGTTCCAAATTTATAAATAGATTGAGGAGTTAAGCCTAAATGACCCATAACTGGAATTCCAGCATTTAAGATTCTGACAATTGATTCTTTAATTTCTGCTCCACCTTCCATTTTTACTGCATGAGCACCAGATTCCTTCATAATTCTAATAGCTGATCTTAATGCTTCTCCCGAATTTGATTGATAACTGCCAAAAGGTAAATCAACAACAACTAATGCTCTATTAACACCACGAACAACAGAGGATGCATGATAAATTATTTGATCAAGTGTTATTGGTAGAGTAGTTTCATGTCCAGCCATTACATTAGATGCTGAATCACCAACAAGAATTACGTCTATTCCAGAATTATCAATAATTTTGGCCATTGAATAATCATATCCTGTTAGCATCGAAATTTTCTCTTTGCGAGTTTTCATTTCTTTAAGAGTGTGAGTAGTAACTCTCTTATATTCTTTTTTTGACATTCTATATTTTTTTACAAATGTAAATTTATTTTGAAAATATTTACTGACACACTGTCATGTATAGTAAATTGGCATAATCATTGAAATTAATGAAGTAATTATAAAATTAAAATAATGAGTAAAATAATTGGTATTGATTTAGGAACTACAAATTCTTGTGTCTCTGTTATGGAAGGTAATGAACCTGTTGTAATTCCTAATGCTGAGGGTAAAAGAACGACTCCCTCTGTTATTGCTTTTGTTGAAGGTGGTGAAATAAAAGTTGGTGATCCTGCTAAAAGACAAGCTGTAACTAATCCTACTAAAACAATAGCCTCTGTAAAGAGATTTATGGGTAATAAGTTTAGTGAATCTAAAAAAGATGCAGAAAGATCTGCTTATAAAGTTGTCAAAGGTGATAATGATACTGCTAGAGTAGACATTGATGGTAGATTATATACACCTCAGGAATTATCTGCAATGGTTCTTCAAAAAATGAAAAAAACTGCAGAAGATTATTTAGGAACAACTGTTAGCGAAGCAGTAATAACTGTTCCAGCTTACTTTAATGACGCTCAAAGACAAGCTACCAAGGAAGCCGGTGAAATCTCAGGACTTAAAGTTCAAAGAATTATAAATGAGCCTACTGCGGCTGCATTGGCTTATGGTTTAGATAAATCTGGAAAAGATCAAAAAATTGCTGTTTATGATTTAGGTGGAGGAACATTTGATATTTCTATTTTAGAGTTAGGTGACGGTGTATTTGAAGTTTTATCAACTAATGGTGATACAAGATTAGGTGGAGATGATTTTGATGAGGAAATTATAAGTTTTTTAGCTGATGATTTTAAAAAGAAAGAAGATATAGATTTAAGAAAAGATCCGATGGCTTTGCAAAGATTAAAGGAAGCTGCTGAAAAAGCTAAAATTGAACTTTCTTCATCTACCCAGACTGAAATTAATTTACCTTACATAACAGCAACTGCTTCAGGACCAAAACACTTAGTTGTTTCATTAACTAGATCAAAATTTGAACAATTAACTAGTGACTTGGTTAAGAGATCTATGGAGCCTGTAAAAAAAGCTATTGATGATGCAGGACTTAATATTAAAGAAATTGATGAAGTTATTCTTGTTGGTGGTTCAACTAGGATTCCAGTTATTCAAGATAAAGTAGAAAAGTTTTTTGGTAAAAAGCCTTCAAAAGGCGTTAATCCAGATGAGGTTGTAGCCATCGGAGCTGCAATTCAAGGAGGTGTATTAACAGGAGATGTGAAGGATGTCTTATTATTAGATGTTACTCCTCTTTCATTGGGAATAGAAACTATGGGAAGTGTCATGACCAAATTAATCGATGCAAATACTACTATTCCAACAAAAAAATCTCAAGTTTTTTCAACTGCTGCAGATAATCAGCCATCGGTTGAAATTCACGTTTTACAAGGTGAAAGACCTATGGCAAAAGATAATAATACAATCGGAAGATTTCATCTTGATGGCATTCCACCTGCACCAAGAGGAACTCCTCAAATTGAGGTTACTTTTGATATAGATGCCAATGGATTGATCCATGTTACTGCAGCTGATAAAGCTACTGGTAAGACTCAAGATATAAGAATAGAAGCATCATCTGGTCTTTCTGAAGAAGAAATTGAAAAAATGAAGAAAGAAGCTGAAGCTAATGCGGAAACTGATAAAAAAGCTAAGGAAGAAGTAGATACTCTAAACAGCGCAGATGCCATGATTTTTCAAACTGAAAGTCAAATCAAGGAATATGGAGATAAAATTCCTGATGACAAGAAAAAAGCAATTGAGGATTCACTAGATGTTCTTAAAAAAGCACATGAAAGTAAAGATGTTGAGTCCATTAAAACAGCTTTAGAAGGAATTAATGAGGCATGGAAAAATGCTTCGGAAGAACTTTATAAAGCTCAAGCTGAAGCTCAACAAGCCGGTGCCGGAGGAACAGAACAAGCGGCTTCAACTGAAAAACCTAAAGACGATTCAGATGATGTTCAAGATGTAGATTTCGAAGAAGTTAAATAATTTTTATTTTTTTAATAATTTAAAACGCATTAGTTTTCTAATGCGTTTTTTTTATATTTATCAGCTATGGATAAAAAAATAATTTTAGATAAAATTAATTCCGCAAACAAAAACACATTAATGGATACTTTAGATATTGAGTTTGTTGATATCGGAGAAGATTTTTTGGTTGCAAAAATGCCTGTTTCAACTAAAGTTTATCAACCTGATGGGGTTTTGCATGGTGGAGCTACAGTTGCATTAGCAGAATCCGTTGGTAGTGCTGTTTCCTACATGTCTGTTGATTATATGAACAAAACTGTAAGAGGAATAGTTATTTCTGCTAACCACTTAAAAAGTGTAAAAGAGGGTTATGTGTATGCAAGAGCAACTCCACTTCACAAGGGAAGATCAACTCAGTTATGGGAGATTAAGATTACAGACGATAATAATAACTTAATATCTCATTGTAAGCTTTCTACAATGGTTTTAAATAAAAAACAATAAAATATGTATGTAGCAAATGCTTTAACTGTAAAAAATAATTTTTGGCGGTATGTATTAGGAGTTTTTATAATATTCATTTTCACACAAATAGGATCTATTCCTTTTATTGTTGCAATTTTTAATAAAGTAGGGTTAGAGGGTGCTGCTAATCTTGATCCCTCTACAATGATGACAATTTTAGAAAATAGTAATCTAACTTTTTTCTACACTTTACTTACTTTTTTTGTTGGATTTATAGGTTTTATAATTGTATTAAAGTATTTACATAATCAAACTATTCTTTCAATAACATCCTCAAGAAAATCTATTGATTATAAGAGGATTTTAACTTCATTTACTGCGATTTCTACAATATTAGTACTAAATATTTTATTCTCTTTTTTAATAAGTCCTGAGGACTATGTTTTACAGTTCAATTTAAATGATTTTCTAATTTTATTATTGATAGCCGTAATTTTTATTCCTATTCAAACCAGTTTAGAAGAATATGTTTTTAGAGGTTATTTAATGCAAGGTTTGGGTGTAATGTTTAATAACAAATGGTTACCACTAATTTTAACTTCTATTTCTTTTGGATTTCTTCATTTTTACAACCCAGAAATAATGAAGTTAGGATCAATCCTATTGGTTCATTATGTTGCTACTGGTCTATTTTTAGGGATTATAACACTTATGGATGATGGAATGGAATTAGCTTTAGGTTTTCATGCAGGAAATAATTTATTAATAGCATTAATTGTAACTGCTGATTGGACTGTTTTTCAAACAACATCAATTTTTAAATATATAGGTGAGCCAGATGTAATCAATCAATCTTTGTTTTCACTTTCTATAATTTATCCTATTTTACTTTTTTATTTTTCAAAAAAATATAGCTGGAGTAATTGGAGCGAAAAATTAACTGGATATGTGAGATAAATTTATGTATTTTTTAACATTTATATAACGTATTTATTGCCATATTGTAAAAAAAACTATGCCTTTAAATAAAAATGGAATCTTTAGTATTGCTTCTTTAATTTTAACCATCATAGGTATAATTCTTATTCTTCTAGGAGTTTTAAAATATACCGAATATGCAATTGGTTTTAGTTTTGTGGGAATTGGTTTTATATGTATTGGATGGGCATTTACTGCACTCAAAGGAAGAGTTTAATTTCCAATCATTTTTTTTACATCTACCCATTCATCGAATTCTTCTGAGGATGCATACCCCAATTTAAGAGTTGCTTCCTTAAGAGTTATTCCTTTATTATGAGCTAAATTCGCTATTTCCGCAGATTTATAATAACCTATTTTACTATTCAAAGCAGTTACAAGCATCAGTGAATTATTTAATAATTCATTTATTTTCTTTGTGTTTGGTTTAATACCTTTTAAACAGTTATCATTAAAGCTTTTTACGCTATCAGAAATTAGAGTTATAGATTCTAAAACATTTGAAACTATCACAGGTTTAAAAACATTAAGCTCGTAATGTCCCTGCATTCCACCCAGAGTAACAGTAACATCATTTCCAATGACTTGAGCACATACCATAGAAAGCGCCTCACATTGCGTGGGGTTAACTTTTCCAGGCATTATAGAACTTCCTGGTTCATTGGCTGGAATTATAATTTCACCAATCCCTGATCTAGGACCACTAGCCATCATTCGAACATCATTAGCAATCTTATTTAATGAGTTAGCAATTAATTTTAAGGCTCCATGTGTTTCAACCATCGCATCATGATTTGCTATTGATTCAAATTTATTTTTTGCAGTTATGAACTTTATTCCTGTAATCTTTGAAATATATTTAGAAACTAAAGTATCATACCCTTTTGGGGAGTTGAGACCTGTTCCAACTGCTGTAGCACCTAGAGCAAGTTCTGATAAATGATCTAATGATTTTCTTAATGAATCAAGACCGTGATCTATTTGTGAATGATATCCTGAAAATTCTTGACCTAATGTTATTGGAGTTGCATCCATTAGATGAGTTCTTCCAATTTTAATTACATTTTTAAATTCTTTTGACTTATTAAAAAGAGTTGTTTTTAGATTTTCAAGGTTTGGAATAGTATGTTGAATAAGTTTTTGATATGTAGCAATATGCATTGCAGTTGGAAAGGTGTCGTTTGATGATTGAGACATGTTTACGTCATCATTAGGACTTAAAGTTTTTTCTCCTTTACCAATTTTTTTTCCCTCAATTTCATGAGCTCTATTAGAAATTACTTCATTAATATTCATGTTGGTTTGAGTTCCAGATCCGGTTTGCCATATAACTAACGGAAATTGATTGTTATGTTTTTCAGCAATAATTTCATCACAAACTAAACTAATGAGCTTCATTTTCTCTTCACTGAGAATTCCCAGTTCAAAATTAGTACGGGCAGCAGCTTTTTTTAAAATTGCAAAAGCATGAATAATTTCAATAGGCATGGAGCTAGGCGATCCAATTTTAAAATTATTGATTGAACGTTGAGTTTGGGCCCCCCATAAGGCATTCTTTGAAACCTTAACTTCTCCGATAGTATCTTTCTCAATTCTAAATTTCATATCAAATATTATATTGCAAATTTAGTAATAAAGCTTAACATAATTATTTATAATCATTTGTTAACAAATATTTTTCAAGATCAGTACTTTAATTTATATTTGTAAAATTAATATATAAATATGTTTGAATTTGATCAATATTTAGGTTTTATCTTGTTTTTATCTGTTTTAACTTTGGGTTTTTGGCTGTTAATATTACTATTAACATTTATAGTTCCATATTGGGTAGGAGGAGCTTTGTTAGAAAAGATAAATGAGTTAAGAAATAAAGTAAAAAAATAAATTAAGCTCCAAAACCGCCTTCACTATAATCGTCATAATCACCCGAATTTCTACTTTGCTTTTTCTTTTGATTAAAACGATAAATTAAGTTTAATTCTAAGGTCCTTCCTCCCCTCCAATTACTTTCACTATAACTTCTGTAATTTTCATTAAAAGATTCTATTCTCCATTTTCCAGTTTCAAATATATCATTAACCTTAAATGTTAATGTTATTTTATCTTTTAATAGATCTTTACTAAATGCAGTATTACTGTATATAGAAGCTTTTCTTTCAGAAACTGCGGTCTTTTGAGGAGCTCTGTATCTAAAGCTAGTTTGCCAGTCTACACTCGATAACTTTAAATTATTACTTAGTCTACCAGACCATGTTAAATTTTTAGAGTCATAAACAATACCCATGTATTCACCTAACGTTTCTGATTCATAAAAGTTTAAACTCCCATTTAATCTCCAATTTTTAGATTGAGTGAAAT
>Ga0222715_10000959_pt1 | contig 28401 bp, 43 predicted proteins | sample C33_9DmetaG_FD_165056 | JGI IMG/M metagenome (GOLD analysis project Ga0222715, IMG submission 165056) | Estuarine water microbial communities from San Francisco Bay, California, United States - C33_9D | ecosystem: Environmental > Aquatic > Marine > Unclassified | place: USA: California...
CTGCATTCTATGCTATCACCAATGGTGTAGATACTTTATATGCAACTGGTGATCTGACAACTTCACAGTCTGTAACTTCAGGTAACACATTCTCTCTAGGGTCGTTCACTATCGGTATTCCTGACCCAGCATAAAAGGGTTAGGCCATGTCCAGTAGGATATTACAGGAAAATACTGACCTACTTCTTACTGAAGCCAGTGAACCAGTTATCAATGAGAACTTCATTGCCACTAACGGCATAACAACAAGTTCTCCAAGTCTTGACACAACAAGTATAAGTCAAGACCATAATTCTAGCCCTGCTAATATAAATACTGGGCCATCTGTTCTAGCTACAACAGCTATTACACAAGACCACAACTTAAGCCCCTCTTCGGTAGTTACATCTTCCCCAGACTTAGCTACAACGGCTGTAACACAAGATCACAACTTAACAGTTACAGCTATTGTATCAGGGCAAGTTGTCGTCTCTAATGCAGGTCTTGTACAAAACCATAGCTTCCAAGCTAACAGCATTTCTACTGGCTCCCCTGTAGTTCCAAGTGTTTTAGCAACAGAAGCAGAAAACTTTGGTGCTACCTCAATAGTAACAGGTACACCATCACTTGGTCAGACCAGTTTAACACAGGCTCATAGCCTATCAGCATCAAACATACTGACACCTTTCCCTGATGTAGGAAGTGCAGATGATCCAAATGCTATCATAGTTCAAGAGATACGGGAAATAGAGCAAATGTTCGGTGGTTGGCAAAGACGTACATATGAAGTACCTGATGGTCGTCTTGTACAAGCTGAACGTGAGATACAAGCTCTTACTGGTGATGTAGTATCTATTGACCGTAAAGCTAAGTCTCTTATCAAGTTTGGTAAGTCAGCAGATTTAACTGCAAATACATTAGAGACTGTATGGACTGTTGGCGGTAACGAGACTTACGTAACAGATAACACGATTGAGTATATCTCTAGCTCTTCTGCATTAGACAACCAAACTATTAAGCTAGAGTGTCATACGGTTTCTGGAACTGGTACTGATGCAAAGTTTACTTTCTTAGTACAGGAAGTGACACTTAACGGTCAGACACCCGTTGCCCTGACAACACCTGTAGCTCGTGTATCTCATGCCTATAATGCCAATGGTACAGAACTTGTTGGTCGTGTAACTGTATACGAGAATACGACAGTGGTTGGTGGTGTACCATCAGACCCAACAAAGATACACATTGACATTCCTCAAGGTCTCCAAGGTTCTTTCAAGGGTGCAACTACTTTCAGTGATAGTGACTACTATATTCTCACTGGTGGGTTTGGGTCAGTCAGTAAGAAACAAGAAGCTAACGTCGACTTCTACTTAGAGGTAAGAGAAGCTGGTGGTGTCTTTATTCAACGTGCTGCTGTAAGTGGCTCTACAGGTGGCCCTTGGGATATTGACTTAGACCCTGCTGTTATCGTCCCTAAGAATGCTGATGTAAGAATAAGAGCAGACTCTGCTACAAACAACGCCGTAGTATTTGGGGTCTTCAAAGGATATCTAGCGAAGGTTATTGGTTAATGCCTAAGACTGCACTACAGAACAAAGTAAAAGAACACAACAAGAAATCCAAGCATAAAGTAACTATGCGGATGTTGGAGCAAGTATATGATCGTGGTGTTGGAGCCTATCGTACGAACCCTAGTTCTGTTCGCCCTAATGTTAAGTCCCCTGAACAATGGGCTATGGCTCGTGTTAATAGCTTTCTACGCATTGTCAGTGGTTCTAAGTCTGCAAACCATGATAAAGACCTACTACCCTCATCTCACCCTTCCTCAAGCAAGAAGAAGATGCTAAAAGCTCAGTACGCTAACGATATCTTCACGACAGAGATGGAAGCCCGTAGTCGTTCTATGGATATGGGATTAGGTGGTGCTATCCACGTACATGAGTATGATGGTCAGGCAGTCTATATGCCAGCTATCAACCACGACGAATACCTAGACTACTATGAGAGGCTTGCAGAGAGCCAAAGTGAGCTTCGTGGGGAAGAGTACCCAGAAGAGGAAGAAGGCCACTCAGTGGATCGCCTAGAGGCTCTCAGGGTAATAGTACAAGAGATTATGAAAGAAGAATTTGCCAAGGCTGAGTACCAAGGCGAGAAAGTAACTTTAAACAAGCCTCGTCGTATTCAAGGTGGTAATAAGAAGTTTGAAGTTTTCGTTATGGATGGGGGCAAGGTTAAACGTGTGACCTTTGGTGACCCTAACATGGAAATCCGTAGAGACAATCCAAAGGCTCGTGCTAATTTCCGTAGTCGTCATTCATGTGATACTGCAACAGATAAGACATCTGCTCGTTACTGGTCTTGTCGTATGTGGGAAGGAGGCACATCAGTGTCTGAACTAACGAAGAGTGTCGAAGGCCAAATCTTAAAGGCTGATGACGAACAACGTATGGTCTATGGTTGGGCCTCTGTAGTAACCGAAAAGGGTGAACCAGTAGTTGACCGCCAAGGCGATGTAATTGAACCTGACACACTAGTTCATGCCGTAAATAAGTTTATGGAGCATGTTCGTGTAGGTAAAGAGATGCACAAAGGGGATCAGATTGGGGCGGTTATCCACTCCATGCCAGTCACTAAAGAGATCGGTGATTCCCTTGGCATTCAGAGTGACCGTGAAGGTTGGATCGTAGCGTTTAAAGTATATAACGATGACGTTTGGGCCAAGGTCAAATCTGGTGAGTTAGCGGCCTTCTCTATTGGGGGTCGTGCAATCAAGGAGGACTACAGTGCCTAACTTATTGAAACAGCTTGAACTGGATGAATTGTCCCTAGTGGATCGTCCTGCCAATGCACAGGCAATGGTCTCCTTGTTCAAGCGTGATGATTCCAATGGAGATAACATGGAACAAGAAGTAGACAAAATGTCAGACGACCTAAAGGCAAAGCTAAAGCCTTACATGGACAAAGGCATGAATGAAGAAGAAGCTATGAAGGCTTATGAAGCAGAAATGAAGAAGTCTGAAGCGGTAGAAATCGACGAGCTTGATATTATCAAAGCAGAAAACGATGCCCTTAAAATTCAGAACGAAGACCTTCGTAAAGCTCTAATTGAGAACGGCTTTGTAATTAAAGCAGACTCAATCGAAAAGAAAGCAGAACCAGAGTACATTGAGTATGAAGGTGAGCAAATCAACAAAGCTGATGTACCAGCGGTTATTTTGAAAGCACTAGAAGAGGCTGAACTAGCTAAAGCTGATGCAGAACTAACCAAACGTGCAACAGAAGCTCTTCCACACTTTGCAGAAGACGTAGCAAAATCGCTTGTCGCAGAGTTTGGCGAAGTAGAAGCCGTAATGGAATCTCTAAAAGCTGCTGATGCGACCTTCGCAGAAAGCATGGAAGAAGTCGGAAAATCAGACGCAGATGGCGAGTTTGCAACTGCTGCTGATAAAATGGAATCTCTTGTCAAAACCTACATGGAAGAGAACAAGATGAAAAAGGGTGAGTATGCTAAAGCATATGCTGCTGTAGCTAAAACCGACGAAGGTAAAGCCCTAATCAACAAAAGCTATAAAGGGGAATAATTATGGCTGTAATGCAATCCCGTGACACACGGACATTCATTGCTGGCGAAGACCTATCGTCGGCACAATTTAAATTCGTAACACTAGAGTCAGACGGTCAAGTTGATCTAGCTGATTCTGCTGGTGAAAACTGCGTTGGCGTTTTGATTAACGACCCAGCCGCTGCTGAAGCTGCAACTGTTGTTATGTCTGGTAAGGTAATGGTAACTGCTGGCGGTACAATCGCTGCTGGTGCTGCTGTTGCAACAGACGCTTCAGGTGATGCAGTAACTGCTTCCACAGGTAACATCGTAATGGGTTATGCTACAGAAGCAGGTGTAGACGGTCAGATTATCGCAATCGAATTGATCCAAGGCGGCAACGCTGCGGCGTAACCAGCAATAGGAAGGAAATAGAACAATGCCATTGCTAACACCAAATTCGGTACATATCGATCAGCCGTTGACTAACCTCACAATCGCTTATGTACAAGACCAAGCTAACTTTGTCGCTGACAAGGTTTTCCCAACAGTAGGCGTAGACAAGCAGTCTGACAAATACTACATCTATGACCGTGACAACATGAACCGTTCAGGTGATGTTAAGGCTCTTGCACCACGCACAGAAGTCAACCGCATCGGTATGTCACTATCAAACGCATCATTCTATGCTGATGTCTATGGACTAGGTATGGACTTCGACCAGCAAACTCTTGCTAACGAAGATGCAGCACTAGACATTCGTGCAGCAGGTGCGCAGACACTGACAACTCGCTTGTTGATCCACCGTGAAGAGCAGTTTGCTTCAAACTTCTTCGCAGCATCAATCTGGGGTTCAGAGTCAACACCATCAAACTTGTGGTCAGACTACACAAATGGTACACCAATCGCAGATGTAACAACTGCTCGTCGTACTATGCAGCTTAAGTCTGGTGGCTTCAAGCCAAACACAATGGTTGTCGGTAAAGAAGTTCGTGACGTTCTTATCAACCACCCAGACATCCTAGCACGTCTAAACGGTGGTGCGACAGTAACAAATACTGCGCTTATCACAAACGCTAAGTTGGCTGAAATCTTTGAAGTAGAAAACTTCTACGTCATGGAAGCGGTTAAGAACACATCAGTTGAGGGTGTTGCAGAAAGCAACGCATTCATCGGTGGTAAACATGCTCTATTGGTACACACACCAGCATCAGCGGGTCTAATGACACCAGCAGCAGGTGTAACCTTCGCATGGAACAACCTACAAGGTGTAAACAACTTGGGTATCACTGTAGAATCATTCTCAGACGATGCTCTTAAGCGTCAGCAAGTTGCAGAACACATCCAAGTTAAGATGTCCTATGACATGAAAGTCACAGGTGCAGACTTGGGTTACTTCTTCGACACAGTTGTAGCTTAATATATTTTTACTGGGGGCTGCTTCGGTGGCCCTCATATTCCCGACGAATAGGTGACACATGATCCGACCAGAGAATTTACCTTTTCAGTTTGACCGACCAGTATTCTTTCGCCTTCCTACTTTTGCAGCAGGTAAACAGTATGAAGCTGGTGACGAGTTTAAGTGGAAAGAGTTAGGTGTAAACGAAGACAATGTACTAATCATGTACAAAGAACGTAGACTACACCATAACAAAGAACTAGAAGTTAAACGTAAAGTTGGTGATGGACTAGAAGAGCTAGATGTAACTGGATTACACGCTGTTGTAGATAACATCAACAATAAGGTTAAAGCTAAGACTACATCACAAGCTGACTTTGACCGTAAGAAATGTAAGAAGTCTAAGATTGCAGATAAGCAACGGGGACTGATTAGAAGCTGGCGTAGAACATACGGACATTATGAGGTAGACTGATGGCTTGGAGTTATGATGCAACTGATTTAGATACGGCTACCTCGTCTGGTCGGCTAAATTCTGTTCGTTTGCTTATCGGTGATACTGATACAAATGACCAGCAGGTACAAGACGAGGAAGTTACATTTGCTCTATCAGAGAATAGTAACAATGTCTATCTAGCTGCATCATGGCTTGCTCGTACAATCTCAAGTCAATATGCCCGTAAGGTTGATGTACAATTAGATGGTGCTTTATCAGCTAAGTACAGTCAGCTTTCACAACAATATTATAAACTGGCAGAACGTCTAGAGTATCAAGGTAAGAAAGCTAATGCTACTCTTGGTATTAAGGCTGGCGGTATCTCAATCGCCTCTGTAGAATCAGTACGACAGAACACTGATCGTATCCTGCCAGCATTTAGAGGTGACAGGTTCCGTAACCCGCCAAATTATCGTGATGAAGTAGACTACGATTAAGGGGTCTTAGATGGCTAGTTTTAACAGCAATGACTTCTTAAGGTTGGTCAGAGATTTTGGTGAACCTCTAACCTTAACCAAAAAGACCACAGCAGGTACTTATGACCCTTCTTCGGGGAGTGTCACAGGTTCAGCTACCACTAATTATAATTGTACAGGTTACTTCTATAATTATGAGTATGGTACTATTCCAACAGTAGATGAGATTGCTAGAGGTACTCGTCGTTGTGTTATCTCTGCGCTAGATTTACTTGTAGAGCCTGAAGATGGAGACTTAATTTCAGGTAGTGGTGATGATGTTAAGGTTCATAGAGTAACCACTATTTACTCAGCAGGGACTAAAATCTGCTATATCTGTCATGTGAGGGAGTGATGCTTAAGACTACACTTAAGATTAACCCATCTCTCCGCAAGAAGTTTGATGCATTAGAGCAAAGAGCAGAAGACGCTGTAAGGGATAAACTCACTGATATAGCTCAGACTGCTGTTACTGCCTCTCCTGTAGACACAGGTGCTTATGTAACCTCATTTTCCTACACTGTAGGTGCTGGTCGCCCAAGAGGTAAATCTTCAGCTAACAGACCAACAGGTCAAAATGCTCAAGCTATGCGACAAGAAGGTTTCAGTAATCTTTTACAGGACATCAATAAGATGCCAAACCTTCTTAACACGACAGCTATCACATTAAGAAATGGCTCACCTCACGCTACTGCTGTAGAATACAAACATGGGTATCATGTATTTGCTAAAGTAAGGAATATTCATGGTTAAGGTTTGTACAAAATGTGGTGAAACAAAACCTTTACAGAGCTTCCATAAAAACAGCCAACAAAAATCTGGGTTGAGTCCTAGTTGTAAAAGTTGTAAGTTGTCTGTAAACAATGCTTGGATTGAAAACAACAGACAGCGTAAAAGAGATTATGACCGTGAATATATAAAGGGATGGTCTAACCTTAACAAAAATAAAAGGGCATCTTCTGAAGCTAAACGAAGAGCTACAAAACTTAATGCTACGCCAAACTGGTTGACTAAAAAACAACTTTTGGAAATATCCAATTTATATTGGTTAGCAAAAGACTTAAGAGCAGTTACTGGTAATGATTATCATGTAGACCATATTATACCATTAAGAGGTAAGAATGTATGTGGTCTTCATGTACCTTGGAACTTACAAGTTTTACCAGCAGATATAAATATCAGGAAAGGTAACCGTCTTGCCTAGTATACATAACGATATTCGTGCTGCTTTAGAGACAAAACTGTCAAATGTTTCTGGTTTGCCTAGCATAGCATATGAGAATGTTACATTCGATCCGACAACAGGTACAAGTTATGTCAAGTGCCAGTACGTCCCGACACTCCGTAGACCTGCTGTAAGAGGCTTAAATCCACAACAGAGATACCAAGGTGTATTTACTGTTCTTGTTTATGTCCCAGAGGGTAACGGCCCCGCTACTGCTGATGACTTAGCTAATAAAGTTATAGAAGACTTTGAAGCTACCACAGACATTAGCTTTACTAACTCGTCCGATGAGACAATCATAGTGTCCATAGATTATGCTGAGAGACAGCAAGGCTTCGTGGACAGTCCTTGGTACTATGTTCCGATTGATATCGGCTGGTACATATATAATTAATTAGGAGAATAAAATGGCCTTTGCACAGGGTTCTCGTTCCAGCCTGTCATACATTGTCGAATCAACATTCGGCACGACACCTGCTGGTAACTTCACAAACTTACCGTTTAACACACACTCACTTAACCTAACTCGTGACCGTGTTGCAGGTAATGAAATTCAAGCTGACCGTATGACACGAGTTGACCGTCATGGTAACACTCAAGTTGGTGGTGATATCGTTGTTGACCTACGTGATGGTGACTTTGACACCTTTCTAGAATCAGCTATGCTATCTACATGGGACACAAGCCCAGCATCAGCACCAGATGAACTAAAAGTTGGTACAACACCAAAGTTCTTCTCTATCGAAGACTATGCAGCAGATATCGACCAAGCTCGTTTGTTTACAGGTTGTACAGTATCTTCAATGGCTGTTTCAATGGCTCCTAACCAGATGGTTACAACAACCTTTGGTATTGTTGGTTCTGATATGTCAATCTCAGCTACACAAAAGACACAAGATGCATCTTCATCAGCACAACCTTTTGATGCTTACTCAGGTGACTTGGCTATTGGTAACGTAGGTGCTTCATCGTCTGCTGCAATCATCACTGCGATTGACTTTACACTAGACAACAGCTTCTCACCAACATTCGTTATCGGTAGTTCTTCTGCTCCATCTCTAGAATATGGTATGGCACAAGTTGAAGGTACATTCACTGCGTACTTTGAAGATGATGCACTAATCAACCGTTTCTTGAACGAAGTTGAAAGTGAATTGGTCATTACAGTTAATGATCCATCAGCAGCTAACCAGTATGAGTTTATGTTCCCACGTATTAAGGTGAACTCTGCTGATGTTGGTGTAGATGGCCCACTAAGCCGACTAATCACAATGTCTTTCGTTGGTCTATACGACAGCACAGAAGGCACTAACTTTAAGATCAGTCGCCCAGAGACTGCGTAATCCCTAGCTAGGGCGAGGGGTGCTGGTGTCGGGTCTGGCATCCCTCACATTAACTAACCCGATAACCCCGATAAACAAGGAAACTCGACATGGACTTAAAAGACTTAACTCCAAGCAGCGACACTGTAGAAGTTACTATTGTACACCCTGCTAATCTAGATGCACTTACCAATGATGATAAGTCTCCTATGACTATCACTCTACATGCACCACACTCTAAGGCTTACAAGGCTGCTGTACATGAGCAGACCAACAAACGTCTTAAGAAAGCACAAGGTAAGAAGGGACTAGATATTACAGCAGAGGAACTAGAGGACGCTGCGATGGAACTCTTAGCAAAGACAACTAAGGATTGGAACATCACATTTGGTGGTGAACAGCCTAAGTTCTCTACAACAAAAGCTAAGGCCATCTACTCTGAGGTATTTTGGCTACGTGAACAAATCGAAGAGGCTCTAAATAACTCTTTGGATTTTATGAAAGTGTAGTATCAGATTTATGTGAATGGGCTGAACACCAGTTTAGACTTAATAAGCCCACAGAATCAGGTACTACAGAACGTGAACACTTAGAAGAAGTAGAAAGGCAGACTGGACGTAAGATTGAAGCATTGGAACCCCCGACAGAATTTCCAATTGTTATATCTCATGTCTGGTCTGCCTTTATTACATTAAGCAACAGTAGGTCTGCTGGTTTCTCAGGCCCAAACCCGATAACATACGAACAAATAAAGGCGTGGAAAGAATTGACAGAGACACCACTTGCATCTTGGGAAGTAGAAGCAATCAAGCGTCTAGATGTCGTATACTTAGGGGTAGCTAATGGCTGATGATATCAGATTAACATTATCGGTAGACGATAGAGACCTTCTACGTGCTAGGAAGGAGCAAGAGAAGTATCAGTTCAGACTTGCTCAGATTGAAAAAGAATATCGCAAAGGTAATATTACTGCTGCACGTTATAATAAAGAATTAGCAAGACAAGCAAAAGAATTAGCAGCACTTGGTGGTGGTTATAATAAAGCTAACTCTGAAATCCGTAGGTATGCTTATTCCCTAAGAGCTGCTACAGATGATCAGCTTAATTTAGCACAAGCTATGGCTAAGTCTGGCAAAGGTATGCGTAGGATGGAAATTCTTGCGCAGCAAGCTGGTTATCAGATTGGTGACTTGGCTGTACAAATTCAGTCTGGTACTAATGCTGCTGTTGCTTTGGGTCAACAGGGTTCCCAGTTACTAGGTTTCTTTGGGCCAACTGGTGCGATTGCTGGTGCTGCATTAGCTATTGGTACAGGTCTCATTGCGCCATTATTGAAATCAAAAGATACTGCAAGAGATTTAAGTGAAGAGTTAGAAGAGCTAGAGCAATCCCTCAACAAAGTAGCTACAGGTGCAGAAGCTAGTATTAGTGCAGGACTAACTGCACAATTGGTTGCTGCTCAAACAGAAGTTAATAGATTAATAGCTCTTACACAAAGTGAAGACTTTCAGAGGGCTATGGGTTATGCAGCAGGTACTGCTGAAGGTACTGTAGCTGCGGGTGCAATTGAGCAAGCTGTCGAAGCGGCTGAAGAGTTAGTTGAGGTCAAAGATAAAGAAGTTGGTAAGGCTAACATCTTAGAAGCTCAAGAACGAGTTCGCAAGGCTCTTATTGGAGATCAAGTACAGGAAGCTCAAAACTTAGCAGATGCAAAACGAATTGTCCTTAGTTTTGAAGAGAAAAACAAAGTTGCCGCAGAGAAGCTAGAGAAATTAGAGCAAGGTCGTGCAGATGCTATAAAAGCTCAATTTAATGCTTTAATGGCTAGTATTGCAGCCAACGATAAATTAAATAAGCAAGCTGAAGAAAGACAGAAGTCTATAGATACTACAGCTAGAGGCCGTTTAATAGTTTTACAACAGCAAAATGCTATACTAGAAGAGCAATTAAAATATGGCATTGAAAGTGAGAGAGTAGAAACACTTAGGAATGCTCACACAGTAGCTAATCTAAGAGCCTCTCTAGAGAAACAAGGTGTTGATCAATCTATTGTAGATGCGCTTGTTGACCAACAGAATGAGTTATTAATCAACAAAGGTATACTTCAAGATCAGGTTGAAGAGGCTGAGAAGTTAGAGCAGAAACTTAAGGATGCTGGTAAAGCCTTTGCTGCATCTCAAGCTAAGACTTTTAAAGCTGATGTCTTTGACCCTCGTAGTGAAGAAGGTCTGACTGCAACTGAAGCTATGAGACGGGGTATTCAAGTCTTTGACTACGGTAAAGGTGAAGATGCGCCCACTAAAGGAACTAAGCCTAGTACTATAGAAGACACCATCAAAGCCTTTCAAAGACAGATGGAGACAGAAAAAACTCTTATGACCCTCACAGGTCAACGCCGCCGTGAAGAAGAGTTGTTCTTAGACCTCAAGTATGCTAACCAAGATGCTGATATTAAGACCTCCGAAACTAGACTTCGTGGACTAGCTCAAGAGATGGCTGCTATGGAAGAACGTAGTCGTGTCATAGAAGAAGCTAGACAACAACAAGAAGATATAGCTGATATGATCGGCAGTAGCTTTGAGAATGCTATGATGTCTATTGTAGATGGTACTAAGTCTGTAGAAGATGCCTTCCGCACAATGGCAGCAGAGATTGTTAAAGAGCTTTACCGTGTTCTTGTCGTTCAACAGATGGTTAATGCTGCTAAGAGTTACTTTGGTTTCGCTGATGGTGGTGTTATTAGTAAGGGTAATGTGGTTCCATATGCCAACGGTGGTGTCGTAGGATCACCCACATACTTCCCAATGTCTGGTGGTCGCACAGGACTTATGGGTGAAGCTGGGCCAGAGGCTATCATGCCACTTAAGCGTGGTAAGAACGGTAAACTAGGTGTACAAGCTGAAGGTGGTCAACAACAGTCTGTCGTTGTAAACCAGAGCTTTAACTTCCAAGCTAATGGTGACGATAGTGTCAAGCGTATCATTGCACAACAGGCACCTAAGATTGCACAGATGACACAACAGCAGATTATGGACTCTCGTCGTAGAGGTGGTCAGATGAAGGCGGTATTCGGATAATGGATACCAAGATTTGTAACAAGTGTGGTGAGACTAAGTTGCTTTCCGAGTTTCATAAAGATTCTCATAAAAAGGGTGGACTCTGTACTCTATGTAAGTGTTGCAAAAGAGATAATACAAATACTTGGAGAGCCTTAAATCCAGAGAAAGATAAGGCTAACTCTGCAGAGTGGTATCATAAAAATAAGCATGATCCTGAACTAAAGGAACGTATGGCTTTCAATAACAGGAAATGGCGAAAAGATAATCCGCACCTAAATGCAGCTAAAGAGGCTAGAAGAAGGGCATCAAAATTAAAAGCCACCCCTACTTGGTTGATGCCTGAACACCATGCTCACATTAAACGTACTTATAAGTTGGCTAAAACCATGGAAGATATAACTGGCGATAAATATCACGTAGACCACATCATACCCTTACAGGGGAACGAGGTTTGTGGTTTACACGTTCCTTGGAATTTGCAAGTGGTTTCTGCAAGTTTAAATCTCTCAAAGAGCAATAAGTATCAAGGAGACTAATTTTGGCACTTACGTATCCTTTAAGTATGCCTACCACTATCGGTATTGAGCAGATAGAACTACGAGCAGTAAATGCTGTAGCTACTTCTCAGTCTCCATTTACCTATAAGCAGCAGATTGTAAATCATGGTGGACAACGGTGGGAAGCCTCTGTTACAATCCCGTCAGTGCGTAGAGATTTAGCAGCACCGTGGAAAGCTATGCTTACGGGCCTTAGAGGGCCAACAGGTACATTCCTACTGGGAGACCCCGACTATGCCACTCCCAGAGGCACTGTAAGCTCTTGTACACTGACTGGAAGTGTAGGGAATGACTTTGCTAATGTTACTATGACAGGCACTCTACTGGCAGGAGACTATATCCAACTAGGAGCAGATTCAACTGCTAAACTGCACCAAGTTTTAGAAGATCAAGATGGTGACGGTGTACTTCAACTCTGGCCTAACTTAAGGGCGGATTACACTGCTGCTACAGTAACCTTTAACAATCCTAAAGGTGTCTTCAGACTTAAAGAGAATGTGACCTCATGGTCAATTAACAATTCGAGCTTCTATGGTATTTCATTTGAAGCTATAGAAGCTATTACGGGGTAATAAATGGCTGATCAAAAGATATCCGAATTAACCAACATCCTTGGTGCTGATGTAGGGGCTGGCGATGAGTTTGTCGTAGTTGATAGCTCCGCAAACGAAACCAAAGCTATCACTACATTAGAACTGCGTACAGCAATCGGGAATGGCGACTTTACAGTCACAGGTGACCTAACAGTACAAGGTACTACGATTACTGTGGACAGTGCTACTGCCCAGAATATCGTCCTTGGTGATAACGACAAGATGACCTTCGGCGCTGGGTCTGACTTACAGATTTACTCTAATGGCACAAATAGCTTTATTAGTGAAAGCAATGCTACAGGCAGTTTGTTTATCAATGCTAGTAATCTTGTTTTAAGGAACACTAGTGGAGAATATTACTTTTATGGCAATTCTGATGGGGCTGTTAATTTATATTACGACAACGCATCTAAACTCGCCACCACCTCCACAGGTATTGACGTAACTGGCACTGTCACGGCTGATGGGCTGACTGTAAACGGTGGATATCTAACAGTAGATAATGGATACGGCATTTCAACTGTTGGTGGTCTAAAGTACATTGCAGACAGTGATAACAATGCTCCTGCTGCTGGATTAATCCATCAATTTTTCACTGATAACGGCACAACAAAAGCTATATCTATTGCTAAAGGCGGCGACATCAGCTTCTACGAGGACACAGGCACTACGCCAAAGTTCTTCTGGGATGCGAGTGCGGAAAAGCTAGGTTTAAACACAACATCGCCAGCAGCTTTACTTGATCTAAAGCATAACAGCGCAAGCACCCACCTCAGACTTACGGAAAATACATCTGGTAATTGGTCTGCTTTTGGCGTTGATACATCTGACAATTTACGTGTTTATGTAAATAACACAGAACGCATGCGCATCGACAGCAGCGGTAACGTCGGGATTGGGACGAGTTCTCCTAGCGATAAGCTGCATATTGGAGGCAGTGTCGGTGACTTAAAGCTCAAATCATCTGGTGCTGAAATTGAATTTACTCGTAATGGACCAAGTGTATTAACCGCAAGTAATGCGAACGGATATTTAATCTTCCAAACTGGTGGATTAAACGAACGCATGCGCATCGACAACTCTGGTCAGGTCGGGATTGGCACGAGTTCGCCATCTTCACTTATACATGCAGTAGCACCAACTGGTGCAACAGCAATTATTGAAGCTGCAAATGGTTACAATTCAAGAGTAAGAATTTCAAGTAATGTCGAAAGTTTTCTTGAGTTCGGAGATTCAGCGGACTCTGATGTAGGTGAGATTGTTTACAATCACTCAAGTAACTATATGCGTTTTAACACTAATGCCTCAGAACGCATGCGCATCGACAGCAGCGGTAATCTGTTGGTGGGTAGAACTACGTTAAGTGGAACAGATAATACGTCGGGTGCATACATTTTTAACGAAGGTGCGCTTGTTGCACAAAGAAGTTCAAACCCATCATTATATCTTAACCGTTATGGCACAGATGGCGACATTGCATTGTTCCGCAAAGACGGCTCCACGGTGGGGAGTATTGGGGTATTATCATCAAGATTGACTATTGGTCGAGGTGGCGTTGGCTTGTTCTTTGACAATATTTCATCTGATGCCATTGAGCCACACAGCATGTCTGCCAACGCAGTTAGAACAGATGCTATTAGCCTTGGTGCAGTAGGCTCCCGCTTCAAAGACCTCTACCTCTCTGGCGGTGTTTACCTTGGCGGCACTGGTAGTGCGAACAAGCTGGATGACTATGAGGAGGGGACTTGGACGCCAAGCCTTGGCGGTACTGCTACATATAATTTTCAATCTGGGTTCTACACTAAGGTAGGCCGTCAAGTAACTCTCGTATTTTATATGGATGTATCATCTATAGGTACTGGATCAACTAGTACCATTACTGGAGTGCCTTTTTCTTCAACAACTTTTGCCCCTGCTTCTGGTGCTATATCAAGATTTACAGGTACGGCTGCCAGCTATGTATCTGCTTTTGGGCAAATAGATAGTTCAAGCATTACTATTGTTGGTAAAACTTCAGCTAGTACCAGTACAGCTAGTCTTAGTCCATTTCAAAACGGAACATCAATATATATGACAATTACATACTTTACATCATAACACCCCTGTTGGATCACAGGGTAGTCAGTCCAAGCCATAAAGGAGATAAACGATGGCACTAACGAAAACAGTAAAGAACGACAAGATTGAGGTGCTGAACCAAGGCGACTGGTCTTGCGTTCAAGTCCGCACAGCAACAATCGTGTCAGAAGATGGCGCAGAGTTAAGCAAGTCATACCACCGCCATGTGGTAATGCCTGACGCTGATCTGACAGCAGAGGATGCAGACGTATCTGCGATCTGCACAACCGTATTTACCCAAGCGGTCAAGGATGCCTACGCCGCACACTTAGCAGCACAGGAGGTATAATTATGGCTGTAACTTACACTTGGTCAGCGTTAAACACTGAGTACGACACCGCAACGGGGGGAATAACCGTTATACATTGGTCGTGCGTTGGCGTAGACGGAGATCACTCTGCGTCTAGCTATGGCACAACGTCACACGAATACGATGCATCAGATGCAGGATTTATTGCATACGATAGCGTCACAGAGGCAAACGCAATCGAGTGGGCTAAGGCTCAACTGGATGCGGATGCAGTAGAGCAAGCTATTGCGGATAAGATTGCCGCAGAGCAAAACCCAACCAGCGCAGCGGGAGTACCGTGGGCTGCTGAATAACATAAAAGGAGATCACTATGACTACTGAAGAGAAAAAGGTCGTTATTGATGATGTTGAATACAAAGAGAGTGAACTATCGGATGAAGCTAAGGCTTGTATTAACCACTTAGGTTCACTCGACAATAAGATTGCATCAGCAGAGTTTAACTTAACTCAACTACGTGTTGGTCGAGAAGCATTCATGAAGATGCTTAAGGATGCCTTAGAGCAAAAACCTGAAGAGGCTTAAGAGTCATGTCAAGAACCCTGTCTGCTGGCGTAACGGAAAACCTAGAAGAAGATGTAATTTACCCCTTCTTTGCAGTTGAACTGTTGTTTGATGTAGGTGATTTCACAGCAGTCGATGGTACAGTAAACAACCGTATCCTACGTCTGTGGACAGGGTTTGGCACTCTTGTATTTGAAGAAAACACATACTATGGTACTGGTAATCTACTAGAGGTTTCTACTGTTGAAGAGTCAGCAGAAATGGCTGCTAAAGGGGCTACCTTAACCTTAAGTGGTGTACCTAGTGATGTTATCTCTTTAGCTCTCAGTGAGCCTTATCAAGGTCGTCAGGCTAGGTTACACTTTGGTCTATTACAGAAGGGTAAGTTGCAGCTTGAAAGCTCTAACTACATCCTACTACAAGATGGTGGTAAGATATTCCTTGAGGATAATAAGACAAGTTTAACTGAAGTATTCGTTGGTTACATGGATCAGATGAGTATCAATGAAGCCCCAGATACAGCTTCTATACAACTTACCTTAGAGAATAGATTGATAGACTTAGAACGTGCAAGAGTTGGTCGTTTTACTTCAGAGTATCAGAAGTCTTTATACCCTACAGACAAGGGCTTTGATTTCGTAGAGAGTATGCAAGACCTTAAATTAAACTGGGGGCGTACTGTTGATTAAGTACCAACAAGAGTTTATTGACTCTGTTAAATCCGACATCCTACCCCTGTTACATTTAGATTGGCTAGAGATTGAACACCAGAAAGACATCAGAGAGTTTGACCCTGATTGGGAGGCTTATGAAGCTCTTGAACAAGCAGGTATCCTCAAGGTCTTTACAGTACGATCTGAGAGTAAGTTGGTTGGCTATTATTCCTGTGTCGTTTCCCCTAGTCTACATTCTAGAGGTCTTCTACAAGCTGCTGTAGATGCTATCTACTTGCATCCAGACTACAGAAAAGGTTTAACAGGCTACAAGCTCATTAAGTTCGCAGAGAAGTGCCTTAAGGAAGATAACGTAAAGATAATCCTCTTAGGTACAACAGAAGTAAACCCCATTGACCCTCTCTTATTGAAGCTAGGGTATAGTAAGACAGAAGTTAAATTCGAGAAGGTTTTGTAAGATGGTCGCAACCGTTGGTGCTTTTCTATTAACTGGTGGTACAGCAGCGGCGGCTACAGCCACTGGTCTTACGCTGGCTTCCTATTATGTAGTTGGTTACCTTGCAACTACTGCCCTTACAAGTGTAGTTCTTCAAGGTCTTATACCTAAGCCCAGAAGCCCAAGAGGTGCGGGGGGTGGCTCTAATACTGCTAATAGGGGTTATCAAGTTTCCACTAGAGGGGCTAGACAAGACCATCAGATTATCTACGGTGAAACTCGTGTTGGTGGTGCTATTGTCTTTGATGCAGTATCAGGTGAAAACAACAAGATACTTCATCGTATAATTGCTTTTGCTGGACATGAGATTGAGCAATTCTCTACATTCTATTTTGATGATGAAGCTCTTACCCTAACTACAGATGTAGATAGTAATGGTGCGACTTATTATAAACCTACAGGGTCAACCAATAAACGTGGGATTACTAGTAGTCGTTATAATAACAATGTTCGTATATACTTAAAGCATGGTGGGTCAGAGAATACTACAGCTATTCAGTCTCTTATTCAGGCTGGTGTAGATTGGAACTCTGATTACAAACTTCAAGGTGTAGCTTATGCTTACTTTAGACTAGAGTTTGATGCTGATGTATTCCCTAATAACGTACCAAGTATAACCTGTAAGATTAAAGGTAAGAAAGTTTACGACCCTCGTACAGAGACTACTGCTTGGTCAGATAACCCTGCCTTATGTGTACGTGATTACCTTACGACAGACAACTATGGTTTAGGAGAAGTTAGCTCCACTATAGATGACGACAAGATTACTATAGCCGCTGATGTATGTGACTACAAAGACTATGATGTAAACGATCCTGACCCCGCCTCTACTAAAACAGGTGGTACTCGCTTTACCTGCAATGGGGCATTTACTACTGGCATGACTCCCCACGACACTCTTACAGAAATTCTTACCTCTATGGGTGGTACTCTGTGGTATGGTCAAGGTAAGTGGAGACTAAAGGCAGCACATTATGTTGCACCTACTGTCACATTTACCACAGATGATCTACGGTCTGCTGTTCAAGTGTCTACTCGTCATAGTCGTCGGGATAACTTCAATACAGTTAAAGGCACATTCCGTGGCCCTGAGACTGACTACCAGCCAACAGACTATGCAGAGGTTACTAATAGTGCCTTCCGTGATGCAGACAATGGTCAAATAAGTGTCTATGACTTAGACTTACCTTTCACCGATGACTTTGATATTGCTCGTCGTCTAGCCCTTATTACTTTAGAACGTAATCGACAACAGCTTACTGTTAGAGCTTCTTTCGGTATGAGAGCTTTCCAAGTGCAAGTTGGTGATGTTATACAGCTTACTCTAGACCGTTTTGGTTGGACTAATAAAGAGTTTGAGGTTATGCAGTGGACATTTGGTCTACAGGAAGAGGGTGACTTACAAGTAGAGTTGACCCTACGTGAGATTTCTGAGAGTGTCTTTGATGATATCGCTGATGGTCAGGTCTACGAGAGGGATAATACAACACTCCTAAGCCCGTTTGAAGTCCCCACTGTTGCTATTACTCCTGCTAACCAGTATGGTGGTATCTTTAAGGTTGTTAGTGAGAAGCTACTACGTGAGCTACAACTTGATGTAACTAGCTCAGATATTAGTCGTCTAAACTATGTAGAGGTTCAGTATAGGGTATCAGGAGTGGGTAATTACTTACCGATTGGTCAAGGGGATGTTGGTCGATACTCAGTCCTTGACTTGGACGAAGGCAACTACGATGCTAGGGTACGTGGTGTTAATACCTTTGGTGTTAAAGGTGAGTGGTCTTATGTGACTGACTTCACACTAGCTCCACTGGATACTCCCCCAGCAGATATTGATCCTAATGATATGACCTTTGAGATTTCTCAAGGTACTATCTTTGTCAACTGGGAACCTATCTCTGATCTTGATTTGTCGTACTACCAACTTAAGTACTCCTCAGACACTTCCACAGCCTCTGTGAGTGATGCTAATGATCTTTGGGGTGGTAACTCTAACATTGTGGTTAAACGTGTTGCTAGACCCGCTACAAGTGTTGCTCTACCCGCTAAGTCTGGTACATTCTTGATTAAAGCTGTTGATAAAGCAGGTAACTACTCTGACAACACAGGTTATGTTGTAGTCCCTGCATCAGCACTTCCAACGCTAGGTGTTGCTGTCACCCAAACTGAGACAAACGACTACAACACCAACAGCAATACTAACATCACTGTAGATACAACTACCACTCCAGACGAGATTACAATCACTGATACAAGTGCAGCTACTCCAACTGGTACATATACCTTTGGTGGAGACTTATCTGGTAGTCAGACTTTGAGTAATCAGACTTATATTGATTTGGGTTCAGCAAGGACAGCTACAGTGTCTTCTACACTTACACAAGAACGTCATATCGACTATGCACAAACATGGGACAACATCCCTCAGACTTGGGATACTTGGCCTGATGAATGGAATACATGGACAGACGAAGATGCCAACTTCGGTGACTTCTCTAGCGTAGTTGAGGTAAGAGCAACACCCGATGATCCGTCAGGTTCACCTACTTGGGGAGCTTGGGGGCCAGCAGACGGTTCACAGTTTGTGGGTCGAGGCTTCCAGTTTAGAGTAAGACTAAACGCAAGCAATACAGGGGTATCTCCAGCGGTCACAGCATTAACAGGAACAGTAGGTTACTAATGACACAAAAAAGTTTAACAATCGGAAATGTATCAGCAGCATCAGCCCGTACAGCAATCAACGAAGCATTTGATACTATCAATACACTACATAGTGGAACTAGTGCGCCTAGTAGTCCAAGTACTTATCAGCTTTGGTTTGATACTACAAATAGCCTACTAAAGATTTATGACGGTGCTGCATGGATTACGATAGGTAAGCTAGACGCAGCAAATGATGACTTCCATCCCGTCATTGGTAATTGGGAAATCACACACTCTGGTAATGACCTAATCTTTGCCTACAGTGGCTCAAACAAGATGAAATTAACTTCTACAGGGAATCTTACTGTAACTGGTGATGTAACTGCATACGGGACTATCTAATGGCTCTGCAAGGTAACAACAACCCTATATCCCTGTCAGATATTCAAACTGAGTTTGGTGGGGTCAACCCTATTGGCATGTCTGAATATTACCGTGATGGGCTTTACACCACGTATAATAATACAGGTGTACCCACGAGTGGTGAGATTGCCATGAGTGACTTCTATAGTACTGTAAAAGCCTTTGAATATGTTGTGTCGTCCAGTACTCAAGAACTTAACTTGTACAGTGCTGCAACAAGTGCTGGTTGGGATGGACTTATTCCAATACGAGTAACTATCAACTCTGGTGTTTATGTTTGGTCTGATAATACTTCCACTGGTGGCCTAACGATCTCTAGTGCATTTAATGGATTACTTCGCATTATTAATAACGGTTATGTTATTGGTCGTGGTGGTAACGGCGGTGGCGGCAATGGTGGCCCTGCTATAGTCAACAGTGCAACTGGCGTATTACTAACTAACGCTGTTGGAGCCTTTATCGCAGGTGGCGGTGGAGGCGGCGGAGGTGCTGGCGGTGGCGGTGGTGCTGGTGGCGGTACAGGTGGAACTTTCGCTACTGCTGGTGGCGCAGGTGGTGCTATTGGTCAATCTGGTTCTGATGGTGGTGTTGTATATGCTGGCGCACTTGCCTCTCGTGGTGGTGACGGTGGAGGCGCAGGTGGCGGCGGGGGTAACTACGAAGATAGTGGCTCAAGTTTCATCTCTTATGGTGCAGGTGGCGGCGGTGGTCGTATTCTTCCTGGAGTCGGTGGTTCAGCGCAGTGTAATCCTGGGGCTTATGGCTACGGTGGTGGTGCAGGTGGTTCAGGGAGTAGTGCAGGTACTACAGGCTGTAACAACGGCTTCGGCGGTGGTGGAGGCTGGGGTGCTAGAGGTGGGGGTGCTTCTGGTTATGGTCTAGGTGGAGCAGCTATCTCTGGTACAGCAATCACTGTTACTAACAATGGTACAATTTATGGAGCTATATCATAGGGTGAATTATGGGATACGTATTAGGTAAAAGAAGTAAAGAAAGATTAGAAGGTGTAAACCCAGACCTAGTGGCAGTAGTTTGTCGTGCTATTGAGTTATCTGAACAGGACTTTTCTGTGATCTGTGGTCTACGTACCATCCAAGAGCAGGAAGCCTTGGTAGCTAAAGGTGCTTCACAAACCATGAAGTCTAAACACCTTGAAGGTAATGCTGTAGACCTTATGGCTTGGGTTGATGGTGGCAGATGGGAACTAAACCTTTATGATGAAATTGCAGATGCAATGCTTAAAGCTGCTAAAGAGCTAGGGGTGACTATCCGTTGGGGTGCTGCATGGCATAAGAACTTAAATGACTGGGATGGTACAGCAGAAGACTTAATGAATGAGTACATTGATCTTCGTCGTTCTGAGGGTCGTAGACCCTTCATAGATGCCCCACATTTTGAATTGGCCTAATCATGTACGAGATGGTAGACTTAGTAATGCAATGGCTGGTAGCTCCTGTCATAGTCGTCGTATGGCACCTGTTTTCCCGATGTAATAAACACGAAACAGAAATAGCTGTACTTAAATCTCAATTAGAATCATCTAAAGTCTCATATGATCGTGAGATGAAAGAGATGAAAGAAACAATAAAAGCAATATTCCTAAAACTCGACAGTATAGAACAATCACTGCGGGATAGGTAAATGTTAGACCCAGTTACGATCATTGGTGGTGCCACAGTGGCCTTCAATGCTATCAAGAAAGGCATTGCCGTAGGAAAAGACTTGCAAGATATGCACGGTCAATTATCCCAATGGGCAGGTGCTATGTCAGACTTAGGTCAAGCAGAAAAACAAACCAATAACCCACCTTGGTGGAAATCTTTAGGTGGGTCTGTAGAAGCTGAAGCTCTAGAAGTTTGGAATGCCAAGCGTAAGGCAGAAGCCATGAGAGAAGAGCTAAGGCAACATATATCTTTTGTATATGGGCCATCGGCATGGGACGAACTGGTACGTACAGAAGCTAAGATACGTAAACAAAAGAAAGAGCAAGAGTATCGTAAGGCTGAGATACAAGAAGCTATTATTACTTGGACAATCTCAGGTTTACTACTGTTGTCTGGTATTGGGGCTATTATATTCTTTGCATGGTTCTTCGCAAACAAATAATAAGGTTTAACGATAAGTATCACGTCTATGATAAGGACGGTAAGTTGCTTATTATTACTAGAAGTAAAAGGATAGCTGAGAATGTCTATAACACCAGAGTGGCTAGATAAGTGGCGTATATGGCCTCGTATGATTATTACACTGTATGGTGTAGCCTTTTATCAGACGACAAACTGGTTTATGAATTTACCTGATCCAACTAACGCTCAAGCAGGTTTTGTATCTGTTATTGTTGGTGCAGGTGCAGGTTTCTTTGGGATATATGTAAATGGTAAGAGTTCTCCTAGCAGTAGTGCTGCTCCTAAGTCTAAGTAGTTGTGGGTTAACATCCTTAATTCCTACTGGTGGGACTAACGTAGCAGCTAACACACAAGTCGGTAAAGAGAATAACCAAGGTGTTAACACAAGCATTGACCGTAGTGTTAGACCAGTACTACGACCAGAAGGCCCAGTAGAAAATATACAACAAGATAATAGTACGACAAATAATACTGAGATAGACCCACTCCTGCTTATACTATTAGTATTGGGGTGGTTAGCCCCATCACCGTCTGAAATTGGAAGAGGCTTACTAAAGCTGTTCAGACGTAAAGAATAAAATATCCATACTCTGCATAAAACTAAACCCCTGAATCCTTAGTTGGACTCAGGGGTCTTTTTGTATCTACTCTTCTGATAGACCTAATTTGTTCATACACATAGCCGTACCTTCATACAGCATTTCTATATCAGCTTCTGCTTTTGTGATCTTACGTAGACAATATGCATTGGCTAGTAGACTGATTAGCAGGATACCTTCTATTACACTCATTTGCGTTCCTGTTGTTGTATTAATGCTTCTAGATACCATCGGGCTTTCTTGAGGTCTTCTACTCCATTCTTGTATCGCCATCGGTGTAGATACTTGGCTACATTCCCACGGTAGTACCCTGTTAGTTCGTCATCGTTAAGGAAGTCTTTGATGTATTCAATACATTCGATAGACCCTTGACCATAGTGTGGTGGTTGGTTGACGTTATCTGTCATCTTGTCCTTCCTGTTCTACCCATAAGAACTCAGTTAAATACCTTTTTCTAGCCTTATAGAACTCTTTCCAAGAGGGGAAAGGCCAATAAGTAGGGCGGTTGCCATATTCCTCTGCGTCCCTTTGCCAAATGTCACTCATTAGTAGTCCTTAATCTTATAAACTTCTTTGTAGATTTTCTCCATGTCGTCGTGACCTTTTCCGTACCCTACAATGTGGCCCATCACAAAACCACAAATAGCTATACAAGTTCCATAGAATATCATTTCCATTACAGGTTCTCCTTCATAAAGACTTTCACCCACTGTGCGCAGATGTCGGATCGTATAATGTCGTCTACACCAAACTCTATGATTGGTACAGGCAACATATGCTTCTTTGCTAGGTGAATAACTTTAGACAAACCATCAGCTTCTTTCAGGTCTGACTGTTGTACATCACCATTAAGTACTATAGTGGTGTCTTCACCCACTCGTGTCAAGAGCATCTTAAGCTCATGCGTAGTTATATTTTGTGTTTCATCGACAATTATAAAGGCATTATCGAAGCTACGCCCACGCATAAGTGCAAGAGGTGCCATTTCAATGTTACCATTCTTGATCCCTGTTTCTACTGCACCCTTCCCTAAGTGTTTCTCTAGGACATCTAACACAGGTAATGCCCAAGGCATTGTCTTCTCCTGTAGATCACCTTTGAGATACCCTAGCTCTTTCCCTACGGCAACGTGAGGTCTTGTGATGACGATTTTATCAATCTCTTTCGTCGTGTAGAGGTCGGCAGCATAAGTCGCAGTAACATACGTTTTCCCAGTACCTGCAGGGCCAAGGATAAAGACCTGAGATGATGCTTTAAGCGCATCTAGTAACTCCTTTTGTTTATCTGTTTTAGGTACTATGCCAGAAACTTTCTTAGCTGTAGCACCTTTGTACGTTGTTTTTCGTCGGGTACGTTTTTGTTTTTCGGGAAAGTCATCCATCAATACTTACCAATTCAGCCTCTGTAAAAGGTATATGAAAGAATAGTTCACCCTTACGTATATTCCTACCCCTAGCCTCTTTGAGGCTTTCTTTGGTCAGTAAGGTATCCTTAATTCTCCATGCCTTCTTTAGGTCTTTACGAAACACATAAAAGTTAAGAACACCATTCTGCCCCTCATACTTGTCTAGGAGCCTCTGTTTACGTTCAGGAATGCGTATTTCTGTCCAATGTGGGGGCCAGTCCCCATCCCATGCTACCTTAACCTCTGCCTCGTTAAAATAAGTGTAACCACCCTTTTGAGATATAACATCTACAAAGTAGTTTTCCTCAGTGTTTACGATCTCATGTTTCTTCTGAGTTAGAAACGACACAAGAGCTTGTTTAGCCTTCTCGTCGTATGCTTCATACAAAGCCCTATTAAAACTCTTGCGTACCTTTGTCATTCAACCACTCTTTCAGTTCTGTGTAGCCACCAATATGTGTGCCTTTTGTATCAAAGATTTGAGGAACAGTAGTAATACTAGACCTCTTTAACAAATGTAACAACCACTTACTACTAGCTGTCTGTATGTTGTATTCTGTATATGGTAATCCATTTCCTTTTAACAAGGCTTTAGCATCATCACAAAAGTTACATTGGTCACGAGTTATGATCACGTACATCTTTTCTCCACTTGAGTTCGTGTAAGAGTTTCTTCTGTTCGTATTCGGACATTATTATCCAATCTCTAATTTCGTCTATTGTCCTTAGACACCCTGCACAGTAGCCCTCTTCTATACGACAGACTAATATGCAGGGTGAAGGTGTAGACCCTATGTTAGGTCTACGATTTCGCATGAGTCACCAGAACAAGCTAGTGTTTGCATAGATGCTGTGTTGTCCTCTTTCTCGTAGTCTGTCAGTTTAGACCAGTCAATAGTTTCTGGCATAAGTGACAACAACTCTTGATAATCAGACTTATCACAATCTTGATAAGGTGCCTGTTGATATGTGTGATCCGAATGAGGTAGGAACGACACACCTGACATCTCGTCAAAGTATTTGAACACAAATGCACCCACTTCTACCCACTCGTCGTCACGGACTGAGATAGTCACCGAGGGTTTATGTTCGCACCAGTGACGTTGATACAGCAACCATGTCTCTAACTGTTCAATAGCTGTCATATCATTACGTGTAATTGCACCAGCAGGTGACTTGACTGGGAAGCTGAACACTGTTGTGTTGTCTGGCTTCATTACGTCAGGTTCATTAGGTACACCTTGGTCAATCATAAACCGTGTAAGTGGGTCTTTATTGTCGCCACGCACCGTGCGGATGTAATAAGGGCTGTGACGAGCATGTATCCCACTAGCAGAATCAACAAGTTGGGAGACAGTGCCACTAGGTTTGACACAAGTGATAGCAGCAGAAACAGGGACACCAAGACGTTCAGCCCATTCAGCATTAGTAGAGATAGCGACATTTTTCAAATGCTCCAAAGTTTTAGCTAATCCAGCATTTTTACTTGTCATTAGCGTATTATCCATAATACCCGTCAAGCTCACTCCTAACAGGCGTTCTTCTTCCGTATTTGTTTTCCATATTTTACGAAGATACGGGAACTTCGTCATAGTGGACTGGATAGTCCCTAAGATTGTTGCAATACGAACTTTGCGTTCTAGGTCTTCTATTGTGTCGGTAGCACGTACCACACACTCTGTTAAATTACAAAATTCGTACGGGCGCAAAATTATTTCGCTGCAAGGATTCGTGCCAAAGTTGTAATCTGGATCACGCCTACCATTTTTAGCTGCTTGCTTCTGTGATGCTACACGATTGAAGATACCACGTTCACCTGACTTACTTTCCACTAGAGCTTGCCACTCACGCATGAAGGTCTCTGCATCAGGTTTATCTGTGTAGGCTACAGAGTTGTTAGCCAAAGCACGATGTCCATAGTTCTCCCACCACTGACCTGACTTAGCATGACGCATACGATCATCCGACAAGTTAGACAAGCTAATCATAGCACTACGGCGTACACCACCTACAACCACAATCTCCCCGATCTTACACATGATGTCGTGACATTCGATAGACGACAACTTACGACCTTGTGCATTTAGGAACTTGTCGATAGTAAAGTTAAACAAGTCTACCAGAGGCGCAGGGCCAGAGGCACGACCACCGAATGTCTTTAGTCTAGCACCAGCAGGACGGACTAGACCAATGTCCCACTGAGGGATTTCACCAGACCACAACAAAGCTAATAGTTGACGGTATGCTTTAGCCCAACCCTCTTTGCTGTCCTTAACTACGATTGTAGTCTCAGACTTAAACATCTTCTCTGGGACTTCTGGTAGCTTCTGAACATACTGTCGTTCAACACTGAAGCCAACACCTGTACCACACAACAAGATAAACATAGCCTCGTCAAAAGACTTTGGATCATCTACAGGTAGATACGAGCAATTATACCCAGCAGTGTTATCACGTTCTAGAGCAGGGCCAGCAGTCATCATAGCCCTCATAGATGGCATAACCTCTAGGTTTAGGATAGCTTCACGAATGTCATTGATGTAGCTGTCGTCACCTGCTTTAGGTTTTACCACATTGTTGATGTAACGAGAAACAGTCTCTGACCATGCCTCACGTTTGTCTCCAGTCCAACGAGCATAACGTGATAGCGCAATAAAGTTCTGGTAGGGGGTAGGGAGCATATTATTCATTATTCTTCTTTTCCTCGTCCACGCATTGTCTTATCTTCACCTAGCCATACAAGACGGTCAATGTCTGCACGACTAATTCCTATATCTGCTAGTTCTTTGTCGCTTAACGCATTAAGCTGTTTGATGGTATTACGATGTTCTCGCCATGTTGCTATATAGTTTAGAAACCGCCAGAACCAAGTCATACCTGTTTTCTTCTTACTCATTCTTATCTCCGTAAGTTTCGTAGAGTTTAAGCCCTGTATTATCCGCATGAACAAGGCCATAGTCGTCATGCTCTACCTGTATCATTTCGTGCTTGCCTAAATCATTCATCACATTGACGATAAGCCACTGTATATCCTTTAGGCTTTCACCCCATAATGCTACAGGGCTAAGTGTCCATGCTTCCCCTACTTCCTCTGTGGCAGGATAGTACTCATGTACAGCATAGTGGACTTCACCTTTGGGATAGATGTGTTTAATTAACTGATAATGCCACGTACTCACCTTTTGTCTCCATTTCCACTGAGGACCCCACGTTGTTTGCGATCCTGTAGCTTCTTTAAGTTAGCAGCAGCAAGGTCTGACATACTTACGTTCAGATCACGACACAATGCAGCAATGTACCACAGACAATCACCTACTTCATCTGCGATAGCCTCACGGTCAAACTTACCATCACGTAGTATCTTCTTAACCTTGTTGGCTACCTCACCAGCTTCTGCTGCTAGACCCAATGCAGGGTAGATAACCTGATGTTCATGCTTATAGATAGCTGTCTGTGCTGCTGCTGCCTGATATACGTTCATTTCCATCTCTGTCTGACTAAAGTACTCAAACGCTTCTATATCTTCTCTACTAATCAATGTATCGTACCTTCCGCTGTTCCTAGGTTTATAGCTGCATACTCCGCAAAGGCCATAAACTCTTCCTCACTTACTTTGTCGTCTTCTGCGCATCTAGACATCAAAAGATACACAGACTTCTTCCTTAAGCTCTCTATGTCATCGTCATTCTTTATAAGCTCATAAAGCTCCATATAATCTCTAAGTGGCACTACATCAACCTTCCATAAAACTGTGTCGGGTTTTTGTCGTCCTGATCAAACAAGTACCAAGCGCAATTATCTTTACCTGTGTGCTTAGAGCCTTCGATCCATTTCACTCTGCCTACACTAACGATCTTTGAACAGTATGTCATAAGAGTGGCGGACTGTTTAGTGTGCATCCAATCAGCATCAAACAACAACCAAGTAGGACATATGTCGATCCAATTCTCTATGAACTGATGTAAGAAGCTACGTTCCCACGGTGGGTTAGTGATACAGAAATCCATCACCTCATAGCCACCAAAGTCAAGATCAAGAGCATCATGCTGAACAATGTCTGGATGTCGTGGTTCAATATCGCAAGCATAAATACAAGTCCCATGTCCATCCGTAAGATCGTGGATATGTTGGATTAACCGACCATCACCTGCACAAGGCTCTACAAAGTCAAAAGTCTCTTGAGGTAGATGGTCGATCAAAGGGGCAACGGCCTCTATTGGTGTCGGGTAGTAGTCTCTTTCAACACGTTCAAAGTTAGACCGTTTGCCCATTACTTTCTCCACTTACTTACTAGTTCCATATAGTGATCTAAACCGATCATAACAACCCAGTCCTTACGATCACCCCTAAAGAAAACGACAGGTTCATATTGACCACCTTGTTTAGCTTGCTCTACCCAATCATAGACTGTCGCTAAACTCTTTCGTCGCTTAACTTCAATAGATAGGGGAAGTATCTCTCTTGCCTTTGGTGACAGTT
>Ga0222715_10000960_pt1 | contig 28374 bp, 32 predicted proteins | sample C33_9DmetaG_FD_165056 | JGI IMG/M metagenome (GOLD analysis project Ga0222715, IMG submission 165056) | Estuarine water microbial communities from San Francisco Bay, California, United States - C33_9D | ecosystem: Environmental > Aquatic > Marine > Unclassified | place: USA: California...
CGTTCGTGATAATAAGGTCGTTGAGCTTGAGAGGGTATCGGTCTGCATCGCTCAGTTGTGGGTTGAGCATGAACTGTAACGCAAACCCTCCTCGCCCGTATGATAGTTTACGTTCCTCAAGGTCAAGGTCGGTAAATCTGGTCGGTTCGGTGCTGTGACCAATAGATTCCTTTGTGATCTGCTCAACAAGATAAGGCGATACCTCATTGTTATAGATCTTATCCACATCATCCAGCGATGGAAAGAGTACAGGCCAGACTCTCGTTGTGTAGCCCTTGCGTTTCAGCTTGGTGTAAAGGGTGTCCTCAGACTGTGGTGTGCCGAGGTAGATGATACGTGCATCAGGATTGTCTGGCTTGATAACTGCCTCTGCCTCAGTGACCTGTACCTCCAACTTGTCTCGCATCCCCTGAGTCATGCTGTTATTGGGAACCTCAACATCGTCAAAGATGATAATGTCGGCTCTGGATCCTGTGATCTGGGAATTGATACCGAGTGACTTAACGGAAGTTGCGTGTGCTGGTGGTGCTAGTGCAACATCAAATCCGATTGCCGATTGCCGCTGGTGCGATTGTGGTATGAGATGCTGTAACTCTGGCATCTCTTTAATGAGCCTCAAGGTAAAGTTGGTGAACGCATCGGCACGATCCTTGGACGCTGAGATAACCAAGATATTCATGGTCGGGTCCATTAGTAGTGACCAGTCCACGAATGCGGAGGTTAGCCACGACTTTCCTAGTCCACGAAATCCTTGAATAATCTCCCGCTTAGGTCCGTGTTGCAGAAATTGGGCAACGTCATACTGTACTTCTGTTGGTTTAGGTAGACCGAGATGCTCCCATGCAATGTACAGGAAGTTGCGAAAGTCTAGTAACTCAGTGGGAACTTGGTGCTTCAATGCAGTCGAGTAGGTTTTGGTTTACAAATAACTTCGTCTCAGGAAGTTCTACGAGTAGTCGCCGGATTGCTGTAACAGCAAGGCATTCCTCAAGTGTGGGTTCCCGCCCTAATACCACTGTCATTGTCTCTCTCATCCCATTGCTTGCCTGCGTTCTTCTTCTTCCTGTTCCTGTGATGCCATTACTGCAAAGGGAACACGATTCTTTAGTGTGCTGCCTGCGGATTCTGGATCAGACATATCGGAAACCACGCCGTTGTTCTTCAGCATGGAGTTGGCTTGAGCAAGTAGAGCTGCACTATACTCGCCCGTTTCAATCATGTGGTCTACTGCCTGAGTTAGTGCATCTGCGACCTTAACGTGCAGTTGCTCCATTGCTTCTTTCTTTGTGGTACTCATGTTATGTTAATTTGGAATAACAACCCTGATCTCGTCAATAGACGATCCCCACACTTCCGACGAGGTCACTCCGCCTGATCGTCGATAGAATGCAGCTTTTTGTTGGAAATTCAGTGTCAAGGAATGAGTCGATGTGTTATACTGCCAATGAACTCCTGTTGATTTAGTCGTATCTGTAAGTTCGTACATGAAACCAAGTGGGATAGGTTTCACGTCATTAGGCAAGGCGGCGAGTCTTCCATAAATCATTAAATTACGCCAAGGGAACTCTGTGCTAATAGCAGAAGTGAGCGTCTCTGAATCCTGTGTCCCTGCTGCCGAAGATATAGACGTGCCGCCCCAACTTGTTACCCATCCACTGTCGTAAATATGCCGAGATGCACCAGAGAGAACAACCGCACCATTCCTGTCCCACAATTGCCCTGACACTGAGGGGTCGGTGGTCGGTAAATTAAACATGGAGATTTCACCATCAGTCCCGAAGGTCATTAGGATGTTCTTTAGTGTGATATCATCGTTGTAACTCGCTAGTGCTAATGTCCCTGATCCATAACCAAGGTGCATGAAACTCTCATCGGATGCAGCAGCGTCATCATTCCAGACTATTGTAGGGGCATCTGCAATCAATCGAAGTGTTGCCGCATCTGAGCCTCCGCCTCCAGTGTGTTGCACTGTTAGGGTTGCCTCGCCTGTGCCGTCTGCAATTAGTATATCTCCGTGAAACTTATACTTGGAACCAGAAACGTGAGCACCACCTATTCCGAAGAAGCCTGTAGTGGAATCATAATTAAGGTCCAAAGGCAATGCCTCCCATTGGTCCGAAGTGGAATCAAATGCCAATACACTATTGTCAGTCAATGAGGCTTTCCTAAATGCCAAATCTGCTGCTTCCTGTGCGAGATAAAGTCCGTGTCGATAAGAGCCATCCAATTGATCCCCTGTAACAACTGATCCGTCTGAGAAATCATAATCCAGTGCAGTGTCATCGTAATCCTTGCCGAGTGTGTCCCGCATCACAATGAACTTAGTCCCTCCTGTTGGTGCTACATCAAACTCTATGTTTGTTCCGTCTATATCGAAGGAATATGCACCAGCAGTCGTGGAGTCATAGCGTGTGCCGTCTGCATCCAACTGCACTATAATGTGAGAGTCACTGATCCAGTCTGAAACAGGAATAGCGTAGGTTGTTATAGATCCGTCACCTGTGTATGTTCTGTATGTGTTCGCCATGATTAAAACTCCAATGTGTTTATTAAATTGTCTAGTGCCTGCCCTTGCTTCTGCCTTCGCTGTACATCCTTGTACTGCCTATGGAACTCTTGCAACTCTGGATATTCACGCAAGGCACGATCTAAACCTTCCGCACGATACTTGGAAAGAACGCTGTTAATCATTCGTATGCGTGGTGAAGGAAGTGCTGGCTCGGATCTCGGAGAGTGCTGTTGATACTCTCTGGACTTTATAAGCTTATCTAGTGCTTGGCGTAGTGTCTTGCCGCCAATACGAACAGTTCCCGTGAGTTCTAGTCGTCGGTCGTGTGCAGATTGTCCCTTCTCGTTTTCATAACTCGTCAAGTCAATCAACCCTCGGTAGCTTGGGGAAGGGGTGGTAAATCCGTGATCTAGTGCAGCAATCTCTTCCAGTACCGCATCGGTCTTTGCGGTCTTGTATCGTATTGGGCTAATTGCATTAGCAAACGGGACATTGAACGTGTCTTGAGTCTCTTTCGCCTCGCCAAGCAAGTTGCGTCTAGGGTCTAGTCTTACGCCTGATCCTGTTGGGCTGTAGATGCGGAACTTATCTACTGTGTTGCGTAGTTCCTTTACGTCATTCGCATCCATGATTTCTCCGACAACCTCCCTGCCTGTCGTCCTCCAGAATCCCGCAAGTGGAACTGTTGAATTGACTGCAATATTTCCGAACAGCCTCTCAATACCTCTGCCGCTCTCATCTGACATTGCCTGAGTAAATTGCTCCATCCCTGCCAAGTAAGACTTATTAGTGATGTTCCGTTGAAGGGTTATCATCAGGGTGAATAGGGTCTTTTCAATAGCTGGACGATTGAACTCCCAATTTTCCTTCATCATATCCATTACGTCAGCATATATACCGATCACAGTAGCAAGGGGGTCGAGCCTTTGATAACTCACCCATGAGTCACCCACCTTTATACTGTAAGGCTGCCATCCTGCATCTTCCAGACTCTTTCTCGCTTTAGCATCCCTCGGCCCGCCACCAGTAAGCTTGTCACTAAATGCCAGCATTGCTCCGATGTGTGCTCCCATTGCGGTAAATGTTGTCGTGATCTTGCCCAATGCCTTAGCCTTACGCAAGGGATCGCCTGATAATATGTCAGCTTTGAGGGGCTTCATATTACGAGGGTTAATTAAACCAACGAGACTGCGATCCGCCGCATACGTGAGGATGTTTACAGGGGTCCGAATGAATGGGAAGATGAAAGATAGTACAGGATTTTGTGTGACTAATTTATGAAAGCCACCACTTAGCGACTTGGGATCTAGGTCTTTTGTGAAAGTCAACTCCTCGGCAACATCCTTGCCGTAGTTGGATAGCAAGCTTTTGGACTCATCGAAGTTGTCCTTCACATACTGAGCTACAAAATCAATTGTATCCTCGTCATTCAAATCCATTCGCCTTGCCTCAAGAAAGCCTTCCCTTGCAACAGTGCGTTCGCTGTATAACTCTCCGCCTTCCGTTACGATCTTCTCCAGCTTCGTCTTAACCAACTGAGCAATCTCAGTTGAACTTGTAGCCCCTTCCTCAATCGCCTCAAGGGTTGCTTTATACTTTGCAGCACGACGAGCGTTGAGTTGCTTAAAGAACTCGTCTGCTCCCGTTAGTCCACGACTCGGCCACCTTAATACTTGTGCCATCGTGTTAAAGGTATCATAGAACGCACTATCAGGCCGAATGCCCATTGCCTCAGATGTGATTGCTGCCTCTGGTCGAACATCAAGTGCTCGGTTGCTATTCGGGATGAGAAATTGCTTGTCGTCGGTTAGTGCTCTCTTGCTCCAGCGAAAAGACTCCATCCATGTGTCCATGTCTACTGCTGCCTTGATTGCTGCCTTAGCAATATCTGGCCTACCTGCAAGCAACGCACCCGCTGATTGCTCGAAAGTATCTAGTGCCATTGTGAGCATGCCGCCCATAATATTAACGGACTGAGTTGGTAATCCAGCGAGCAGGTTATTGATCCAGAACTCACGCAGCATATCAAACTTACCTCCCTTGGTGCTATCGGCTATGCTTAGTATCTGTCGCATGACCTCATCCTTATTGCCGCCTCGCTGTAGGATGTCCACCACCCGATCAATCCACGCTTTCTTCTTGTCCCTCATCCATTGCTCACTAAAGACTCGCCCTCCCATCTTGATCTCCTGAACTGGATTGACCTTCACCTTCTTATTCCTGAACAGTGCAGTCTCTCTTAATCCAAGTCCGAACTGTCTGGCAATCTGAGAGTCAATAGCAACGTACTCGTAAAGATCTTCAACTAATGCTGCGACTTGTGCCTTCTTCTCGATGTCACTAATCCCGACCATATTCTTTGCAATGTCGGTGATTTCCTCAAGATAGGATTCAGTGACCATACGGAAGGATGTTGCACGAACACGGATCTCTTGCAGTAATCCCTTGTCCTTGAGAGCAATAGCCTTGCGGTACTCCCTAGCTTGTGAGGCAGGCAATACATTGATAGCTTCCTCAGTGGCATCCACTTCATCCTTAATGCTTTCTAATGGACGAGTGGGAGGGGTTACTTTCTCATTTTCACGAACCGCTTTATTGGCGAACTCCAGTACTCCAACTCGGTCAGCAGTAGATCCAAAGTTCACAACGCCGCCCTTGCCAATTCCTCCTACATTCTTGAGGTAGCGGTTGGCTAGGTCGTTCGCATACTCTTCCGCCTTCCCCTTGCTCTCTTGGTCTGTGAATGGAATTTTTTCTGGGTCTTCACGCAGGGAAACTTTGACGACTTCATCCTTTTCTTTTGCTTTTGGTTTCTCCGCTTCCTTTGGCTCATCCCTTGGTGCTGTGACTTCTGTCTCTTCCTTGATCGTGTCATCAATCAAGTCTTCATCGGTGCGTGGGAGAGTTGGCTCCTCCTGTCGAATTAGTGAGTTGACGAGGCTTTCAGGATCATCGCCAAGTTGTTCACGCACAGCACTAGATACTACATCCGCATCGCCGCCTGCACTCTTGGCTTGCATCCCCTTCTTCATTGCCTTGACCCCTCGGAAAACACCATCGACCATCATGCCTAGCCCAAGACCTTCCAGTGCGTTCTTGAATCTACCCTCTAGTACAGTGTCATCGTCTTTGGTTGCAAGGAACTCTGTTACAGGATTCTGAAGTGCAGGGAATTGTTGAATTAAATTTGAAAGCCTTTGCTCTTGTTCGGAGAATGCAGTAAAGTCAGTAGCTATACCAGCAACAGCACTTTGAGCAACACGACTCTGTGCTGCCTTTTGTGCAAGTGATCCAGCCTTAGCGAGCTTTCCTGCTGCTAGACCTACACGCCCTGTCACCCCTAGTATTGGAACGAACCCTGCCACAAATTGCGTTGCACCTTCCACGATTCCCCCTACTGCCGTCTGGCTAGTGCCTAATGCCCTAGTGTCCCAATCAGGTAGTATGTCGCCAGCAACGTAATCCGCTAGATTGTATGTGCTTTTCGCCATTCCTTCCAAGCCTCGAAATGGTGCTGCAACCACATCAAGAAAAAGGTTGGGGTCGTTCTGTATCTCTAAAGGATCTTTAGCCATTACTGCTTGGTTCGTTGTATGAATTGAGAGTATTCCTTGTACCACTCACGCTGATTTTCTAAAAGTTTATCAGGAGTAACGCCAACACGTTCGGCCTTAGCCTTAATGCTATCTAGGCTTGCGTCATTGCTCTCAACTTCCTCCTGTGTGAGAATCCTGTGCTGGCGTGTGTTAATCTCCGTCACATCAATAGGGTATGTGGTATAGGAGAAGCGACCTTGAGCGGGGTCAATCGTCTCCCTTGTGTGTATGAAAACATTAGGGTCATCTGTTGACTTCATCTTATGAATATTTGTCAACGCCCCTGATAACGCCTGCACCTGTATGTAGACTTTTTCAAACTCTTGAATGTCCTCCTCAGTGTACTCCACTGGTGGCATTGTATAAACTCCCTCTGGGTCGATTTTTGCCTCAACCTTAAATTTGTCTTTATTGAGGATCGCCTGAACCTCGCTATGGCTGTATCGTTCCCAGAAGTTTTCGCTTGCGAGTTTGCGTTGCTCCTCTTCACCATTTGCCATGACCTTTAGATTTGCTAACATGGCTTTCGCCAACTCTTTGCCGCCACGTTCCCCTTTGTATTTATCAAGGCGAATCGCCTGCATATCTCTTGAGTGAACCTCGTCCGCCTTGACATCGGAAATCGCCTTAGCCTCTTGCTCTTGTCTCGTCAAGGCATGAGCCCTGTATGTCTCGAACTCTGCTTCTGCTGCCCTCTTGAATGCAATATTAAACAAATCCGCCTGCCTATCTAAATCGTAACTCTCTGCTTGTGCAGTGGCTAGTTCTTCGGGAGTAAAGTAACCCTTGGGATCATTGAATGAAGCCAAAACCCCAGCGATCTCCTGTTTCTTGGCACTGAGGTCAACGACTAGATCAATAGATAGCTGCCTCATGGTATTGGCATCTAGCTTGACCTTTTCATCTACCTCTAAGCTGTTTAAATATTTCCCGTATTCCGTACTAAATGCACGAAGCACATTGAATCGCCCATCTGCTAACTGCTGTATCCGGCTAGAGACTAAGCTTTGTGGATCACGATCCAAGTCTTTCTCTAGTCCGTCCATTATTACGTCACCATGAATGCCGCCCACCTCAATAGCGTAGTCATTGAATGCTTGTTTTAGTTGCTGTGTACTCGTGAGAGCTTGATCCCGCCAAACTGGTTGCTCGCCTTTCTTTATGCGAGCCTCTAAGTTGGTATATGCCGCAAGGTCATTATTGGCTTTACGTTCTCCCAGCTCTTGATCCTCTCGCAAGTCTTTTAATTCTTGGTTATCTCCAACGTCCTGCTCCTTGGCGATAATGTTTTCGATCTCACGGATCGTAGCCGACTCATCACTAAACATGCGAGAGCCAACACTAAGAGACTTTTTGGCGAACTCAAGAAACTCCGCTGCCTCGCTTGGGTCAGTCTCCGCCATCAGCTTTGCCGTCCCACGTATGACCCGCAACTGATCTGCTGGCTTTAGTGCATTCAGATCGCCCCATGCTGAAAGGATAGCTTGCTTGCTCTCAAATTCTGCTTCTAGTTTTTGTGATGAACTCAGGTCTTTATCGTTTTCTGCCTCACGCATCTTATCGTAGCCAGCAACTATGGAGTTTACTGCCGAGCGTGTTGTACCTGCCAGCATCTCTTTAGTCTTTTGATCTGAGTAGCGTTGCTGTAATTGGCGACTGCGTTGACTCCATTCTTGATTAAAAGCCTGCATCATAATTGGATTCGCCTGAAGGCTACTGACTTCTGACTCAGCCAAGAATGCACCACGTTCCTCATCTAAAATTTGCCCAACGGTTAATTGGTTATCCCCTTGTTTTGCACCGCCTTGAAACCTGCCTCCACTTGATGTCACACGATCATGCAGTCTTGCCGCATATTCCTTGGCTAATGCACGTTGACTACGCTCCCAATTCAAGGGATTACCAAGGAAAGGGATTTTGCCATCCCTCACGCTCTTATCAAGGCGTTTCTCCATAGCCTGCTTCTGTTTCTCAAGCTGTGCGAAGGATAAGCCTTGTATCTCTTCTTCGTACATCTCGTTGAGCGTTCCACCCATTTGAGTGTATGCCTCAAGTCCTCGATTAACGGAACTGAGTCCACGAGCGAGTCCTATTAACTTACTTTCAGGTGCTTGTTGTACTGCAACTCGGTATTGTCCCGCCGAAACATTGGCAGGTCGCAAGCCTCTTGTCGGTAAATCTTGGGTTTGCACCCTGTTGTCCGTGACGATTCTAGCCATTAGTATCCTACTGAGTAGTTTTGGTCAAATGCGGAAGTGAAAGAAGATGGTGCTGCTGGGGCCTGTGTAACTCCTGCTCCACTAGCCCTTGCCATTCCTGCACCTTTAGCCGATCCTTGTGCAACACTGGATGCGATACTTGCGATTCCCTCAAAGATGGATGGTTTGTTGACTGGTCGATTGATCCCGATCTGTGTCTGTGTGCTACGCATACCTGCATCCTGTAACGCAAGTCCTGTAGCTACATCCTGAAAGCCTTGCTCCCTTGTAAGTGCGTACTGGTAATTACCCATTTGGCGGTAGTAGTCATCTAGTAGCAAATCAACGGACCCCCCCGAAACTCCAGCTTCTCCTGCTGCTACTGTTGATCTAGCCATGCTTGCCTTGGCACGTTGCTGCAATGCAAAGAGTTCGTTCTGTTTCGCCTGCATCTCCTGATCCTGACGAATACGCATTGCGGTCTGCTCTTGGCGTAAACGTGCTTGCTCTTGGCGAGAAGCTACTGCTTGATATTTGGCTTGTTGCCTCGCCTGCCTGCGTTGCCCGATAAATGATGCACCTGCGGTAATGCCTTGCAAGGCTGCTGTAGTGCCGATAGTGCCAGCCATTGCAGTAGTTGACGCAACTGCACCACCAGTCAGTATTGATCCCAAAGGTGCTAATGCCATCCAACACATTACGCTGCCCCCCGTCTAATGGTGAAATAACGATAACCTTGTGGTGCGTTATCTTCAGTGAACTCAGCACCAAGCCATTGTAGCCAACGCATACTTACAGTGTTGGACTCAGAAATTAGATTGTAAACGTAGAAGTAACCATCGAGCAGGAAGTCTAGCCACTCTCGGCTATACTTCAGGAATGTGTGATGCACCTTCTTCACGAGTGGAGTGCCTAAGCACCATATCACGCCCGTGTTATTAGGCCCATCTCCAACGCCAAAGCAACAGACCAGTTTCTCATCATTGGTTCTCATGCAGTGCTGCCTCTTGGAATTTGCAAAGGAATACTGGATTGCCTCTTGTGGTTTAACACCAAGACCAAGGATCTCCTCTGTGTCTTGACTTCGCAGGTTGGTCGCAAGATCCATTAAGTCAAATGGATGAGTCTCCCTTATATATGAATCTGAGTATTTAGCTTCCAATGCGACGACTCCTAGTTGATACAGTTGATTCAAACTCTGTCGATAACCATTGGAAAGGCAAGGCTGAATCAGATGAAAGGGTGATTGTAATATCGCTTATGTTTGCGTAGACAGGAAAGGGGAACGTGCCATCTTGTAGGATGAGCGTTCCAAGTTGTGTGTCACTGCCTAGTATTTGTGCGTTAAAGATGTGTTCGTGGGTATCACGATATTTCTCAGCGACTGAGACTTTGAAGTGTCCTGTGTTTGCGTACTCAATTGAGCCGTTACGCACCTGTTGTTTAGCGAAATTGGAAACGGATCTGCCGCCTCCATCTGCTGCTTGCTTCAAGATAGGTCGAGTAAGAGTGACTGTGGTTGTGACAGGTAGACCGATGTAAGCCTCTTGTGCTGTGTAGCCTAGCCCTCCACTAATAACATTGAATGACGTAACCGCATTCCCTGTAACAGTAAATTCAATATTTGCAGCAGTGTCAGGATTTCCGCCCTGTAGGATTAGCGTATGAGTCCCGTCAATGTAGCCAGAACCGCCAACCAATCCTGTGAAGCCAGTAATCGCTCCAGTGGCATCAAGCGTAGCAATCGCACTTGCACCTGTGCCGCCAGCACTATTACTAAAGTCTGCCATTGGCTCAATGGGGTAGCCAGTTACTCGCAGGACATTAGTAGAAACATCTGAGTTGTTGGTAGATTTCGTGCCTCCTTGAGTCCAAACCTCCGCATTGGCAATAGGGTATCCCGCATCAATATCTGTCGTTCCTGTAGACCCATTATAGCTAGGTGACAGGGTTGATACTGTTCTACGTTTATCCAAGCTGATTACGTAGTCCTCGCCAGAATCAACTAAGCCTGATTCAAGTTGCATCTTCTCCAGATAGGTCGATACACCATCCTCTGTGACAAGGTACATGTCGGACTCGATAAAGAACACCGCAACGATGTCGTCTTGAAAAGTGAACTTACTCCATGCTGACTGTACTCGCTCGGTTCCACGCCAGAAGTATTTGTAAACATACAAATCTGTTTCACCATTGGTTGCCGTGGTAGTGGCTACAATAATGTCCTCCGTTGAACTACCTGCAAGTTGTTTGATTGTGGCAGGAATGTACTTAGGCACATGCCCTGTAATCTCTTCAGCACGTTGCGTGTCGGTAGTTGTGTCTATAAAATATTCACTAACACCATTGAAGGAATTGCGGGGAAATGCAAAGTACAGGAAGTTGCCTTGTGCTAATGGCGGCACAGACGTGATAGAGATATACTCGGTAGATGGCGTGACATTGATTGTCTTAGGAGTCAGCAGTTGATTGCCTTTGATAGTAAATTGTGTCTCTTCGCTGAATACAATTAGCCTTTCCTGTGTTGGAATGACATGCTTCAGGTTACTCACCTTTGTGTGACTAATCGCAACATCAATGGGTGCTGAGTCGAGTAGCTGTAAGACTGTCGTGCGGAAGAAGTTGTAGTATTCATCTACCTCGCTAAAGATAAGGTTTTGGCGGGACAGAAACCCCAGTCGGTTCTTCCAGAAAAACAGATTTTCAATCGTTTTGCCAACAAAGGATGGATCTGGGTTTGTGGTTGTGTCACCAACTAAGCGACTTGTCCATGTGTTTGTGTCGATGTAGTATGACGCACCATCAGACATAGTAACTGTGACGCTCTCGCCACTACCACCTCCAGCTGCACTAAAGTCCAGTGTAGGTGCAGATGTGTAGCCAGCTCCATTATTCGTAATATCAATACTATCAATGACTCCAGCGGATACAGTAAATGTTCCAACTGCTGCTGTGGTTGGTGTGCCTCCCCCTGTAAAAGCCAATGCAAATGTACCATCGGTGTACCCCGTGCCTCCACTTACAATATTGGTACTAGCAATATACAGATGCGTCTGCGGTGCTAATACCAATGGCATCGTTGCTGCGTCAACATCCTGTGGTGTGTCTGGTGCGATTGTCTCAACCCATGAACCTTCTCCAAAATCATCGGTAGATGCACCTGAGTCATTCAACTGAAACTTTACGTAATAATCATCTTCTGCAAGCTCTACACTACCTGCTACCTTTACTATAATGCCGTGAAAGCAGTTTATCGGCAAATCGGATATGCTTGCAACTTCGTTGTAAATCACACCTAAGCCCCCATTTGATAAGCCGTCATGTGTGTGTACATTAAAATCGTCGGTAGAGGTGTATTCTAGTAAGATCGAACTTGCGTTTGTGGCGGTACTGTAATTTGTTCCAGAAGCGTCACCCTCTAAATCTGCAAGCGTGACAGTAAGATTGGCAATCGTGGCATTAAGGATTGCAGCATATACACCTTGGGCAATAACCTCTGAGGATGCTGCCTCGTCTTTTTCCGTATATCCAGCATCAGTAGATGAAGTTATTTTAGTGCCAATAGGCATTTCAGACGAACCACTGCTTGCTCCATCGCCTGATTTATAAGAGCAATGATATGTTGTTGCTCCTATGGTTATATCTGCGTGGTAGTCCTTAGCGTAGTCCCCCTGCTTAATAAACACTACCGCCTTCTTTACTGCGGCAGCTGTGTTATTACTAATCGCCCCGACTTCTGTTGCTTTATTCAGGATAAAGGTCGTGTCGGCTACTGTGAGAGCACGTAGATCACGCCTTGGATTGAGCGTATTAGTATAAGTTGAGTAGCTTGTGCCTGTTCCAGTAGAAGCATTAAAAAGATCAATACTTGTGCCATCTGCTGTGTCGTAGATTACTGGATCGGAGTTAGGTGCATCGCTAGGGGGAATAATCAACAGATGCCTGTTATCTGCATCCCGATTGATTAGGTACACGAAACTGTCTGGATCAATATCTACATCAGTTCCAAGTTCACCTACAAACTCCGTGAAAGGGCGTTTCCTTAGTCCATCTACGACAGAACTTAGTGCGTTCTCCTGTAACTCATGTTGTCCAGAAAAGCGTAAGTTGTCAGGTTGCTGCGATACTCCCTGTGCAAGATTGGGTGTACTGGTATTTATCAGTGACATTAACTACGCCTCAGTGTGGTCTGGAGATCTACATTATCAAAAATTGATCTATCGGAGTTCTTGCCCTCGGCTGCCTTGGCTAGTCGTTTAGCCTCCATTTCGTCTCGCAATGTAAAAACTTCGCCATCGCCATCTCCGAGGTAACGTGCGTTCATCTTGCGTCCTGCACGAATGGCAATCCAATTGCGGAATGCTTCAGGGAGTTGTGTCCATTCTAAATAGAACACAATCTTAACCTCAAGGTCTTGTGTGAAAGTGTCGGTGTGGTTCTTTTTGTCGTACAGGGTAGTGCCTCGTTGCACCACATCAATGTCCGTGTACTTGTTTACTTCGGTATCCACCTTCAGGACGTTACTTGCCAGCGTGATCTTGTCGCTTGCGTCCCGTACCAAGTCGTACTTCTTCTCTGTGTTAAAGTGCCACCCTCTTGTCTGTATCTCTCGACTCGTGTTATCTAGCTGTCTTTCTGCCAACACTGCTTGTCTTGGCTTCCCTGATCCAGCTTCAAGTGTGTTGATTGGATTCTCTCCCATGCAATCCAATACGATGTTGACTGCTTCCAGCTTGGTAGTGAGTGCGAGTGCCATGTTATTTTATTCCCGACTGTAGAGGGGAGCGGCGAGGGAAACCAATACCTCAACCACTCCCCTAACAGTGAGGGGGAAGTTTATGCTACAAGTTCGAGCATGGATTCAGGACGAAGAACACCATGTCCACATGCCATCTTCGCTAAGAAGACCCATGCTTGGTATTCCATTTTCCACTCCATCTCGGTAGCGAGATCCATGAGTTTAACAACGCCCACGGCAGAACCATGACCGATGACGCCAACTGTGTTACGGAAGTCGCCATTATAACCAACACCATTTCCGCCGAATACATCATTGTTCGATGCACCTTGACCAGTTGAGGTCGCTGACAAGTTGGTGGATGGGATGTGGTTGGATTTGAACACTCGGATGCCTGCAATATCCATCACCCGTCCAGTAGACAGGCTACCAGAACCACCGATGTCAGTATTAGCAGCAGACACAAGAGTGATTGCATTAGAACTATCCGCACCAGTAATGAGACTGTAATAGTCGCTTGGACTGAGGATCGCAAAACGCCCATCTTCAGGAACGTCATTTTCGTCGAGCTTCTGAGCTGCGAGGAAGAATGCGTTAATGAGTTGGATGGCGGTATATGCAGCAGGAGTACCAGCAACGTCAGGAGCAGAGATGTCTTCATTTGGAATGTCGACCTGTCCACCTGTCTTGCCAGTTTGGGTAAGATTAGCCGAGTCACGGGCAGCAGCAATCATCGTGCGGATATTGCTGTTGTCGTAGAACTTAGCTAGAGCATGACCGAGTTGGTGAGTGTACTCACTACGGGCGTCATAATGATTTTTGAGGTCATCCAATTGATAGAGCATCGCAGGAGCAATGAGAGCGTCATCAATAAAGATTTCCTTCTCGCTCTTGCCGATGTCCTGTAAGTAGGTCGAGGATGCCCCGCCTTCTTGGATGATGTTTTGCCCTGCGGTGTGGTAGGACGCATCTGCGTTTCCGAGGATTGGGAATGATGCCGATTTACCACTAGAGATAGACCTAGTAGTGACTAGACCTTCTGTTACGTTTTTCTCGTCAAAGTTGGCGATAATTTCACCAGCGAATACTTTAAGGAAGAGGTCGTTAAAACCACTCCCTGCCTGATTGTCGTCAAACCTTGACGGATCTGAAATGCCTTCGTTAGCCATTTGAGAATTTCTCCTATATGAGAGGTTAAAAGATAAGGGTTTAGTTTATCTCGCTTCCTGTACGATAGGTGTCTTCCGCAGAAGGCTACGACATTTGTCGAAATCTGGTTTAAGCTATTTCAGATTTACTTGCGTTATGCAAGCATAAAAAACCCGTAGAGCGGAGAAAGAAAGAATGACGCCCTACGGGTTTTAGTGTGGTAGAAACCAACCAAGAATGAATAATCAATACACTACATGTAAAACTATGATCCCGTAGAATCTAAATTATCTTACTGATTGCAAGCCTTTTGTGAACTTGCTCCTGCCAAGACTTGTCGCCGGACTTGTACCTCTTATCCTGCATGTCTGCTTTGTACTCTGCTGAAGAGAGATATGGCTGAACTCCAGCGGCGGATGATGTGTCGCCACGGAAAGTTTGTGAAGCAGGAGAACCATTGGCAACTTGGTAACGTGCTTGCAGGTTTTTCACTGCGGTACTCGCTTTCGTCATATCACCGGAAGTATAGTCGGCGTTAAATAACTCGATCTCCTGCGGGGTTAGGTTATTGCCTCCCCACTCCAAAAGAGAATCGTGCTGCTTTTGACCACCTGCAACTTCGTACAGTTTGATTTGTTGCAACTCAACAGTTGCCTGTTGGTTTTCGATAAAGCTATCAACAACCTCTTTGGGCATGCCAGCTTCAGTCAACTTTGCGTAAGTGTCATCGGAAAGTTTGCCTTCATTCTCAAAGAACTCATTGCGAGCATCATTGAGGGTTTGTGTAAACTCGGTAGGCTCTTGCGTTTCCTGTGTCTCTTGGCGTTCACTAAGCTTCTTCTGTGCCTCGCTATATGCCTTAGCTTGTTCCGCTATTGCGTCCTCAACACTGCGACCTTCAGTGAGGTATTTATCTTGTAGCCATTCAGGGCGTTCTACCTCCGATGTGGCTTCAGGTTGTCCCTCGGTAGTGACTTCAGTAGGTTGAGTCTCGCCTGATTGCTTCTGCTTCAATTCTGCTGCTTGTTGCTCAAGGGTTGGCCCCTCGTCGGTAGTAGATTTAATTACAACTTCTTCTGACATCTTACAGCCTTGGTTGTGAAAGTTTTTTACCGCCATTCACATCATCGCCAATGGAGACATTGGGAACGAATGCGAGTGCATCAGAAACAGCGTGGCTACCATTTGGGTTCTTTTGCCGTGTAGTCACAGCCACAAGGCATCCGCCACGGACTTGTTTTGCCAGTATCGCTCTTTCCAGCCCTTCTTTATGCAAACTAACCGAAGCTAATACCTCGAACATGTCAGGATCTCCAATGATTACATCCTGATTCGTTGGTTCTTTTTGTTTTGGTTCTTCCTCCACGATTGGTTTTATCCGCTTCGTGGTAGGCTTTTTTGTTGTAGGCTTTTTACCTGACATACCTTCCTCCTGTGTTTGTGTTACTCTTGTACAGCCATTTCTTGTTGCTGCATAAATTGATCGCTTGCGGTCTTCATGGCATTAGGTCCGAGTTGTGCCGCCATTTGTGCTTGCTGTGCTTGTTGGCGAGCTTGTGCAACTTCCTCGTCGGAACGCACTAACTTGTCGGACTCGATACCAAGTGAGGTAGCTGTTCTTGCATAGAACTCTCCTGCTGACACGTACTCCTCTGTTACCTGTGGGCCAAATGCTTGTTGTCCAGCGGCTATAAAGATTTGAAGCTTCTGCTGGTCGTTGCCACGTCCTAATGCTTCCACGCCTGTTGTAATGGCAGGCTTCACCAAGTCTTTTGGAAGTGGTGGAACACGACCAGACTTGGTCATTTGCCGAAGTTTCTTTCTAGCAATAGGAAGCTGTAGTTCCACTGCCTGTAATGAATAAAGTCCTCCTAGTGCTGCCTCAAGTTCCTGTGAAAGCATACGGATCTCTTCTGCGGTCACACGTTCAGCTTGTCGCACTACGCTACTGTTGAGTAGGAATGCAGCAGAAAGTCTTTCCTCGATCTGGTTAATCTGCACCTGAGCAACATTAAAGTCGTTCTGCTTCTCCACACGGAGAGTTGTTAGGTCTTCTGCCCGACCCTCAATCACTGCACCATTATGGGCGTCAGTAATATCATCTGACTCAGTGATGCCATTGGGGTTATTCAAGAACAGTAGCTTTGCAGCGGCTACACTACCTTCAAGAATTGCCCTTGATAGTCCGTTGACTGCAACAAAGTCGCCTAAGTATTCCTCGACGAAACCACGCCCGTAAGACTCTCCATCAATCCGACTCCAGCGTAGGGGAATGTATTCCAGTTCGTCCTCTGTGTAAGTGCCAACTGTGGATTCGATGATGATATTCTTAACCTCTTGCCAGACTTTGTATTTTCCATCTTCTTGCCGTACTACTGCGGTATAAAGGTCTACTGTCTTCTCTTTATTTCCAGCGTTAGGAACATCTGGCAATTGGTCTTGGATCTCTTGCGGTAAAGTTTGTGGGGCTACAGTCTCAAGTGTTGCGATGTGTGTTACATTACCCATTGGGTCACGACGAACACCAAAGCGGTCCATGCGAAACATTCTCATTCCGCCATCCTTGGGCATGAATAACAATGCGTTGCCTGCTACAATGAGATGCCTGACTGCTTCAAATATAGGAACTCGTACTGCCTCGACTTCTAACTCTTGCGAAACAGCACGTTCAATATTCGCAAGTGCTTGTTCTAACTCAGTCCGAAATCCCTCGAAGTCCTCATTTGCCTCTCCCATCTCCTCTTCCAGTTTATTGAGTTCCATTCGGTCAATGGTTAGCCGAAAGAATGGAGCATTAGGGGGGAGTAATGCCAGCAGGAGTTTGGACGCAAGATTATTGATACCTCTTGCTCCGATACTATTGTGCGGCGTGGGAAGGTCACTTGCAGGGCCAAATCCAGCAGGAGGTACTAAGTGCGGAATAGTCAACTCAGACGCATCCCTAGCACGATCAAGAAAGATCTGGCGATTAGTCTCCAATGCGGAGTAGATGGACTGAGCGGTATTCATGTTAGTTGCCTGTTGCTGAGGTAGCCCCTACTGCTGCTGGACGCTTTAAGTCTTTGAAAGAGACGGAGATATTGCCAACAAATCTGTTGGTATGGGAAATACTTAGGTCATCAATTACGTGCTGGCCATTCTCGAATCTGGCACCTGAAGCGGAGATACTTCCTGAGCTGGCATTACCCGCACGATTGTACGAGAACTCACTAAACTCATGCTGTGGGATGTTATTCACTGCCTTGTCAATTGTGTCGGTAACACAACCTGTCAGCAGAATTGTGGTAAAGATTAGCTTTTTCATACCTCAAATACCTTATTTGTCTCCGTATCAAACTCAAGTTTATTCACGGAGATACCAAACCGCTGAGAGTATTCACTGATACCATACTCGACAATGTGTGGCGGGATGACTGTCTTGTATTTCATCTTCGCTCCTATCACTACCCCAACCCAAACAAGGAATGCACGGCGATTTAGCCTTTTCAGGTGACGCTCGTACTCTTGTGCATCAATCTGATCCTCTCTTCCAAGGAAGTAATTACGCACACCTTCTGCGATAACCGCTTCACGCAAGATTGCATCAGCAGTCCAGCGAGTAAATTGTGCTTTACGCAGTGTGCCAGTCTTGGTTTGCAACTTTCCCATACATGCTAGGTCGTGCCAGTTTCCTGACAGTGGCATAGTGCGAGGCTGTATAATCATTCGCAACGGGTACGGGTTAATACTAGGACCATCGTTGATTGTGCCTTTTGGAACTACACCATGACTGGTTTCCTGATTCTCTAAAAGGATTTGGAAGTCAGTACCGCCAAGTGCAACCTTAGCAGGGTTGTTATGAAAGACGAACTGCGGGGATGTGATGTGCGTTATCATTTGGTTTCAAGCTTCGTAATGATAATACCGAGTTCCTGCTTAATCTCCCCAAGGACTTTACCTTGAGATTCAGCCAACTCGAAAAGCTTATCACTATTCTGCTCGAGTCTTTTAATCTTCGACTCCTGCACCATTGTTAAAGTCTTGTCCTCGGCTCGCTCCTCTTGGAGTTTATCGACCTTTTCAGAAAGAATGTTATTCGTCCTTTCGTTAGCCATAACCTTACTCCAGACCTTACCTAGAGCAACCGCACCTCCGACTATCGTCACGCCAAGTCCGGTGAGTCCGATTAAATCTCCCGTTGAAATTTCCATTATCCTAAATTAGGTCAGGATCTACATACCAAGCATCGTTGGGATCTGCTCTACGTGCCTTGACTTCATCGCTGGTTAAAACTGTGGTTCCGTAAAGTGCGTATGGTTTATTGCCACTGTATTCTACGATGTAGTTCCCGTCTGGCATTGGAGTTGGTTCGATGACCACAGCGTAATCAAAGGTGTCTTGAATCTGCGTAATGTCGTCAGAGTCCAGTGAGTCCTTTTTGGTTTGGTCGATTATTGCGTATTTGTGTTCTGCACTCATGATGAATTATTGGACAGTTGTTGAGAAAGTTGGGCCATTGGTGAGAGTTCCGTTGTTTGATCCACTGCCTTGATCGGTTACAGTCGTGCCTGTCCCCCCATCGTTATCTCCCATTCTCCACCATCCGACAGGAGAGTATGATGAGAGGTCGGCAGCTTTCGCAGTAGTAGCACTGGCAATTTCAAGTAAATTTGCCGCAGTTAGTTGAGTTTCACAAATGGCCACCTCGTCAATCTTGCCGTTAAACCAAGACGAGGGAGATCCGTTCTTGTGAAGTGCTCCAACTGTAAACTTGTCCAATCCAGCAATACCACTGTGCCACACTGTTTTATCGGTAGTTAGTGTATAGGTCGCCCCAATACTAGCACCATCTACATAGATAGTTGCGTCAGTCCCATTATGAACAATAGCGACATGATGCCAGTCTGTGTCAGACCATCCGATGTTGGCTTTCTTTAGCGTCCATTGTTGTGTGCCAGCATTCAGGCAGGTTGCGGATATGTCGGTCTGACTAATGCCGCCAATCTGCAAAGAGATATAGCTATTTGCGTCATCATCCCCAAAGGACAACATTACCTCCCCCACGTTTGGCGTTGCGTCATCTGGTGCAACCCACGCCATCCACGTTCCACCAGTGAAGCTAGAGCAAGCACTTGCCGCCCCATCTGCTGCCATGTAATCATTCGTGCCGTCGAAGTCTACTGAGTAAGTGTTGGTGAGTTCAGGGGTACTGGTGGCGGGGCGATCTGTGCTGAAAATTGGTCCATTTACCAGAGTCCCGTTGCTGGACGATGAACCTTGATCGGTAATATTTGTTCCCGTACCACCATCATTATCACCCATTCGATGCCAAAGCACAGGGAAATAAGTAGTTAAATCAACCGGATCTCCACCATTGTATATTGCTGTGGCCTGTGTGGAGTTAATCGCACTTGGGATCACAGCCAACTCATCAATCTTACCATTCCAATATAAGGCAGGAGTGCCATTATTGTTCTTAGCCCCGATATAAGGAACGACTGGAGAGTTAGTGTCTCCATAAGTGGACATGGTTACAGCAGTAGAGTTAGTCACCTGACTGGACCCATTAATGAAAATCTCTTGCTCTATATTGCTTCCATTCTGCTTGAATACTGCAATGATATTTGTCCATCCCGTAAGGTCTGCACCTGATACAGTGTCAATTAATGCACTCGTCCCTACATTGTCAGCAGTATAAAAGATCGCTGCCCGACCACTGGTATTCTGGAATAATGCCACCCTGTCTCTTGCACTTGCATTATCCATTCCAAAGATATACCTCGTGCTACCTGTGGCATCCATCTTTACCCATGCAACTATCGAGAAACTAGCCTGAAATGTAGTGGCTAGGGTGTTCGCAATTGTGATATGGTCGTTGCTTGCGTCGAAATCAACTGAGTATGTATTCGGAAATTCAGCAGGTGCAGGAGTGGATGACCCAATCTGACTCGGTAGTAGCGTAACGCCACTAGGGAAGGGGCTAATCCTAGTGATTTCGGATGGAACTACCAGTGCCGATGGATTGTCCATTAGTACCCAGAGGTTGAGCCTGTAGCGGAAACAGTGTAAGTTCCGTCAGTTCGTGCGGTCACATTTCCACGTAGTTGTGTGTAATGCCCGTGTTCGTCACGTACTACAATGTCACCATCTGCCGTAACTGGTTCTGAATGAATCGTTATCCAACTGCCGTTTAGTTCTGCTTGGATTGCCACTGTGCCACCAGTTGTCACACTGGATGCGGTAATGACGTAAGTCCAACCCTTTATCTTATTGGTAGTTATGGCTGTGCCTGCACCTGTTGAGGTGACAGCACTTAGTAAAGTGTATTCTGCTAGTTTTGGGTATCCCATTACGTTCTTACTCCCGATTGTTGTTGCTGAATGCCGCCTAGAGTCGGTCTGGCTGAAGTTAGCTGTGAAGTGCCTTTGACTCGCTTAATGCCTCCTGTGGCTTTGCGTTTGCTTTGTGCAGTCTCGACCATTGCAGCTCGCTTAAATGGAGGAGGGGGAGCCGGAGGGGGAGGAGGAGGTTGTTGAACGGATGGGCCACCAAAACACATAATGAGTCCTTTGTTATAAAATGTTATTCTGTTGTTTGTCGTAAAGCTTCTTGAAGTGCTCGTATGCCTGTCGCTTGCCTACATTCGTCCAGATCTTGCGTTCCGTGTCGATCACGTCAGGGCATTTATCTGGGAAGATTTTATTCATGTATTCGATCAAATCTCTAGTGATTGCAGGTTCTGTTGCATTTTTTTTTGGCACTCCCCACACCCATGTACTAATTTAGATAGGGAGGCAACTTAAAAAAACTTCTTGACGGGTTTCTCCACTGTGTAGTAGGAGTGTAAGCAGAAACCAAAAACGAGAGGGAAACATGACACCGACACAACGGACACTAAAAGCAATGAGAGAGCAAGGGAGACTCTGCGGGATAGTAGAGAAGTTCCAGCAGTACGGAGGCAAATTTGGAGTACGACAAGACCTTTTTGGCTTCATTGACATTATCGCAATTGATCCGACTGAAGGTATTGTAGCAATACAATCTTGTGGGCAGGACTACTCTGGTCATGTTAAGAAGCTGACAGAAGAACGTAATGAAGCAGTCTTTGAGTGGCTAAAGCATGCACCTTGCGAGCTATGGAGTTGGAGAAGGGTAAAGCTTAAACGGGGAGGAAAAGCAATACGATGGAAGCCAAGGATTGCTGACCTTAGAATTATCAATGATGACATTGCTGTTATCGAACGTAAATAGAAACCATGAAAAATCAAATACACTACAATATGTCGTTTCCTGACTATCAGGCAATCGACGCACTAAACAGCGGCAAAGTACGTGCTGCACTAAAGTCGTTGCGTTACATGCGGCGACAAGAGATGACGCCAGAACCAGACTACAACTACACATTTGAGTTTGGGAAAGCGTTTGCCTATGCCTGCGAGGACATACAGATCTTCCATGCCCATTGTGCAGTTGGTCCCACTAAAACACCTACAGCAAAAGCGTGGAAGGAACAATTGGAAGAAGAGCCTCATATCGTACTCCTCACTGAGTCGGACTACAATCTTGTCAAGGTTATGCATGCAGCGATTTCGCAAGATGAAAACCTGAAGCACATCCTAGATGGCGAGAAGGAACTTACCTTCACTTGGGAAGATGAAGTGACTGGATGTGCCATGAAAGGTCGATGCGACTTACTTGTGCCAATAGGCCCAGAGGTGTATCACCTGATTGACGTTAAGACTATTGCGGATATTCAGAAATTCGGCTGGCAGGTGCGTGACTTCAAATACGATGTGCAGCTCGCTATGTATGCAGACGGGTTGCGTCATTGCGGTAAAAACATCCTGCAAGTCAGCAACCTCTTTATTGAGAAAGAGCAGGTACTTCCTGAGATGTATATGCACACTTACAATGATGAACAACTGAGCAACGCATGGGATCGCTACCAGATGTCAGTGAAGTCTATCAAAGATGCTCGCAGCACGGGCGTATATAGCGGCTATACTCCACCAATTAACAAGGACAGCTTAACAGGATTTTAATATGACGGCACTAGAAATAATAGAAGACACATTGAAGTATTACGAAACGAATCCTAGAGGAGTCACATTCGACAATGAAGGAAATACATCATGTGCATACACCCAAATCAATCCTGACGGAACTAAGATGCATTGTGCAGTCGGCAGATGCTTGCTACCAAAACACCAAAAGCCTAACCAAGACTGGAATCGGGAGGCAGTTCATGACCTAGAATCCTACGAGGCAGGCGGTGATATTAATACAATGCTGCAATCGAAGTACAAAGGTCAAACCTCTGAGTTTTGGAATGACTTACAATCCCTACATGACCACGAACTATACTGGAGTGATGATGGTGAATTAACACCTAAGGGGCTTGAACGAGCTGAAACACTAAGGGAGAAATACGCATCATGAGTAACCCAATACCAGAAGGTGAAGTCATTGAAGACGCCATTACAAAACACATGGATCGGAGATTCTTGTCCAGTATCGACCTTGCCGGACAAGGTGTAGTTGATCTTAAAATCTCACGAATTGAAAAGTTACCAGAGTTGCGATACGACAATGGTAAGGTAGAGAAGAACGCCATCTTGTGTTACTTCACAATGCCAGCAGATAGGCCATTGGTGCTTAAACCAGTACATATTAAGGCAATCATCAGTAAACTTGGAACAAACAACGTAAAAGAATGGGTTGGCAAAAGCCTCCCATTTCACGCCAAGGAAGGTAATTTCTTCGGCAAACAACAATTAGCAGTAAGAGTAGTAGAATAATATGAGTAACCAAATCACAGGAACAGTAAAAGCAATCACGCCAGCTACACAACGGGGGAACACCATTGTGCAGACAGTAGCCATTGAGGAGCAAGCAGGAGGACAATACCCCGAAATTGCGGTAATTGACTTCGTTGGCAAGAGATACGAGAAGGCCAAGGACAAGCTGGATCAACTCAAAGTTGGTCAACAGGTCGAAGTCGGATTCAATTACAGTGGTCGTGAATGGGAAGGGAAATGGTTTGGTAGTCTGTCCGGCTGGAAGCTATTCATCCAAGGTGGATATGCAGCACCGCAACAGCAGGCACAGCCAGCACAAGGACAACCTGCTCCATTCCCACAAGACAACAATGACGCAGCACCATTCTGAGTAACTATGAAACACACACGGAGAAAGAGTGAGCAGAACCCACGTAGAAGTCCTGCACAAATACTGAAAGACCTTGGCCTAAGTAAAGATGAGGTGCAAAAGACCTCACTTACTATGGCGGGTCAAACAGACAAAGCGAAGCAATTCCTAAAAAACCTGAGATACCAATGAATATTATCACGCACCTGCTCGCCACTATTGGCTTCCTTACGCTACTGACAGCAATCGTGCTGCCTATATGGTACTGGATTGATAATGAGTGCTGGAGAAAACGCAAGTCACGCATTTACGACTCCTACCAAGATGACGTAAACCTAAGTGAGATGCAGTCACGGAACCGGAATAGCCAACACTAAGAAACTATGAAACCAAAAGAACTACAATGGCAGGAGATGTCAAACAACTGCATTGGTGCAGTGTCAGACTATGGCACGTACATCATTAATGGGAATGACAACTCAATGCAGTTCACCCCATTTAATCCAGCAGAACGTGAACAGTGGGCGACAACAGCTCAAGTTATGGATGCAGCGGATGAGCTAAATCGCAAACACTGGAGACTCATCGGGCTGGCAGTTACTCATGAACAATAAGGAGATTAAAGAACAACTACGCTATCGTGAAGGCAGTGTGTTCGAGTGTTGTGAGGCATGCAAATACTTCACCACTACGGAGCACAGGTATCTGCCTGAAAAGGTTTATCACAACTGCACTCGAATGACATCGCTAGGGGCTAGTGTCGGGCCAGAACCGCACTACTACTGCGATGAATATGAACCTAAGTAACCAACTATGAAAAACCAACCAAAACAAATACAGCACTTACTTACGGAAGTTAATTGCAGACTAGAGCATGGCGTAGAAGATCCACACCTGCAATACGTGCATGAGCAATTGAAGTTAGCAAACTCCGCACCCATAATACAGGAGCACCACATTGCAGATCTTTGCTCACGCATTGCTAACGAGTTCGGGAGTACTCTTGCTGATTACTGGAATACCAAGTGCGTAGAGAAAGATTTGCCACCTATTTATGATAGGGGTGATTGTCGCAGTATCATTGCATCACACGTTAAGGAATGGAGTGAAACAATCCTAACCAACTAGAACTTGACACGACTACCGCCTGCACTACTGTAGGTGACTTAATTCGGCCTTCTCCCCGATACATGAACAATTCTTTTTACAGTATATCCCATCTTTTGGTTGAGCGTAGAGGCACTAAGTGTCTCGGAGAAGTACGCTCCTGAGAGGTGGGATGTTTTTTTTGATATGAATAAACTTAAATTTTACCAAGATATATTAGATGTCGTGCTCACCGAGCCAGAACACAAAGGCAACTCCACTTTAGTAAACATTAAAACACAACTACGAGGCTTAATTCAAGGGGAAGAGTTATGTGGCATGTTTGGTATTGATATTAAAGATATAGCAACACATCCAGTTCACTATAAAAAACTAAGCGAGCACCAACGCCTTGTCTTTATGGATGGCGAAAACAGAAAGATTGCTTGGCCAGATGACGGAAGGCAACCGAAAGACGAGTGGTTGTATGTAATCTCTTTCCCAACAGGGGCATATATATTTGGTAGAGATTACCCCATAAAAACCTTTGAGGCATTCTTTCAAGAATTGCGTCAGTATAGCCCTAAGTACACCGACTCAAAAAACAAAGCCTTGTACTATACCCCTGATAAAACAAGAGATGTACATGATGCGTTTAGTGAAATACTAGGACGGCACCGCAACGATGTTGATAAAGAATTAAAAGAAATAAAAAAGCAAAAATTAAGGGAAGAGCTTGCTGCACTTGACAAAGAGTAGAGAGAGTAATTAGATACGCATAAATCTTACGGCTGTAGCAGGCCGAATGATAGACCATGAAGATTAAATATATTTACCAAACCTCGCAGTTGAGATCAATGGGTAGTTTATCGCCCACTGCTACGATTTCCTGCGAGGTTTAATTTTTGATATGAAAAACTCGTTCATACTTTATAACGACTTACTGCCGACTGTGGAAAAGCTATCAGACGAAACAGCAGGCAGGTTGCTGAAGATGATTTTGCAGTATGCCAATGGAGACAATCCAACAACCGACGATCTTGTGCTGGATGTAATCTTTGGATTGGTGCAGCAGCAAATCAAGCGGGATACCAAGAAGTATTCTGAGTACATTAAAAAGCAACGGGATAATGGGAAAAGGGGCGGTAGGCCAAAGAAGCCAGCGGTTAATCAGGAAACCCAAAAAACCCAACCCTTTTTAGAAAAACCCAAAAAAGCTGACAATGATAATGTTAATGTAAATGACAATGTAAGTGCTAGTGTTAATGACAAACAAGATACTCCCCCCATAATCCCCCCTAAAGGTGGGAATACGCCAATTCCTAAAAAGCCACACTTTGATCTCAGTCATGCAGAACAATCCAATATGGATGGTGACTTAGCCTTTGAGATATTCGACGATTGGGCAAGAGCCACTGGCAAGACCTATCAGGATTGGGATATTGCATGGAGGAAAGCTTGCCGTGAATGGTTGCCAGACAAATACGCAAAGGTTAAAGCCAACCAACAGATACAGAACACCGAGATCAAATCAACTCCAGTCGAGCCTATCAACTGGCATAGCTTTGCAATTGAACAATATCCACAACTCAGGGACAAGCTGGAAACCGAGTACAAGCAATGGGACGACCTGCCGCAAAGCATTCAGGAAGCCATAACCGAGGACATCAAGAATGATTCATGACACAGTAACAGTACCAGACTCTACGGAGTACGAGCAGGGGCTACTTGCCTGTTGCTTTCTAGACCCTAAGTGCATTCAGGATTCGATCTGCTCAGGCATTGAGGATGCCACATTCAGCACGATGTTCCATGCAGACATCTGGAGCGTACTGGTTCAGATGGATAAAGACGGGACACATCCCAGCGAAATTGAGGTAGCTGATTGTCTAGCGAGGGATCACGAACATGACAAGGGTGGTGCCTATCGGGAACTTAACACGCTCACAGAAGCCGCACAGACCACTGTAAGCATGCCGTTCTATATTAAGGAGGCTCTTCGTATATCTAAATTACGAAAGACCCGTGAAGGATGCTTAACCGCCCTTGATAGAATTACTAAGGACGACGACCCAGAACGCATTGCCAAAGATTTACTGCAAACACTCAGCGACTCGGCAACAGAAACTAGCCAAGACACAGACATTCCGACAGTCACAGAGAGCGTAATTAACGACCTCAAGCAACGAAACCAAGACGGCAAGAAGTTCGTCGGGCTAGGCACAGGACTATCTAACCTTGATACCATCCTTGGGGGATTTCGTGAAAGCTCATTCAACATCATTGCTGGTCGTTCGAAGGCAGGGAAAACTACACTAGCCCTGCAAGTTGCAATACATAACGCAAAGCAAGGCATCTTCACTCGCATCTGGTCACTGGAAATGTCAGACGAGCAACTGCTATTCAAGGTGCTGTGTGCAATCGCTCAAGTAAATCCCAATAGGGCTAATGATTGCCTCCTAACGCAAGCGGAGTTTGATCGCCTAGAGTCTGCAAGGCACGAGATCTGCAAGCTTCCCCTAGCAATCAAGGACATTGCCAACGTAACAACAGAGAGGATTGCAGCACAACACAAACAGGACATCGCCAAGTACGGGCAAGCCTTCTGTGTGGTAGACTACCTGCAACTCGTCAGGTCTATCGAAAGGAAACTCTCACGGGAGCAGCAAGTGGCAACAATATCACGGGACTTCAAGATCCTTTTCAAAGACACTAAAAGCCAAGGTCTTGTATTATGCCAACTCAATCGAGGATCAGAGTCCGAGAACAGGGAGCCACGCAAATCAGACCTTAGAGAGAGTGGAAGCCTTGAGTCAGATGCAGATTCCGTCACCATCCTTTACAATGACTTGCAAGACCCAGACAAAACTTGGGCTAAAGTTGCAGCTAATAGACATGGTGCTGAAGGTAAAGCCGCATTGTCTTTCAATAAACCAATCTCACATTTCACCAACTACTAACCAATGACACGAAAGGATAAGAATGTGGCACAGCGTAAATCAGAACTTCGATCTTTCCACTTATTTGCAGGGGCTGGAGGAGGAATCCTTGCTGACCTCTTGCTCGGACACCAAGTTATCGGAGCCTGCGAAATCGAAGAGTACCCAAGAGAAGTCTTGTTGCAACGACAACGGGACGGAATCCTGCCAAGGTTCCCAATCTGGGACGATGTCTGCACCTTCGATGGAAGACCGTGGAGAGGAACAATTGACGTTATTTGCGGAGGCTTCCCCTGCCAAGACATCAGTTCAGCAGGTAAGGGTGCAGGAATTACCGGAGCACGTTCAGGACTTTGGAAGGAGTACGCAAGAATCATTGATGAGGTACGGCCTAAGTATGTCTTTGCCGAAAACTCACCACTGCTTCGCACTAGGGGACTTGGAGTTGTCCTCGAAGACTTGGCCGAAATGGGGTACCATGCAAGATGGGGCGTGTTGGGAGCTTGGCACGTCGGTGCGCCCCATAAAAGAAATAGGATGTGGGTACACGCTTCCAACACCTGTTTGCAACCCGTCGAAAAGAAAACTAACAAACGGGAAGAGTCTTTCAGCAAAGGGAGTGAGATACGGCATATCAATGTATCAGATATGCGGTGGAAACCCAGACCCGCAATTAGAAGAATGGATGATGGGCTGGCCTTTGGGTTGGACAGACTTAAAGCCATTGGAAATGGACAAGTTCCAGCAGTGGCAGCACTTGCATTCACGATTCTCAAACAGCGATTAACCAACGACACGAAAGGAAACCAATGAGCGAATACAAAAACCCACTAGAAACCATACCGCCACTCACAAGGGAAGAATACTTTGCACTGCCGAATGAAATAGGAGGCTACCTAAAGAAACATCTAGGTCATATCACATGGGAAAATGGAAATAAACGTCATTATATCACCACAAATGCAGGTAGATGGGCAGATCAAGATGATTGCCCTAACGCAGAATGGAAAGCCACAACCTCGTACTTCTACGG
>Ga0222715_10000965_pt1 | contig 28301 bp, 34 predicted proteins | sample C33_9DmetaG_FD_165056 | JGI IMG/M metagenome (GOLD analysis project Ga0222715, IMG submission 165056) | Estuarine water microbial communities from San Francisco Bay, California, United States - C33_9D | ecosystem: Environmental > Aquatic > Marine > Unclassified | place: USA: California...
ACGAAGAGGAGAAATCTCTTGGATACGAGGCAACGCACTGGCTCGAAGAAAAGTTACAAGGTGCGATCGCTGGTGAAGACGATCTTGTTATCCGCACTGAGCTCGTTGGGGGTGTGGGTAAGTATGGACGCCTTCTCGGGTGGCTCTATATCGGAGACGCCGAGTTGTCACTCAACGAGCAAATGATTGCTGAAGGATATGCTTGGGCATATGATGGTGGCACAAAACAAAAAGACTTTGAAGAGCTGAGAGAGATTCGTAGACAACATGGAACTATGCTATGATTAGCACATTATTTGTTTTTGGTTTTACCCTACTGTTATGTTGGGCAATGGAAACCACATTTCCCACTGGCACTAAAGGAATTAAACGTTATTGATTATGAGTGTATCTGACGTATATCTTGGCAATCCCAATCTAAAAAAAGCAAACATTGCTCAGAATTTTACACCTGAGGAAGTGCAGGAGTATATTCGATGCTCTGAAGATCCTGTATATTTTATTCTAAACTATATCAGGATCGTTTCTTTGGATGAGGGCATTATTCCCTTCACCATGTATGACTTTCAGGTTGACATGGTGAAAAGTTTTCATGAAAATAGATTCAATATTGCCAAGTTACCTCGTCAGTCTGGTAAGTCCACTATCGTTACCGCATACCTCCTTTGGTATGTACTCTTCAACCAAAACGTCAACGTAGCAATCCTTGCAAACAAAGCAGCGACTGCCCGTGAGATGTTGCAACGTTTGCAGTTATCATATGAAAACCTCCCCAAGTGGCTCCAGCAAGGAATCCTCCAATGGAACAGAGGTAGTTTGGAATTGGAGAATGGAAGTAAAATCCTCGCTGCATCTACTTCGGCTAGTGCCGTCAGGGGTATGTCTTTTAACGTTATTTTTCTGGACGAATTCGCGTTCGTTCCGACTCATATCGCTGACCAGTTTTTCAGTTCTGTTTATCCTACTGTATCTTCTGGTAAGTCAACCAAAGTAATTATCATCTCGACGCCACACGGGATGAATATGTTTTACAAACTTTGGCATGATGCTGAGCGAGGTAAAAACGAATACATACCAACAGAAGTACACTGGTCTGAAGTGCCTGGTAGAGATCAGGCATGGAAAGAGCAAACAATTAAAAACACATCGGAGCAACAATTCCGTGTTGAGTTTGAGTGTGAATTCCTAGGATCTGTTGATACTTTAATCAGTCCAAGTAAGCTTAGGACAATGGTCTATAACGATCCCATTGCAGAAAAAGCGGGACTTTCAATGTATGAAAAAGCGGAGGAGAATCATCAGTATGTCATTACAGCAGACGTTGCTAGAGGAGTATCAGGAGACTATTCTGCTTTCCTGGTGGTTGATACAACTACAATTCCCTACCGAATAGTTGCTAGATATAGAAACAATGATATCAAACCAATCCTATTTCCCAATATCATTGTCGATGTAGCAAAAAACTACAACCATGCATTTGTATTGGTTGAAGTCAATGACGTTGGGGGACAGGTTGCGGATATTATTCAGTACGATCTTGAGTATGATAATCTTCTCATGTGTGCAATGAGAGGTAGAGCAGGTCAACAATTGGGTCAGGGATTCTCTGGTAAGAAAACCCAAATGGGAATCAAGATGAGCTCTGCAACTAAACAAATCGGATGCTCAAACCTTAAAGCACTGATTGAAGATGATAAATTAATGATTCCTGATTATGATTGTATTGCGGAATTGACAACCTTTATTCAAAAGGGATCCACATTCCAAGCAGAAGAGGGATGTAATGATGACCTTGCTATGTGTATGGTTATCTTTGCTTGGATGGCAATGCAACCGTACTTCAAAGAGTTGAATGAGAATGATGTACGCCAAAGAATCTTCGATGATCAAAGAGAATCAATCGAGCAGGACATGGCACCCTTTGGATTTATTGACGATGGATTGGAATCTGAGTTTTATAAAGACGCGGAGGGAGACGTATGGACGACCGCAGAGTATGGAGATAAGTCATACATGTGGGAGTATAGGTAAAGTTTCAAAAATATAAATAATCCTAGACATTCGATGACCATTCTAGGAGTTAAAACATGAGTGCTTCCAATCAGTTGTCCCCAGGGGTAGTAATACAGGAAAGGGATTTAACGACAGTAACTGCGCCAGTAGGTTTAAATGTAGGTGTCCTGGCAGCACCTTTCGCTCAGGGTCCCGTTGAAGAGATTGTCGAAATCGCTTCTGAAAGATCTCTGGTTAACTACTTTGGTGAGCCTAACGATTACAACTACGAGTATTGGTATACTGCTTCGCAGTTCCTCTCCTACGGTGGTGTGCTGAAGACTATCCGTATTTCTGATGCTGCTCTGAAGAATGCAGTCAGTGGTGGTACGGCAGTCCTGATTAAGAATCAGCAAGACTACGAAACAACCTACGAGAATAGCAACTCTAACACTTGGAAGTATGCTGCTCGTTATGCTGGCACTCTTGGTAACTCCGTTGGCATCTTTGTAACTGACGCTGGTGCCGATCAACTCGCAGTATTACCCGCTCCTGGGTCTGGTAACGAATGGGAATTTGTAGCAGACGAAGCAGTTAGTGCAGCATCTGGCGCAGCAGGTAGAGTTTACAAGTATGCGGTCAAACTAACTCTGACTAATGTTGTTGGATCGTTTACTCCTGGTAACGCAACTACAGTTACCATTGGTGGTTCTGCTGAAACAGTTAATGTCCTGGCATGGGATGCTGCAAGCAAGATCCTAGAAATCGCACTTCCTGCTGGTGGTGTTACTGGTATTTTTGCTGATGGTCAAGTAATTACCGAAGGTACTAACACTGCTGAAATTGCAGGTGGTGGTATTGAGCGTCTTCTTGCTGTTGGTTTAGATGCTGGTAGCATTAAGTTTGCTGCTGCTGACTCCATCACAGATACCAACTCTACTGCTGTTGCAGTCTCCTCGGTTCGTAGTGAGTATGCTGAGCGTGAGTATCTGCCTGGCTCTAAGTGGATTAACGTTGCTGCTCGCCCCGCTACCTCCCTCTACACTAACAACGTTGGTGGTGCAAACGATGAGGTTCACATCCTCGTTGTTGACGTTGATGGCGGTATCACTGGTAACCCTGGCACAGTGCTTGAGCGTTTCATCGGTCTTTCTAAGGCATCTGACGCTAAGTCCACGGTTGGTGAAGTTAACTACTATAAGGAAGTTATCAAGCAACGCTCTCAGTACATCTTCTGGGGTGCTCACGAGACTGCTGCTTTTGCTGGCACTGCAGGTCAAGCATCTGCTGGTGATTGGGGTCAATCGGCAATTTCCCGTCGTTTCAACCTACTCCGCTCTGCTGCTGGCACAACTGCATATCCTTCTGGTAACACTCCCGTTGGTACAGTTAACAACGCTACATTCTATTACAGACTTGTTAATGGCGTAAGCTACACTACTTCTGGTGGTGGTTACAGCGTTTCCAATACCAACATTGGTCAAGCATACGATCTCGTTTCTGACCCCGAGTCCCAAACCATTGACTTCATCCTCTCTGGTCCTGCTGGTGTTGATGATGCATCTGCAATTGCAAAAGCAACTCTGATTGTAAATATCCTTGAGTCGCGCAGAGATTGCCTTGGTTTCTTCTCGCCCAAGAGATCCGATGTTATCGGTCTAACCGATGGCGATCAGATCACCAGAAACATGGTTTCTTACTTCGATCAACTGCCTTCCACCAACTACGGTATCTTCGATAGCGGTTACAAGTACATCTACGATAAGTATTCTGATGTTTATCGTTATGTCCCCTGCAATGGTGACATTGCTGGTCTTGTCCTCAATACCGCAAACGTATCCGAGCCTTGGTTCTCGCCCGCAGGTTTCGCTCGCGGTGTCCTGAGAAATGCAGTTAAAGTTGCATTCTCGCCCAATAAGACCCAGCGCGACACACTTTACGCTGCAAGAGTCAACCCCGTTGTTTCCTTCCCTGGTCAAGGTGTTGTCCTCTTCGGTGATAAGACTGCACAAGGTTTCGCTTCTGCATTCGATCGCATCAACGTCCGTCGCCTCTTCCTCGTTATCGAGAGAGTTATCGGCACTGCTGCTAAGACTCAACTCTTTGAGCAGAATGATGAAGCACAACGCACCCTCTTCCTCAACATCGTCGAGCCTTATCTCCGTGATGTCCAAGGTCGCCGTGGTGTAACTGACTTCCTTGTCAAGTGCGATGATTCCAACAACCCCCCTGAAGCAGTTGACCGTGGTGAGTTCTACGCAGAAATCTACGTCAAGCCCACCCGCACAATCAACTACATCACACTGACATTCGTTGCGACCCGCACGGGCGTCAGCTTCGCTGAAGTCGCTTCCTGATAATAACGAGGGGTCCAAAAGGACCCCTCAAAAATCTCAGTTCACTAAATATTAACGACGGAGGCATTAGAAAACAATGGCTATTAGAGGCACCCTAGACGATTTCAAAGCGAGTATTGTAAACGACTTTGCTCGCCCTAATCTATTCCAAGTAGATTTAAACTTCCCCAGCGGAATTATCAACGACGCATCACTTTCCAATCTTGGTAAGTTTACTGTAAGAGCAGCAAATCTTCCCGCTTCTCAGATTGGTGTTGTCGAAGTACCTTTTAGAGGTAGAGTATTAAAGATCGCAGGTGATCGCACCTTCGAGCCTTGGACAATCACCATCATGAATGACACCAGATTCACTCTGCGTAACGCATTTGAGCTCTGGGCAAACAGCATTCAGGCAGCAAACGAAAACTATACAGCAGCTGGCACGCTTGGCGATGCTTCTGACTCGACTGGTTACTTTGCTGATATGAGTGTCCATCAACTCTCTAGAGATCTTAAGGATTCGGATTCCCCCACGGTTCTCAAGTCCTACAAATTCTACAACGTCTTCCCCAGCAGCGTTTCTGCTATCGATCTTGACTTCGGTAACAACGATGCTATTGAGGAATTCACAGTTGAGTTGCAAGTACAATACTGGGCACCCATATCGACTTCTGCAACCCCCTGATCTGAAATCACCTAAATAGTCCAGGGATTACGTTACTAATATAATGGCATCACAGATTTTTGGTTTTTCACTGGAGCGTGCAAAGAAGGTCCCCAAGGGGCCTTCTTTCGTGCAAAAGGATAACCTAGACGGATCATTACCAGTATCAGGTGGAGGTTATTACGGATATACCGTAGACCTCGACGGAGTAGTGCGTAATGAATATGAGTTAATTTCTCGTTATAGAGAAATGGTTTTGCAACCAGAATGTGATAGCGCAGTTGACGATATCGTCAATGAGACTATCTGTGGAAATTTTGATGACGTACCTGTAGAGGTTGAATTATCAAACTTAAAAGAGTCTGACAAAATTAAGAAAATGATTCGTGAAGAGTTTCACGAGATCCTTCGTCTTCTTGATTTTGAAAACAGATCGTATGAGATCTTCCGCCGCTGGTATGTCGATGGAAGACTTTTTTATCATAAGGTCATCGATCCACAAAATCCTAGCGGTGGTCTAATTGATCTTCGCTATATTGATCCTCGCAAGATCAGAAAGGTTAGTGAGCACGACACTAAGAGACCTGAGCAAATGCGTCAGATGGGTGTCAATGAAGCACTGACAACAAAGGCAGCAGAATATTTTGTTTATGATCCAAAGGGTCTAAAAAATTCTGCTACTAATGCAGGCATGAAGATTGCACCAGATTCTATCTGCTATGTGCATAGTGGCATCATGGATCTCAACAAAAACATGGTGCTTTCACATCTCCACAAAGCAATCAAAGCGGTAAACCAACTCCGCATGATTGAAGACTCTCTGGTTATCTACCGTTTGAGTAGAGCACCTGAGCGTCGTATCTTCTACATCGACGTTGGCAATCTTCCCAAGAATAAGGCAGAGCAATATCTGCGCGAAGTCATGGGTCGCTATCGTAACAAACTTGTATACGATGCTAACACTGGTGAGATTAAGGATGATAAGAAGTTTATGTCCATGTTGGAAGACTTCTGGCTTCCTCGTCGTGAAGGTGGTAGAGGTACTGAAATTACCACACTTCCTGGTGGTCAAAATCTCGGTGAATTAGAAGACGTTAAGTATTTCCAAAAGAAACTATACAAGGCACTCAACGTACCTTCCTCTCGTTTGGAAACAGAGACCACCTTTAACATCGGCCGTGCTGCAGAAATTACCCGCGACGAAGTTAAATTCCAAAAGTTTGTTGCTCGTCTTCGCAAACGTTTTTCTGAATTATTTACAGATCTTCTCAAGACCCAACTAGTACTCAAGGGCGTTGTTTCCCTTGAAGAATGGGAAGACATGAAGGAGCATATTCAATTCGATTATGTTGCTGATAACTATTTCTCTGAATTAAAGGAGATTGAAATCCGCAACGAAAGAATGAATCAAGTTGCCACAATGGACCAATTTGTTGGCAAATACTTCTCTCTTGAATATATGCGCCGTCAGGTACTTAAGCAAACCGAAGCGGAGATTAAGGAAATTGATAAACAGATTAAGGATGAGATGGCCGCAGGTCTTATACTTGATCCAGCAGCGGCGATGGATCCCGCTATGGCTGCTGGCAATGAGGGTGGAATGCCCCCAGAGGCAGGAGCTCCCGCGCCCGTAGAGGGTCCTGATGCTAATGACCAGCAACAGGGAGAAATTTAATTCATAAATAACTCTATATAATTAGGATTTATTATGCCTTCCGAATACGCGAAAGAAATTGTTGATAGAATTTTTAGTGACTCTAAACAAGACGCTATCGATTCTGTTAATGATGCACTTGCATCCAAGACTATGGATTTAATTCAAGCAAAAAAACTTGAATTTGCTAAATCAATGGGGTTTGACTTAGATCAAACAGGTCAAGAAGCGGCAGATGAATTGGAGCTGCCCGATGGGTCTGAAGGTCCAGTTGATTATGAAATTGACGGAAGAATGCCTCATGATCCTCCCAAGGGAGAAGAGGTAGAAATCGAAACAACTGAAGAAACCCCAGAAACAGAAGAGGATTACGAAGATGAAACTTATCAGTGAAGAAGTAACGCAGGTAGAATTCATTGCCGAAGAAGTAAATGGTAAGAAAAACCACTTCATCGAAGGTGTTTTCCTGCAAGCGGAAGTAAAAAACCGCAACGGCAGAATGTACCCTGTAAAAACTCTCGCTAGAGAAGTTACTAAATACGATGAGAACTACATTCAAAAAGGGCGTGCCCTTGGAGAATTAGGTCACCCCGATGGTCCTTCTATCAATCTCGATAGAGTATCTCACCGTATTATCTCTCTTCAACAAGAAGGTAATAACTTCATTGGTAAAGCAAAAATCTTAGATACCCCTATGGGTAACATCGCCAAAAACCTTTTAGATGAAGGTGTAAAACTTGGCGTATCTTCCAGAGGCATGGGATCTTTGATTAAAAGAGAAAACTGTAACGTAGTTGCAGATGACTTTATGCTTGCCACCGCTGCTGATATTGTAGCAGATCCTTCTGCTCCCGACGCATTTGTCGATGGAATTATGGAAGGTAAGGAGTGGGTTTGGGATAATGGAATCCTAAAAGAAGCAGCAATTGCTCAAATGAAGGATGAAATTGACCACGCTACTCTCATTAACTTACAAGAGCGCAAAATTTCCGCGTTTGAGAAGTTTTTGAAGAGTTTGTAATTTATAAATAAACATAGACAAACAAATGCTTAACGGAGATTTTCAAATGTCTGAGACCCTCGACAAAGAGCTAGATTCAATGGAAGAAGTGACCGAAGGCTCTAACGCTGTCACCAAAAATGCGAAGCCTGGTGAAAAGATCGACACCTCTAAAGGTGGCGCTACTATGGTAGTCAAAGTAACTTCCGATTCTGAGGAAGGTGCAAAGGGCACCAAAAATGCTGGTGCTTCTGCTGCTGGCGCAGTAAAGCATGAAGGTTCGAAGTCGCTTAGCACTAAACCTTCTGCCGCATCCGCTAAAATGGAGGAAGTAGAAGAAGATGGCGAAGAGACAATCGCTGAAACCAAGTACGACTTTACTGAAGATGTTGACGCTCTTGTCGCAGGTGAAGACCTATCAGAAGAATTCAGACAAAAAGCAGTAACAATTTTTGAAGCAGTAGTTACCGAGAAGGTAAACGCCGAAGTTGCTGCTCTTCAAGAAGCATTTGAAGCTACTCTTACTGAAGAAGTAGAGTCTATCAAAACAGAATTGGCCGCGGAGGTTGATGACTATCTCTCGTATGTTGCAGAGAACTGGATGAAGGAAAACGCACTCCAGATCGAGCACGGTATTAAGAACGAGATTTCGGAATCTTTCTTCAACGGCCTCAAAGATCTCTTTATCGAGCACAACATGAGTGTGCCCGAAGAGAAATTCAACCTGCTTGACGGCATGGTTGAAGAGCTTGATGAGATGGAAGCTAAACTCAACGAGCAAATCGACGCCAACGTCCAACTCAATAAGAGAATCGGACATTATACTAAAATGGAAATTGTGAACGAGTGCGCTGCAGGTCTCGCAGAGACCCAGAAGGAGAAGCTTGCTTCTCTCGCAGAGGGTGTTGAGTTTGAAAATGAAGCAGATTTTCGTAAGAAAATCGAAACTATCAAGGAATCTTACTTCACTCGCAAGGTAGCAGAATCGTCTGTCGATCCTACCGAGGACAGCAGTGAGCCCCTTGTAGAAAACGCCTCATCTCAGTCTATGTCGAAGTACGTAGACGCCCTTAAGATGTGGTCTAAATGATTATTTGTAACAACTACTTTTTTTAAAACGGAGATACCAAAAAAATGGCATTCGCATCCTTACAAGAAAAGTGGGCACCCGTTCTTAATCACGACGCTCTCCCCAGCATCGCTGATTCCTATAAGAAAGGCGTAGTCGCACAACTTCTTGAAAACCAAGAGAGAGCAATCGCTGAGGAAGGCAAGATCCTTACCGAGACTCTCCAAACCACAGGTTACACTGGTGGTGACACAGCAACTGGTCCTGTCGCAGGTTTCGACCCCGTACTGATCAGCCTGATCCGTCGCTCCATGCCCCAACTGATCGCTTACGATATCGCAGGCGTTCAACCCATGACTGGTCCTACTGGTCTTATCTTCGCAATGCGTACCAACTATGGCGCAGAGCGTAACCCCGCAGCAGGCGGCTATGATGAAGCATTCTTCAACGAGCCCAACGCTGGTTTCTCGGGTGGTCCTGGCACCTACGATCCTGGTGCATCTGGTTCTGCTGACAACGATGCAGAAGGCAACAACCCTGCTCTGCTCAATGACAGCCCCGCTGGCACCTATGAGCTGACTGGCGACGCTCAAGGCATGAGCACCGCTACTGTAGAGGCACTTTCTGACGCTTCTGCTAACACTGCTTTCCGTGAGATGGGCTTCTCGATCGAGAAGGTCACCGTTACTGCAAAGGCACGCGCCCTGAAGGCAGAATACAGCATCGAGATGGCACAAGACCTGAAGGCAATTCATGGTCTGGATGCTGAGCAAGAGCTCGCTAACATCCTTAGCACCGAGATCCTTGCTGAAATCAACCGTGAGGTTGTCCGTACCATCTACACCAACGCAGTTGCTGGTGCTCAAAACAACACCGCTAACGCTGGCATCTTTGACCTCGACGTTGACTCCAACGGTCGCTGGTCGGTTGAGAAGTTCAAGGGTCTGCTTTTCCAGATCGAGCGTGATGCAAACGCAATCGGTCATCAGACTCGTCGTGGGAAGGGTAACATCCTCATCGCTTCTGCTGATGTGGTTTCTGCTCTCGGCATGGCTGGTGTCCTCGATTACACCCCTGCTCTCGCTGGTAACAACGGTCTCGTCCCCGATGACAACAGCAGCACCCTTGTTGGTACCCTCAACGGTCGCATCAAGGTCTACGTTGATCCTTATTCTGCAAACGTTGCTGATAAGCACTTCTACGTTGCTGGTTATAAGGGCACTAGCCCCTATGACGCAGGTCTCTTCTATTGCCCCTACGTCCCCCTCCAGCAGGTCCGTGCTATCAACCCTGACACCTTCCAGCCCAAGATTGGCTTCAAGACCCGCTACGGCATGGTCTCCAATCCCTTCGCTCAAGGTCTCACCCAGGGCAGCGGTGCTCTCACCGTCAATAGCAACAAGTACTATCGTCGCGTCCAGGTTGCTAACCTGATGTGATGATAAATACCTTTACCGTGTGAAGGAAGTGTGGGGGGTCCGAAAGGACCCCCTTTCTTTGTCTAAATATATCAGATGATGCAATTTTAATATGATTACCGATATTCGGTTTGACCAATTTATTGGTTACTTCGACACAGAATATGACTGCTCTGATTTGATTGAGTATTGGAGGTATCAAGATAAGTGCGGATCTACATTCAATAGATCTGGCACATTTGGTAAAGAGAAGGGGGCACATATCCGCAAAGATAAATGCCTTGCAACTGAAGATTTTATGCTAGACCACAACTGTGGTTACCAATACATGCGATCATATAATGAAATCGTTGGTACTTGTTTAGAAGAATACATCCGAAAGTATGAGCATCTGCTTTGCTATCGTTATCAACAAGTATATCTGAATGTGCAAAGGACTCTACCCCAACAAGGATACCATTCGTGGCATTCTGAAGATGGCAACCTGGGGGCAAATAGAAGAATCTTAGCAACAATGATGTACCTAAATGATGACTTTGATGGTGGTGAAACAGAATTTCTATATCAATCTTTGCGAGTAAAACCAAAACGGGGTATGGTCTTAATTTGGCCAGCAGGATTCACCCATGTCCATAGAGGCAACCCTCCTCTATCTGGAGAAAAATTCATCGCTACATCATGGTTAGAAAACATTAACGCATAAAAATGGCAAACTGGTACGCTGATCAACTAACCAATAGAAACTTCCTATCACCGATTGGGTTTCTATTTACCCTAGAGAAGGCAAGGAAAGCATCTTTCCTATGTCAGCGTGCGACCATTCCTACACTATCGCTAGGTAATGTTGACATTCCAACCAGAGGTTTAGTACCCATCCCTACTGAGGGTAACCTTGTCTATGGTGGTTTTGAGATCGAATTTATTGTTGATGAAGATCTCAGAAACTACATGGAAATCCACAACTGGATGAGAGGACTTGGATCACCTCAGAGTATTGATGACAGAGTTAATTTCAAAACTGCTAATCAAAGACAAGAGAATTTTGATTACAGATATTCAGATGGCACTCTTCAAGTTTTGAATAACAACAACCTTTCAAACTTTGAAGTTGTCTTTAAAAACTTGTGGCCTACGGAGTTGTCCACATTGTCGTTTGATGTTACTGGCGGCGATAACGACTTTCTCTCAGCAACTGCAAGTTTTAAATACACCATTTACGAAATAAGAAATGTAAACTCGCAAACGAAGAGATGATTAAATTTGAGCACCAATGGGGTGGCGAAGATAATTGGTATACTAAGAGTAAGCGATGGGCAAACAAACAAAAGTTTCCTGTCAATCATCTCGCATTGGGCTTAATTGAATGGTTGTATGATCATTGGATTGATGGTAAAGTGGAGATGGAAATGCAATCCATTGACAAACAAGTAAAAGCAATTGGTGAAATATGGGACGCAGAAGATGAGCGAAGCAGACAACCAACAGTGGAAGAGGGACCTTCTAGCGTGCCCGACCTTCCCACTCTCAGAATTAGAGCTCCGTTTGTTGAGAGAGGGTCCGAAGAGCCTAGCACAAGCGTGGCACCTGCAAGCACTACGATACAAGTACCTGACCCGTGGGACTACTCGGGGGACTGGAACGACGCACTAATAGGATTAGATTATGAACTTAGAAACTCTTCAAGGGATGTGGAGGAAGGACAGCGTAATTGACACTGACCTTTACTGTGAAGAATCCACAAAAGTACCACAACTCCATATGAAATATATGGAGTTTTTTACAACATACTCTCTAATGAAAAAGGAGAGAGAGTTGGAATACAATCAACTGGTTAGAGATAAGTGGTTGTATTATAAAGGCAAGGCACCATCTTCTGTCTACAAAGAACTGCCTTTCGATCTCAAACTTACTACTAAGGAAGAGATCAGTATGTTTATTGACGCAGATGAAGACATCCGTAAAGTGCAATACAAAATTGCATACATAGAGCAGACTCTAGCGTTTCTTGAAAGTGTACTGAGGCAAATCAATAACAGGACATTCCAAATCAAAAATGCAATTGAGTGGGAGAAATTTAAGAATGGATTCTAATGAATTACGGTCTCTTCTACAAGCAGGTCACATTCAATCGTGACTCAATAGCAACAGTCCAAAGAGCAATTGCCAATGAAAACCTGCAATGGGATGCAGGTAAACTATACAATCAATTAAGTGGCACAAAAAGAAAAACAGACGTGGCATGGGTGAAAGATCAAAATCTTTTGCTCATGCTTTTGCGTATGATAAAACAAATCAATAGACAGGCACACTGGAACTTAAACATCACTGGCGTAGAACCTGTGCAGTTTGGATCTTACGGTGAAGGTGGATTCTATGATTGGCATATTGACCAGCACCCAAAGGTTATCAATGGTGTTGTACGTAAAATCAGCATGTCTCTCTTCCTCAATGATGACTACGAAGGAGGCGAGTTTGATTTGGAGATATATAAACCAGGGGATACACAAAGGTTTGTTACCATCAAACCTAAAAAGTATTCCGCAGTTTTCTTCCTAGCAGATCAATGGCATAGGGTCCGCCCTGTCACTGCTGGACACAGGAAATCTCTCGTAGCATGGTTTTATGGTCCGCCTTATGTATGATTTGAAGATCAGTAAGAAGAATGAAGTATATCTCAAGGTCGAAGCAGAACCACATATCAATTACGAATTAGCAGACTTCTTTTGCTTTGAAGTGGAGTCTGCAAAATTCATGCAGAGGAATCAAAGGTATAAAGGTTGGGATGGAAAAATCCGCCTTTACTCCCCAGGGACAGGAGAGATCTATGTCGGTCTCATTGACTATCTCTTGGACTGGGCGAAGGAAAGGCAGTACACTTATGAGATTCAGGACAACAAATTCTTCGGTAGTCCCACAGACGTAAATGAGATGATCACTCCTGAGGGGGTAGCATCTTTCGTAAAGGGGTTAAATCTACCCCATCGCGTGAGGGATTATCAGTATAAAGCTGTATACGAGGCACTAAGATATAATAGGAGACTCTTGTTATCACCGACAGCTTCTGGTAAATCTCTGATGATTTATACATTAGTCAGATACCATGTGAATGCGGACAGAAATATTCTAATAGTCGTACCCACCACGTCTCTTGTCGAGCAGATGTATAAAGACTTTGAGGAATATGGATGGATGGCGTCCAAATATTGCCACAAGATTTATGCGGGGCAGGAAAAATACACGAGTGATCAAGTAGTAATTACCACTTGGCAATCTATCTATAAGGAACCTAGACGCTGGTTTGATAGATTTGATGTCGTCATCGGTGACGAAGCGCACCTTTTCAAAGCTAAATCTTTGACTTCTTTGATGTCGAAACTCCATGAGTGCAAATATCGAATCGGGTTTACAGGTACACTAGATGGAGCAAATGTAAATCAACTAGTGCTGGAAGGCGTCTTTGGAAGATGCTCTCAAGTCACACGCACTAATGAGTTAATGAAGGCTGGGCATGTTGCCAAACTTAAAGTTAACATCGTGCTACTAAAACACGATGAAAAAATATTTGAGGGTTACCAAGACGAGATATCTTATTTAGTTGAGCATGATGGGAGAAATAGGTTCATCAGAAATCTAACATGTGATCTGAAAGGTAATACACTTGTGCTATTCAACTTTGTAGACCGTCACGGCATCCCTCTTTACGAGATGATAAATAGTTATACAAAACGACCTGTGCATCTTGTCCACGGGGGTGTTGACGTTGATGACAGGGAGGATATCCGTCTTCTCACTGAGCAATCAAACGATACGATTATCATTGCATCTTACGGCACATTCTCTACAGGTATCAATATTAAAAATTTACATAATGTTATCTTTGCTTCTCCTTCTAAATCTAGAGTACGTAATCTCCAATCTATTGGACGTGTATTGAGAAAGGGAGAGAATAAAGCGCAAGCAACTCTTTATGATATTGCAGATGACATATCTACCGATCGTGGTAACAACTACACACTCAATCATTTAATGGAAAGAGTGAAGGTTTACAACCAAGAAAAGTTTCAATATGAAATCACCGAGGTAAGGGTAAAGACTTATGATTAACTACGCACGACATGATGAAGAATTCTACGGAATTTTTAAACTTAATAATGGCGAGGAAATTGTTGGTAAAGCAATCCTAACAGACGATGTGGGTGAGACAATCGTCTTCATACAAGATCCAGTAGTCATTGAAACTTTTATCAAAGAGTTGGAAGACGGTAAAGTTGCTAGGGGGATGGGATTCTCTCACTGGATGCAAATGAGTGAAGAAGAATTTTTCATTCTTAGAGAAAAAGATATTGTAACTCTCGCATCGCTATCACCAGAGTATGTCATGATGTATGAAGCGTACATCGCTGGCGAAGACCTAAAGAATTCCAAAGATACAAAAAAAGTATCCCTCGATACTGACATGGGATACAAAGGAAACGTCACCGACGCAAGACAACTCTTTGAAAAGATATATAAGAATCCTAGTTACTATAAGTAACCCTTCAACCCTCACATGGTTATTCTACAGAGAATTGACATTCTTGTCAAGTGTGTTATAATACTAACAGGCGAAGAACAACAAATATGGCAATTGCTCCACCAATGAAAAAGAAGCAACATTATGTAAATAATCAAGAGTTTCTTGCCGCCCTAATTAAATACAAAGATAAGGTTGCCATTGCGGAAGCAAAAGGTTTGCCGAAACCTAGAGTAGATAATTACATCGGCGGTTGTTTCCTCAAGATTGCAACACATTTATCATATAGACCAAACTTCATCAACTACATGTATAAGGATGATATGGTCTGTGATGGTATTGAAAACTGTATTCAGTATATTGATAACTTTGATCCACAGAAGTCAAAGAATCCTTTTGCATACTTTACTCAGATTGTGTACTATGCATTCCTGAGACGTATTGCAAAAGAGAAACGCCAGATGGATATCAAAGAGAAGATCATTGAGAAGTCTGGTTACGACGATATCATGCACGTTGACGGCGACTCAACTTCCGACTATAATTACATCAAGAATCGGATTGAGATCAATTCTCGGAATGCTCAACGCCGTGACAAACGTAACACTTCTGAGTAATGAAAATTCTTCTGATTACGGATCAACACTTCGGTGTCCGAAACGACAATCAATCCTTCATCAACATATATAAAAAATTTTACAACGATATAGTTGTCCCTTTTATCAAGGTATCTAAGATTGATACTGTGATTGCTCTTGGCGATACCTTTGATAAAAGGAGATCTATTAACTTCATGTCTCTTGCAGAAGCAAAGGAGATGTGGTTTAATCCTTTGGAGAGCATGGGTGTAACTATGCACATGCTCACTGGTAATCATGATATTTACTACAAGAATACCCTAAGGATCAATGCCCCTAGAGAATTACTGGGAGAATACAATAACATTATCGTCCACGATAGTCCAACTACTGTTGGGTTTGACGGTCTTGATATACTGCTACTTCCTTGGATTTGTGATGAAAACCGAGATGAGTCATTTAGAGAAATCCAGGCTAGTACTGCACGGGTCTGCATGGGTCATCTTGAGCTTAACGGTTTTGAAGCTCACCCTGGGCATGTGATGCAGAATGGTATGGACAAAGGTGTCTTCTCTAAGTTTGAGAAGGTATTCAGTGGACACTACCATATGAAGTCTCAGAAAGATAATATAACCTATCTGGGTAATCCCTATCAACTCTACTGGAATGACTATGGATGCAAACGAGGATTCCACGTCTTTGACACAGAAACGCTTAAGACTACTTTCTATCGCAATCCCTTTGACACTTTCCATAAGCTCTATTATAATGGTGGAGTTGCTCTACCAGATAAAAATGATCTGGCGGGCACATATGTAAAACTTGTTGTAGAAGACAAAGGCGACAACGCCAAGTTTGATCACAACGTTAGACAACTCCAAGATCTTGGTTTGGCAGATCTAAAAATCATCGAAGATTTGTCAGTCGAAATGGGTGGCGAGGTTATGGAAACCGAAGACACCTTAACCCTCTTGGATAAATACATAGATGAGATTGACCTTAAGGTAGACACTAACAATGTTAAAAACATTATGAGGTCCCTGTACATCGAAGCTTGCGAAATCTAATGTATATTCTCACAGACAAAAACACTGGCGGTGTCTATGCTGTCTTTAACAAAGATCGTATCAAAACCGTACAAGTGTTTGAATCTGAAGAGGACGCAGTGAGATACAATGACCTCCTTATGGCAGATGGATACGAAGAGGAATTAGAAATCCTAGAAGTAGATGCTAACATTGTCGCTGCTAACTGTGGTAGATATGATTACTACTACACCATTATCGGTAAAGATGAATTCGTTATTCCCCCAACATGATCTTATTTGAAACTATCCGCTGGAAGAATTTTCTCTCAACGGGTGATCAGTGGACAGAAGTTAATCTCAACGAGGTTAACTCAAGTCTTATAATTGGTTCGAATGGTGCTGGTAAGTCCACCATTCTAGATGCAATCTGTTTTGCACTATTCAATAAACCATTTCGTAAGATCAATAAGCCACAACTTGTTAACAGTATTAACGAAAAGGGTCTAAAGGTAGAAGTTTGTTTTAGTATTGGTCCTGATGACTATCGAGTGTTTCGTGGTATCAAACCCAACACATTCGAGATTTACAAAAACAACAAACTGGTAGATCAAGATGCAGCAACTAAGGACACCCAGAAATACCTTGAGCAATCTGTACTTAAACTTAACTACAAGTCTTTCACTCAGGTTGTTATTCTTGGTAGTAGCACTTTTGTGCCTTTTATGCAGTTGCCTGCTGCACATCGAAGAGAAGTTATCGAAGATCTTCTAGACATTGGCATCTTTTCGCAGATGAATACGCTGCTTAAAGATAAGATTAGATCAGCACATAATTCAAGCACTGACTGTAAACATCTTCTGGCATTGTCCGAGGAGAAAGTTTCTTCTGCTCAAAAGTTAATTGATTCCCTCAAAGAAGTTAACACTAACTACTTGAAGGAGAAGGAAAGTAAAGTATCAGATAATCTTTTTAAAATTGATGACACTCAAATCAAACTAGTTGAGAAGCAAAAGCAACTGGGTATGGTTGAGTTTGACCTGACAACTTATAATGATCTCAAAGGAAGTGTCTCTACATTCAAACAAAACCAAGCAGTCAAAAAGTCTGACCTTAAGCGACTTGCTGGAGATCTTAAGTTTTTTCAAGATCATAGTGATTGTCCTACTTGTGGACAGAGTATTGAAGAGTCATTCAAGCAAGACCAAATCGGCACCCTAACTAAAGCAGGGAAAGTATACTCTAAAGAAATCAAAGACTTTCAAGATAACATTGATGCACTAACTGCACAACTTGTTGAGATGGATGAGAAGTCTTCTCAAGCACACGAGTTGAGAAGTGAGATCAATATTCTGGAGCGAGAAATTGTACGTCTAGAGTTTGACAATCTGGAGATTCAGAAACAGTTGATTGATCACAACATGAATACTCCAAACATTGCTGATGCTGAGGAGTCACTCAAGATCTTTACTAAAGATCTTAATAAGAATATAGAAGACTGCGCTAAGATTAGTCAACAACTGGATGAGTATCAAGTTGTTTCTTCTCTGCTAAAAGATAGCGGTATCAAAAGTCAGATTATCAAGAAATACATTCCTGTATTCAATCAGTTGATCAATAAATATCTGCAGTCAATGGACTTCTATGTCAACTTCACCCTCGACGAGGAGTTTAATGAAGTTATTAAGAGTCGCTTCAGGGATGAATTTAGTTATGCTTCTTTTTCTGAGGGAGAAAAACAAAAGATCGACCTAGCACTTTTGTTTACTTGGAGAGAAGTTGCTAAAATGAAAAACTCTGTAGCAACAAATCTTCTTATCTTGGATGAAGTATTTGATTCATCCCTAGATACTGAAGGCACTAATGAGCTTCTAAAAATTCTTCGTAGTCTTGGTAGCGAAACAAATGTGTTTGTAATTTCCCACAAAGGTGATATACTGGTGGACAAGTTTATGCGTACGTTAAAGTTTGAAAAGGTCAATGATTTTTCAAAACTCACTGACGAATCCTAAATATTTTTATCTAGTTGATCATCATGAATTACAAACCTTACTCTCAAGAGTGGCATAGATATCGAAACCTCAAAGAGGCACTCGATAAATATCTGGATGATTATATTGATCCAACTTTTATTATGGACGATATTCGTGACATCCTACACATCAGATCTGAAACTGCATACGACGAGTTTCAAAGAATCAATCAATTAGAGCACTATCTATCGGATAAGTAATATGCTTTCAACCCAATATAGACTAAGACTGGAAGGCATCTGTCAAAAGATTGCTAAGCATGAAGAGGTGGGTTTAGAAGATATGATCTGGGCAGAGAAACTTGCAAAAGCAAATAGATCTGCTGCTACGATTCTTCGTCAGGCAAGACGGACTGCAGAGAATCCTGATATGCAAGAAGGTGATATGGATGACTTTCTTAATCAACTAGATATTGGCGGTACAGGACATGAGAGATTTGGTAGACGGGGTTTCAATTCCATCGATGATATGCTAGACTGGTGGAACGATGACAAACCAGATGACTGGAGACAACGTGATTGACAATCTTACTGCGTAACACTATGAATATTCCCGAATTTAAATCACAAGAGCATCAAGAAGAGTATGAATTGCTATTCACTGAGAAGGCAGTAGAGTATGTCAAACTCATGGATGTTGTGAAAGAATTGATGTATGGCACTGGTCATGGTAACTATGCCAATCTCCCTGGTACATGTCTAGAGGTAGTAAGGGACATCACACAGTCACTCCTCTATGATACTGAATACACATTCAAAGCAAAGTATTCTGAGTATAAGACTGACGATGATGAATTGTTTATTCCTCGTCGCTCTTTCAAAGAGGATGTTTCTACAGCTCTAAATGAAGTATTAGATGATCGTGAGAAAAAACCCTGGGCACATCCTGAGAGTAATTTAAATCTATGACAATTGACACCGTAGTAATTTACAGTAATTGTAGTCAGGAGTGTGATCGTATAATCATGCTCCTTAAAGCACTTGAAGGTGAATTTCACGAATACATTTTGGGTGTAGACTTTAGTGATAAACAGTTTCGTGCTGAGTTTGGTGATGAGGCAACCTATCCTCAAGTTACTATCGGATCTAAACATATCGGTAGTATGAAAGAAGCACTGCAGCATATGAATGAGAATGGAATTTTGAATGGGTAAAAAGTTTTGGCGTATATGGTCAAAAGCACTGGGAGAGAAGCAGGGGAAAGATGACAGAGAGGCAGATTACGTTGCTGGTCTACGGACTTTTATATTTCTCACTTACCTTGTCACTAATATTGCCATTGTTGCAAACGCAGTGAGGCATTGGGACGATGCGAAAACTGTCCCACCTGTTGCCCCCTGCCCCTGTAAGGTGCTATAATACACAAGTAATCGAAGGACGGAGATGGTCAACACCGAAGTCAAGGGCACTCTTGCCAAACTGCTCGCTACCGAAAACCTGAAGGTAGAGCATCGAAAAGTCAGTACTGCTTGCTTTGATGTCCACAATCGAGTGTTGATTCTCCCCATTTGGAAGACCGCTTCTGCAACCGTCTATGACCTGCTGGTTGGTCATGAAGTGGGTCATGCTCTATACACCCCCGATAAGGACTTTGGAGACGCTCCTAAGGACTTTGTGAATGTCCTAGAGGATGCTCGCATTGAGCGCCTTATGAAGGTCACCTATCCTGGTCTCCGTAAGTCTTTCTTTGAGGGGTATACTCAACTATGGGAAGATGACTTCTTTGGTGTCAAAGAAAAAGAAGTTGCCGATCTTCCTTTTATCGACAGAATTAATCTTTACTTCAAAGGCAAACCTGATATGCCATTCTCAGAAGAAGAGAATGTGTATGTTGTACGTGCCAGTCAGACCAAATCTTTTGATGAAGTTATTGCTCTGGCAAAAGAATTGATGGAATATGCTAAGCAAAGGCAGCAAGAGAAGATAGATCTTCCTGCGCCTAATACTCAAGATAGGGGTAATAACACCCCAAATGGGGGTGATGGAAATCAGGAAGTCCAACCTGGGGATGGTGACGATGGGGAAGGTAATGATCCTGCCGATCTTGATACACCCTCTTATTCTAAGGGAATCGGTGGTAATTTTATCGATGAGACTCGATCACTCACTGAAGAAACTCTTCGTGAAGCATTGGAGACTTTGGTTGATGACAATGCAAAAGAATGGGTTTATATTGATCTGCCTCAGGTGAATCTTAATGATCACGTTATCACTTGGAAACAAGTACGTGAAAACTTTGATGACATGTATCGATCTAGATTGTGGGATGAGGATAATCATTACCTGAATATCAGTTTCCAGAAATGTGAGGAATACAAGAAGTCTGCTCAGAAGTCTGTAAACTATCTGGTCAAACAGTTTGAGATGAAAAAGTCTGCTCGGCAATATGCTCGTGCTGCTACATCTAAGACTGGTGTGCTTGATACTAACTCTCTTTACAAGTACAAACTTACTGATGATATCTTCAGGAAAGTAACTACTACCCCTGATGGTAAGAATCACGGTCTTGTTATGTTGCTTGACTGGTCTGGATCAATGTCAGATTGCCTGATGGATACTCTTAAGCAAATGTATAATCTGATCTGGTTTTGCAAGAAGGTCAATATTCCTTTCCGAGTCTATTCTTTCCAGAGTGGATATTCTCATGGAAACTACGAGGAAGTAGATTATAGCAATCTGCAAGCCAACGCACTCCATCTTTATAGGGACTTTTACCTTTTGGAATTCTTCTCTTCCGAGATGAATACCAAAGTGCTTGACCGTCAAATGCAACTAGTTTGGGCACAAGCATATGCATGTGCTCGTTATACTTCTTACCCAGCACAACCAACTATGCTCCTGGGTGGCACTCCTCTTGCTGAAGCAGTCATCTGTATGCGTGAGATTGTTGCTAAGATGAAGAGTGTTGAGAAAGTACAGAAGGTTAATGTTGTCTGTCTGACTGATGGTGAATCCAATCCAATGTCTTACATCACTGATACTCCTGTGGGATATATGGAATCTCGCCGTCCCGAATTGCTTTGTCATAATCGTCACAAGACTTTCATTCTTCGTGACCCTGTAACACGTTACAGTCGCAAGATTGATGCTAGTCCATACAACACAACGCGAGAGATTGTATCTTTCTATCGTGAGATCACTGACTACAACTGGATTGGTATTCGTTTGTGCAGTAAGCATGAAATGAATCGTATTGCAATTCACAATGATCTGAATGTAGATAACCTTGGTAAGCAATGGCAGAAAGAAAGGTATGCTGAAGTTACTGAGAAACTGGGATTTACCAAGCAATTCTTCATGCCCAACAGTTACATTGGTGGCGGTACTGATGATCTTGAAGTCAAAACTAAAAATGAAGTTGCTACTAAAGCAGAGTTGACTCGTGCATTTAAAAAGCACATGGGATCTAAGATGACAAACAAAACCATTCTGAATGCATTTATTGAGCAAATCGCATGAGTAAGTGGGAAGTAACCTATAAACTCCCAACAACGGGATCTAAATATCATAAGAAGATTGTAGAAGCAATCTATCAGCACGAAGCGAAGCGGATTGCCCAAGCAGAAATGCCTAGTGCCACCATATGTGGCAATCCAAGACCTGTCCACTGACCTGGCATACCGCCAGGTTTTCTGCTATAATTACAAAGTAATCAAGAGGAAAGCGATGCCCCGCAAATCTGAAGTGTCCACAGAGCAACTGATTGAAAATCTCACCAGTAACTATGGCACCGAAGTTAATGCTGCCCAAGTCCAGCAAGCATGTGGTGAGCTTGGTATCACTTATGCAACTGGTAGCAAACGACTGGAGCAGCATAAAGTCGGTCGCGGCAAATGGAATCTGACCATTCAGGAGCGTTTGGAGCAAACTCTGAATAATACCGAGCGGGAAGATCAGTGCTTTGTACCTGACAAAGATGTCACTTATGTCCCGTTCGGTAACTTTTCTGACGTAAAGAAAATTATCCAGTCTCGTATTTTTTACCCTACCTTTATTACTGGTCTGTCTGGTAATGGTAAAACTCTTTCCGTTGAGCAAGCATGTGCTGCCCTAAATAGGGAGTTGATTCGGGTAAACATTACCATTGAAACCGACGAGGATGATCTTATTGGTGGTTTCCGTTTGGTTAACAGTGAAACTGTTTGGCATAATGGTCCTGTCATCGAAGCTCTGGAACGTGGAGCAGTACTTCTTCTAGACGAAATTGACCTTGCATCCAATAAGATTCTTTGCCTGCAGTCTGTGCTTGAGGGTAAGGGTATTTTCCTGAAGAAGATTGGTAAGTATATCCGTCCTGCTGTGGGTTTCAACGTGTTTGCTACTGCCAACACTAAAGGAAAGGGTAGTGATGATGGTCGCTTCATCGGCACCAATGTCCTCAACGAAGCATTCCTTGAGCGATTCCCTGTGACCTTTGAGCAGGAATACCCCACTGCTGCAACCGAGACTAAGATTCTTTTGAATATCGGATGCGATCAGCAGTTTGCAGATAACCTTGTCAAGTGGGCAGGTGTTATCCGCAAGACCTTCTTTGATGGTGGCGTTGATGAAGTTATCACCACCCGTCGCTTGGTACACATTGTCCAAGCATATCAAATCTTTGGTGATCGTCTGCGAGCAATCACTAACTGTGTCAATCGTTTTGACGAAGACACCAAACAATCTTTCCTTGATCTCTATACAAAGGTTGACTCTGGGGAAGATACAGGATACAATAGTGAGGAAGCACCGTTCTGATTATGAAATACAATGAAGATGCGCTGCTTGAGGAATTCAAGCAGTATATTCAAGGCACTTATCATCAGCATTATGCCAATGATAATATTCAAACCCTTGATTTGATTGAAGCGTGTGGCGATGGTGAAGCATTCTGTCGGAGCAATATTCTGAAGTATGCTTCTCGCTACGACAAGAAAGGTTGTGCTCGTCGAGACATCATCAAGATTCTCCATTACGCACTTCTTCTGCTATACTTTAATGATAAAAATGCCCAACGTGAGGAGTATCCTAATCGATGACCGTAATCTCTAAAGAAACTATTGACCTGCTCCAAAACTTTTCGACCATTAACAAGTCGATTGTTATCAAGCCTGGCAATCAGATTCAGACCCTGAGTCTGAATAAGAATATTCTTGCCAAAGCAAAGGTGCAAGAAACTTTTAATCGTGAGATTCCTATTTACGATCTGCCTTCCCTTATCCAGATTTTCAATCTGTTTGATGGCAGTCCCGTCATCAATACGGAGAAGTCTTCTTGGTTGGAAGTGAGCACCCCTAAGGGACGCTCTAAGGTCAAATTCTTCTACTCTGATCCTGACATTATTGTACAACCTCCTGCAAAGGATGTGGATCTCCCCTCCGAGGATGTATCTTTCCGTCTAGATGCTCCTGTGCTCCAGCAGATTCGTAAGGCATGGTCTATCTGTGGAGTGCCTGATCTCTGCCTGTATGCTCACGAGGGCGTAATGAGTCTGTGTCTGACAGATAAGAAGAATGATACCTCCAACAGTTTCTCTATTGATGTTGCCGACTGTGATGTGGATGATTCTTATTGCTATTGCTTCAAGATGGAAAACCTGAAACTATTCCCTCAGGGATACGATGTGACCATCAGCAAGCACAATGTTGCTCGCTTTGAAGCAGACAACGTAAAATATCTCATTGCGTTGGAGCCTAACAACTGATGAAACACATCCTTTTCACCCTTAAGGGGTGTAGTATGGTTCTTCTAGATGATGAGAAATACATTAGGGATGTGGTCTATCACGCAAGTTTGAAGTGTCAGTCTACTCTGCTGGCACTCAACTCACACAAGTTTGATCCTCAGGGTATAACCTGTGTTGCTATGCTTGCTGAGTCTCATATCAGCATTCATACTTGGCCAGAGTTGGGGATGGCAGTTTGTGATGTCTTCACTTGTGGAGATCACACTACACCTCAGGATGGTGTAGAATATATGAAACAGATGCTTCATGCGTCTGATATTGTTTGTAATGAATTCGTAAGACCTTTAGCATGAATGATTTCCTTTGGGTAGAGAAGTATCGCCCTCAAACTATTGAGGACTGTATTCTTCCTACCGACGTGAAAGAAACCTTTGAAGGTTTCGTTGCCCAGGGTGAGATCCCCAATCTCCTCCTTTCTGGCACTGCTGGTGTTGGTAAAACTACCATCGCCAAAGCACTTTGTAATGAATTGGGAGCAGACTATTATGTTATTAATGGATCGGATGAAGGTCGATTCTTGGACACTGTACGCAATCAGGCAAAGTCCTTTGCTTCTACTGTGTCTCTCACTTCTTCTAGTAAGCACAAGGTTCTTATCATCGATGAGGCGGACAACACCACGCACGATGTACAACTCCTTCTCAGGGCGTCGATCGAAGAATTCCAGAAGAATTGTCGTTTTATCTTTACCTGCAATTTCAAAAATCGGATAATCGATCCCCTACATAGTAGGACCACTGTGATTGATTTTAATGTCCGTGGTAAGACTCGCTTGCAACTTGCTCAACAGTTTCACAAGCGGTGCATGGATATCCTCAGGAGCGAGGAGATCACCTACGAACCTAGAGTTGTTGCTGAAGTCATCCAAAAATATTTTCCAGACTTCCGCCGCACCATCAATGAATTGCAGCGATATTCTTCAACAGGATCTATCGACACTGGCATTCTGGCGACGCTAGGTGACGCTAGTACAAAGGACCTAATCGCTGCTCTTAAAGATAAGAGATTCAACGATGTCAAGAAGTGGGTTACTTCTAATCTAGATGCAGACCCCAACTCTATTCTTCGCAAACTCTATGATAGTCTTGCAGAGAATATGCAGGGTCCTAGTATTGCAGCAGCAGTGCTTATCATTGCTGAGTATCAGTACAAGTCTGCATTCGTTGCCGACCAGGAGATCAATCTCCTAGCAGCACTTACTCAAATTATGATGGAGTGTGAATTCAAATGACACATCAAGTAAAGTCGAAGTGGTATTATATTTTCTGGGGCATTGCAACTGTCTCAGTGGTGGCGGGGCAAATCTATGTTGGCACTGGTTATCGTGAGATGGCAGAGGCAACTAAATCAACTGCTATTTCTGTGACTTGTGCCCAGGCACCAAGTTCACAAGCAGCAGGCAAAAATCGTTCTTTTGAGTTTGATTGAAATGAATATCGTAAACATCCGTTTTCTTAGTGGTGAAAATTGCATCTGTGAGTTAGTTGAAGAGACTGATACTGAGCTCACACTTAAAGATGTGATTGTGGCAATGCCGATCAATGAGGAAGGCACCCAGTTGGGGTTTGCTCCTTGGGCACCATTGCAAGATCCTGACGTTGATGAAATTAAAGTGAAGAGAGATCATGTACTCTACATCACTAAACCTGCTCCTAACTTGACTGAGCAGTATGCTAAAATGTTTAGCAAGATTGTCACTCCAAGTAAAAAGATCATCGTATGACCTCCCTGAAAACCCCCCTTCGTTATCCTGGTGGTAAGTCTCGTGCCGTTGCTAAGATGGCAAACTTTCTTCCCGACCTTGAAGACTATACTGAATATCGAGAGCCTTTTCTTGGTGGGGGATCTATGGCGATCTGGATGTCTCAGAGATACCCGTATCTTAACGTATGGGTAAATGATCTCTACGAACCTCTATATAATTTCTGGAGGGTATTGCAGAATGAGGGTAAGCAACTCCGTGATGAGTTGGTTAAACTTAAGTCTCGTTATCCTGACCAAGGATCTGCTAAGGGTCTATTTCTAGAATCTAAGGAGTATCTATCTCATGGAATCAAAAGGACCGAATCCTTTCATCGTGCCGTTAGTTTTTATGTTGTTAACAAGTGCTCTTTTTCTGGTCTCACTGAGTCCTCATCCTTTAGCGCCCAGGCGAGCGATTCAAACTTCTCAATGCGAGGGATAGATAAACTCCCTTATTATCAAGAGGTAATTCAGAAGTGGAAGATTACCAACCTGCCATACGAAGAGTTGCTGATAGATGATAAATCAGTATTTACTTATCTTGATCCTCCTTATGATATTAAGGACAACCTCTATGGGCGTAAAGGATCAATGCACAAAGGATTTGATCACGATAAGTTTGCTGCTGATTGCGATCGGTTTATTGGTGCTCAAATGATCTCGTATAATACTTCACAAGTTGTCAAGGATCGTTTTCAAGATTATCGAGCATATGAGTTTGATCTAACTTACACCATGCGCTCAGTTGGTGAGTACATGAAAGAGCAACAACAACGTAAGGAGTTACTTCTTCTAAATTATGTCCCGTAATGATGCATATCCCCTCAAGGATTATTTGAATTCTATTAACCTTACCAAGAAGAATCTTCTTGCTAGTGAAGACCCAGGTTGGGAAAAGCACTATCCCCCCTACATCGTAAACAAGTGCATGTCACATCACATGGATACAATCATGTATGCCAATGAGATGAATAGGTACCCAAATCTGGATAAGAAATTACAGTATGATTTCTTTATAAATACCGTCAGGTCCCGCAAAAGGTTTTCTCCTTGGGACAAGAAAGAGAAGATGAATGATTTGGAAGTTGTCAAGCAATACTATGGATATAGTAACGAAAAAGCACGGCAGGCACTAAACATTCTAACTCCTGATCAAATTGATTTCATTAAGACTAAACTGAATAAAGGGGGAAAGAAATGAGTGAAGATCTAACATGGTCTAAAGAAGACATGATTCAGGTGCAACTAAAAGAGCCTGATGACTTCCTAAAAGTGAGAGAAACTCTGACACGAATTGGTGTTGCTTCTCGCAAAGAAAAGAAGTTATATCAATCCTGTCACATCCTTCATAAGAAGGGTCAGTATTACATAGTACACTTTAAAGAGTTGTTTGCTCTAGATGGGAAGATGGCAAATCTTTCTGCTAACGATCTACAACGTCGCAATAGAATCATTCAGTTGCTATCGGATTGGGGACTTATTGAAGTTACCAGTGCTGAGACAATTGCTGATGCTGCTCCTCTAAGTCAAATTAAAGTTATCTCTTATAAAGATAAGGGTGACTGGATTTTAGAAAGCAAGTATAATATTGGGAGAAAGAAAACGACTTCTGAAGTGAATGGGTGACTTTAATTATTATGTAAAACCACTTGAGTCACCAGGATACCTGTTGATTGAAGTACCTGAAGACATAAAGAAAGAGCTTCAGCATAGTATAGATACACTTGAGAAGACTCCAGAGACGGATGCTCGCCACAGTTTGCGCGGGCATTTGGAGCAGGAATGGACTCTACCTATTACACCAGAGATAAAGAAATTTACTGAGCATTTATCGGGACTTTACCTCAACCATTTTGGTCTTCAACCCAGTATGGGACTCGCAGAGTCTATGAGAGAAATGGATAAAGCTGAGTTTGAATTGCAAAGGTTGTGGGTAAACTTTCAAAAGAAGCATGACTTCAATCCACTGCACATCCATTCTGGGGTATTCTCATTTGTTATCTGGGTGCAAGTACCATATGACCTGCAAGAAGAGAGGAAGAGATATAAGACTAACGGTGATGAGACCGCAGCATTCTTCTTTCAATATCTAAATTCTATTGGTGGAATTGATTCTGAATATTTGCATATAGATAAAAGTTTTGAATGGAAGATGGCATTCTTCCCTGCTCGTCTTAACCATGGGGTAAATCCATTCTATACTTCTGATGATTATAGAATCTCTATTTCTGGAAACGTATATGTAATTGATAAATAGAGCTGCCTAACTCGCTCACCCATGGCAGAAGAAATTAAAAAAGAAACTCCCAAAGAGGAGGTTAAAGAGGTAGAAAAGAAGGGTCTCTTTAGTAAACTCAAGTCGGCTGCTGGGGATAGCGAGGAACACCTTGCCGTCCTTAGCACTTTCGTGCGTCTTGGGATCCTCGTTTGGTCTGGTGGCATTCTTACCCTTGCTTACATTAAGTTGCCGCCCGCACTTGGCATCCCCGAGCAGAAACTTGACCCGACTTTCATCGCGTCTGTCTTTACTGGGGTGCTCGCTACCTTTGGCGT
>Ga0222715_10000966_pt1 | contig 28298 bp, 5 predicted proteins | sample C33_9DmetaG_FD_165056 | JGI IMG/M metagenome (GOLD analysis project Ga0222715, IMG submission 165056) | Estuarine water microbial communities from San Francisco Bay, California, United States - C33_9D | ecosystem: Environmental > Aquatic > Marine > Unclassified | place: USA: California...
TTCATAGCCATATATTTCTAATTCTGATATAGCTGTTCCTAAAGAACTTTCCCAATTATCTTTAACAACTAATGTAAAATATCTATATGCTGTTGTGGCTACTATAGGATATGATATAGAGATTGATGGTGTCATTGTACTTGTCGTAGTATTATCAAGTAATAGTGTATAATCTTGTATTTCTTCAGAACCTCTCCATCTTATTATTACTATGCCACTGCCACCTTTACCTCCTATACCATTAGCGTATTCCATTTCTCCTCCACCACCACCTCCTCCTGTGTTAGCACCACCATTTCCCCCATTTATACCACTTCCATTATTTGCAGGATTTATTCCATTTGTATCTCCTGTTTTTGATAAATCCAGACCATCACCAGCATCAGAACCACCCCCTCCTCCTCCTCCTTTACCACCCCTCGCACCAGATGATGCGTTTGCAGGAGATTCATTAAATCTGTGTAATCCTGAACCACCACCTCCCCCCCAGTAGTAGTTGTTTCCATCTATATTTATTTGAATACCATCACCACCATGTCCAGGTTCTGTACTTGGATTATTATCCCCCGGTGCTGAACCAGCACCGCCGCCACCACCACCACAAGTGGGATTGCCTGTTCGGACACTACTATTACCCCCTCCAATATTTTGGTATATAACCCCTGTAAAATCTCCAGTTGAACTACCGGAACCCACTCCTCCTCCAGCATTTATATTTTGATAACCATTTGCTGCAGCGCCACCCCCACTTCCTCCTGCTGTTCCAGTACCATATGGATAGCTACCTGATGTACCACCGCCTTCTGCCTTAATTTCGTTAAAGGTATTTGCTGTAATAGATGAAGTATTTCCTTTTATTCCACTCAGACCACCATCACCAATTGTTATAGAATACATTTTATCTGCACTAAAAGTCATTGAAGGTATATGAACGACAGCACCTGCTCCTCCTCCACCACCAAGAGAGTTTCCACCGCCGCCTCCTCCACCAACAACTAATATTTCACAAATAGTATTTTTAGTAAATGTAATAGAGTGTTGTCCAGTTGTTGAGGTAAATGCAAAATAGTAATCTGTTGAACCAGGAACTTGTAAAGGAGTTGCTAATACTCCATTATGATATATAATAGCATTATTAATAGTTTGAGCACCATACAGGCGGAAATTCTTAGGTGCTTTTGCTGGCATCAATGCCAATTGAGAACCATTTAAATTTGATAATATTGATATTTCATTTACTGTTAAAGCCCTGTTATATATACGGAAATCGTCTATTTTTGTTCCATTTGATAAATATTGAGCATTATCAGTTATTCCCCAACCGCCAATTCTTAAAGATGTACTTGAATTTATTTGAGGCACTCCACCTGGGTTACTATTTAGTATCAATGCCACATTGTTGTAATAAATTGATATTGTATTATCTGTTTTTTTTATTATTACTATATGTTTCCACGAATTTGAAGAAAGATTAGGAACTTGTGCTGCTGTTGTGTATGTTCCAGCCCATCCCCAAGAAGAATTTCCAGAATATACACCAATTTTTTGGTCTGCCATTATAAATAATACTATACCTTTGTTATTTCCTTCTCTTGCTGAAAAGATTGTTTGTTGTGTACCAGCAACACCTCCATATATCCAAATACTATAAGTTATATCGCCGCTACTTGTAAAATAATTAGTTGCTAAATGTTCTAAATATGTATCGCCATCAAAATTAATACTACTTATTCCACTATTATATATTATTGTATCATATACTGATATTGGATTATTATATAATGTCAAATGTTTATTATTACCAGAACTATCTAATAAATTACCATCAAATTTATACCAAGCTATTAAATTGCTTGTATTAGTATAAAAATCATTTGTTACAGGTGTCATAGCAATATATTCAGGTAATATATATTCTCCCATATCTAATTTCAAATATTCTCCTGGATAACCAGTTATATAATTTGTAGTACTTACAGGATTACTAGCATAACTACTTTGTTCTATTGCAACAAACCCATTGTCAATGCTATATCCTGACAAAAACTGCGAAGGAGCACTAATACTCTTCAAATCCCAATTAGTATATTGTGTAGCATTAAAAGAAGACCCATTAATATCATAAGAACCTCCGCCACCACCACCGTTTCTAGCAGAATTTATATGAGAATTACCACCACTATATCCTCCGCCTCCTCCTCCCGTATTCCAAGAACCTCCACCACCTCCAAAACCAGCATATGTAGATATATCACTTGTAACCGGTGTTATACCTCCTTGTGCACCATTTAAAAAACTTTTACCACCTGTATTAGCTGTTCCATTACCACCATTTCCTATAAAACCTCCTCCACCTGCACCTGAACCATCAGTTCCAGAACCTTGTAATCCATTTGTAGCATTTCCACCTGCTCCACCTTTTCCTCCTCCTCCTCCACCATTTGTTGCAACTGTTCCAGAACCTATTCCTGTTGGTAATGTTCCAGATGTTGTAATAACACCATTTGTTCCAATATTATTTGTTGATGCTGTACCAGCGCCACCACCTCCTCCTGCTACAAGTAATAAAGTATGATTTAATAATGTAGTAAATAAATTATCACTTCCCAATCCTGTCAATTTTGATATAAATGTTCCTCCTCCACCAGAATACATACTACCTGATGTTGTTCTAGGTGTTTTACCCACACATATTATTATTTTTTCACCAGAAGTTAATGATACCATATTTGAAACTACAATACCTTTGCCATCTTCTGTATTTATAGTTAGATACATACCTCTAGCGCCTCCAGCAACTAATTTGTAAGACCCTGTTATAGGAACCGTCCAGATTTGATAACCCGCAGGTATTGTTATTGTTTTACCATTTACTGTTACGGCTGTTGTTGCTGTTCCATCAGATATTATAATGTCTCCTGAAGCAATTACTTTTTTATATGATATTGATATTGATGGTAAATGAGGATACGTACCATTACCCGCTGTTAATAAACCAATTGAACCTGTATCCCATCCAATGCGAGTTTTATTAGTATTATAAATATTATATGTCGGATTTATATTATAAATAGTTGCTATTTCTTCTGGTGTTAAATCACGATTAAAAACTCTTACATCATCTATTAATCCAGAAAATTGACCGTTTAAAGCATCTGTTCTATTTCCTATATTGAATGTAGCAGCAAAATTTGTAACACCACTTGCTGTTGATGAGTTTTCTAGAATACCATTTCTATATATTTGTCTTAATCTTGTTGTGCCATTATAAACAAAAGTCCAATGAACCCATGTATTAACATCTGCATATGTATTTACTGTTTTAAAATCATCATTATAACATGCAAATTGAACATAATTAGTCGTTGTATAAGATATAAGCAATAATGTTCGTGTTCCTGCAGTAGTACCAGCACATATCATAAAGTCGTTTTTAGCTGCTGTAGCTCTTTTAGTCCATAAAGATATTGTAAAAGATGTGTTTCCTGCTAAACTTAATGTACTTGAAGTAACTGTTTGTGCTGCAGTATTTGGAAATGAAATACAACTATTGCCAAGTTTACAATCACTTGTAAAAGATGTTCCTGTTCCACCTGTTAGATGTCTATTATTACCAGAACTATCTAATAAATTACCATCAAATTTATACCAAGCTAAAATATTAATTGAAGGATTTGTAAATTTTTCTACAGATGAATTAATACTTGTCAATGGATTTCCAGGATATTTTGTAAGTATATTAGAAGAATAATCACGAACACTTGTATTAATAATTAAATTTTGATTTATAAATAAATTATTTGTATTTATTTTACCTGATTCACTTACTATATCTCCAGTATATGTTACAATATTTCCTATAGGTACTATCATATTATTTGAAGTATTGCTTACATAATCTGTTGAACCATTAAAAATATAATCAGACTTATCTACTTCATTGTAAGCCATTTCATTTAATGTTTGTATTTCACCTGTTGTAAGAACTCTATCGTATATTCTAACATCATCTAAAAGTCCTTTTAATGCAACAGAAGTATTACCTCTACTTATTGCAATATTACTAATATCTGTTGTCCAAGTTCCACTTAAACTTGTGAAAACTGGGTCAAAATTTCCATTCTTGTATATTTTTATTCTTACTTGTGTCCCTTCTTTATTAAAAACAAAAACATAATGATTCCATATATTATCAACTACATAATCATTTAATGTAGTTGAAGTTGTGTAAACACCACCTGAACCAAAAATATTTATATACAATGTCGAAGTTGTATTATTCCTTTGAATTATAAATGTTTGTCCAATAGTATGATAAAATATAACATCCCATGAAGTATTTAAAGCTGTTCTTTTTAATCTAAAGCAAATACTGCATTCAGTCCATCCTGTAGTATCCAATGCTGAATTTATAGAAAGATATGAATTATTATTCAAATTAACTGCACCGTATTCAGATTGTAATGTTCCTACACAAGTTAAATTATATGATGTTCCTAAATATCCTTTATTCAATAATACATTTGTAGTATCAAAATCATATTGTAATGCCAAATTAGTTTTATCATTATATATAGAATATACTGTCCTGTCCTGTATTTTTCTTCTGTAATATAATATTTGTATTTCATCAAAATTCAAAACTCTATTATACATTCTGAAATCATCTATAAATGTATTATCGGCTACTGGATAAGCAGTTCCAGTAGCTGATTTTCCAAAATATAATGCTCCTTCTACGTAAGGATCGTATATATTACCAGATTTAACTTCTTGAAAAACTCCATTCATATAAAAAGACATATTTTGTTGTGTAGTTGAAACATATTCTAATACACAAACAAAATGATTCCATGAAGAACCAACTTCATATTTTTTTGTTGCTGTTGCTGAGCTTTTAAATACTTCAAAATATATAGTAGATTCATTTTGTAATCTTACAACATTCCAACCTTGTGTTGTATTATTTCTACTATTTATAATAACTTGATTATTTGCAGAATTATTATTACTTTTTAACCAAAATGCATATGTAAACGAAGTATTACCAGAAAAGTAGTAATCATATGGTGATTTTACATAAGCAGATGCTGATGTTCCTAGTTGAATAGCACCTGTTCCTGTTACATAATTTCCAACGACAGTCGTATCAAACGTAGCTCCAGAATTTATAAGTGTAAGACCATTTCCTGAACTATCATTTAAATCTTCTAATTTATACCAAACCTTCATATCAGTTGTATCAGTATAAAAATCATAATTACTTACCATATCAACTTTTGTAAATGTTTCACTTCCATAAAATTCTAATTCAGAAAAATTTAGATAATCATTATACACACCATATCCTTTAATTTTATTAATACATAAAGCAAAATATAAAAATTTATCAGATTGTTTTAAATTTGCTATTTTAGTTTTATGAACTAAAACACTATTATTTGTATCTGTTAAATTATTATAAATAGCTTCCTTATTATTATCAATTAATAGTGTCCAATTAATATCATCATTTGAACCATAAACACGATAAAATGATGGTGAACGTGATAATAAATTACTACGTCCATATATTTTAACATATGCTAAATATATTTGTGATGGAATTTTAAATTTAATCCATTCTCCAATATAATTAGTATTATTTAAAATAGATCCTGAACTAGAAATATTACCAGCAGGTGATGTAAATTTAGAAGCATCGTGTATTCCAGCATCTGTTCCTATTACGTCATCAAATAAATAAACAGATGAATATCCTCCTAATATTGTACTTTGGGACGAAACATAAGTCCCGTTTCCATATAATTGCCCTGTAATAGTTGATGAAAGTTCTGTGAAACTTCCTCCTGTACTTGTAAATGTTGAAGCAATTGGTGGATATTTTCGTATTTCCCCGTATTGTTTAAAATTATCTAAATATTTTGTTTTTCCTATTACAACATTATTATTGTATACCTCAACATCATTATAATTTATATGAGAATTATCAGCAAAATTATTCCATCTTATTATAACTATTCCTGAACCACCAGCACCGGATATACCATTGAGATTTGTTCCATTAGCAAATCCAGAACCTCCTCCGCCACTGCCTGTATTAGCTAAGCCATTTAATGCTGTTTCTTGTAATACACTACCATTACCACCTATACCAGAACCACCTTGACCACCAATACCAGTTGGTCCAATTCCACCACCACCACCAGCAGCATAATATAATTCACGTCCTGTAATATTTATTAATCTACCTTCTCCTCCAGCACCACCATAACCAGTTGTTGAAGAATGAGTAACAGCATTTCCACCAACATTATCCGCACCACCACCTCCTCCTCCAGCATAATATGTATTCGCATTATTTAATCCAATACCTCCTTTATTTCCATAAATATATCCCGATAAAGGAATATTTAATATAGATATATTTTCAGATGTTGTTTTAGAAGCTGCTGCACCCCCACTAGAACCACCTGGTAATATATCGTTTGTTCCATCATATCCACCACCTCCTCCACCAATTGCTCTAAATATATCAACACCATCTTTTTGTATATATGAGTCGTCTCCATGATTCCCAACAGCATTTATTGAGTTTGGTACAGACGCTCCTCCATCTCCAACAACAATATTATAAGTTCCTGATGAAAATGTATAATTTTGCATATATATACAAGCACCAGCACCACCGCCTCCCCCGCATCTAACACCACCACTACCACCTCCTCCAACAACTAAAACATCACAAACAGTATCTTTAGTAAATGTTATAGTATTTGTTTTAAAAGATGATGAAGAATTGCGACTAAACATTTCCAATTCATATATTTCTACATATTCACTACCAGTAGTTGCATAAACTTTATTTATAACTAAAGCATAATATCTATATGATAATATATTACTAAAATTATCATCAGTCGGATTATTTGCAGGAGTTGCACCAGCAGTGTTATCAACTTTGTCAAATATTTCTGTCCAATTCTCACTTTGTACATTAGTAAAATCACTTGTATTATTAGTACCATATAATCTATAATTTCTTGGATGTCTTTGTGGTATACTGCGCTCTACAGTATTTCTCCATATTTTCATCTGATTAATTATTACATCTTCCCCCAAATCTATCATTATATATTCACCTCTGTAATCTGATTTAGCATAATATGTTCCATTACTTGGATATTGTCCATTTAAATATGGATTTGTTCCAGATATCCATACTTTATCATTACCTGATTTGACACCATCAAAAACTCTACTATGGAGCCATGTTCCTTGATATATTGAACTACTTTTAGTAGTTACTATGATATCTGAGCCATTAAAATTATATGTTATAGTACTACCCGACATAGGTCTTCTTGGAAATTGTGTAGTTGTAATACTTGTTACTGGAAAACCATATATTTCTAATTCAGCAATTTGCACCCATCCATCATTATAATTTTCATTCACGACTATGAAAAAATATCTATATGGTTTTGAACTACCAATCGTACATGTTCTTATAGTATTAGAAGTTGGATATGTTCCAGTATCTTCATATATTATTTTCCAACTTGAATGATTTACATTATTATAAGCATTTATATCATTTGAAGCATAAAATCTAAATTTTTTAGGCATTCTTAATGGTGCTAAAATTCGTTGATATATCTTAAAACTATCAATCATTATGACTTCACCTAAATCTATCATTAACCATTCTCCTTTGTATCCTAATACATTTTCTACATTACCAATACCACCTGTATATTTACCATCAGATGTATGCCATCCATTAACATTTAATATTCCATTAAAAGCGTTAAAAGCGTTGTTTTCAGTAGCAGGATAAAAAGACGATGCAACAACATTAACAACTTTTCCGTCAGTATATGCTAAAGTATTCGCTGTCATCAGTTCACGTGGATATTTTGTAAGTGTATTTATCTGTCCTACTGGTGTTTTAAATTCATAATAAGAAGTATAATTATTTATTTGTTTTGGAATAGAAACTATTTGTGTTTTTCTAGCAATATTATACAAGTCTCCCATTTCTGCTGTTGTAATAACTCTGTTATATATACGGAAGTCACCCATAGATTTATTTTTAAAAGCATATGTTGCATTTTTATTTAATCCAATGTAGAATTTAGCTGTTGAATCTACTGTAGGTTGTGATAAAGAATATGTTCCTGTAACTAATAAAACACCATTTATATATACGGAGAGTATTTCATTTACTCCTGTAATCTTTCTTGTAAAAGTATATAATTGTCTTACACCAGTATATCCAGTAATTGCAGAACTTGCTAATCTATTATAAGTTGTTGCTGCAAAATTACCATTATCATAATATACTAAATTATTAGTCCAAGGAGCATGTATCCTTACTAATGAATTAGCATTATCTGTTGCTGGAATAGTAGCATCATTATGAGCATATACACTATAATCTCTTGATACATCATAAGATGTTTTCCAAAATGATATTGAATAATCACTTGTCATCATTGTATTAAGTAATTGCGGAGCATTATTAACAGATATGAAATTTTCGCTATCCATAGTGCTGCTCCAATTATAATTATTTGTATCTGGATAATATTCATTATTTTGTGTCAAAGTAGCACCTATCGCACCATTCATCGTTACAATACCATCATATGTAGATGATGTTCCATTTCCAATTCCATAATTAGTTAGTGTTAAATTATTGCTTGGTTCTTGATCGAATTTATACCAAACTAATAAATTTGATGTTTCATTATAGAAATTATATGAATTTATAATTGGTAGTGTTGTAGTTGCTAAAGATTTCCAAGAATCTATTTTAGGTGTATAAGCAGTATCCCATCGTATTATAACAATACCTGAAAATCCATTACCACCTGTAGATGGTGAATTTCCAGCACCACCTCCTCCTCCAGCACCATATGTTTTTGCATGCCTCAATACAGTTGTTCCAGAAGATGCATCATAACCAGCACCCCCTCCTCCTTTTCCCCCTGTTATTAAAGGTTTGGCAGAATCTTCATAACCACCGCCACCACCACCACCTCCTATATAATAGTTTTCGGTTGTTCCATCTCGTTCTCCAATAACTCCAAAATCATTTTTAAAATTATATAAAATACCATTTATAGTTACTTGATATAAACCATCTCCTCCTGTTCCACTAGCTGATATTGTTGAATTTGCACCTACAGCACCTATTCCTCCTCCGCCAGCACCATTTATAGTATTATAATTATTGGTAGTCCAAACAACAGAATCACCACCTTTATTTAAATATATACCATAATTTGATGTAAAAGCATTTACTGGTATTATATTATTTACTATATTTGAATTTAAAATACTTAATCCTGCTGTTCCACTTTTATTACCACCATTACCACCAGAACATCCACCAACATTTAAACTATTATATGTAATAGCACCTCCAGCGCCTCCACCAACTGCTTTAAAATGTATTGTAGAATCTTTTGATATTATACTATCTCCTCCATTTGCATCTACATAATTATATGATACTGTTGATGGAAAATTTCCTTGTTTTCCAACACTTATTGTATAATTTCCAGTAGTGAAAGTATATCCAATTGATATAATACATGCACCAGCGCCGCCCCCACCACCAGTATTATAACCACCAGCACCACCTCCTCCAACTATTAATACATCACAAACAGTATCTTGTAAGAATCTTATTGAATTTGTTGCTGATACATTAGTAAATGCAGCATATTGATATGATGTTCCTGGTATTATTTTTGCTGATGCTCCTTCAATAATAGGGTCAATATATTGTGTAGACTGAACATTTGTAGATGATACTACTTCACCGCTACTGCTAATAGTTACACCATTTATAGTATAATTATTGCCAGTTGTCAAATTTACATCAGCATCTATTGTTATAGTATCTCCAGATGAACTTATAGAAGGTATAATATCTTGTTTACTATCAAGTTGTGTTTGTAAATCAGTAATATCGCTTATTACATGATCGTGTATTGATGGATTAAAAGTAAGAGGTATATTTGACATATTATAATAAGAAAGATCAGTGCCATTAATCTTATATTTTCCAGATATATTGATATTGCTTGAAACATCTATACTAAACTGAGGATTCGTATTACCAATACCTAAAAAGCCATCGTTTGATACAACAGTTTTTATTGATGTATTTGAATATATTTCAAGAATATTTGATGTTCCAGTATAATCTATTTTTAATAAAGGGTTTGGTAAAGATATTAATGTATTTATTTCTAATGCTTCAGTATTAAAAACAGGCGCAAAGATCTCAGTAGTAGTTCCAGATATATTTAAATTACTGTTAACAGTTAATTTAGCATTAATTGTTAAATCATCATTATATGTATTATTTACAATAACTTTTCTTGTACTTGCTATTACATTAATGTTTTCAAGATTTAAAGAATTAATATTAGATGAAAGATTATTAGAAGTATTTATAAAATATTCTTCAATATTTACAAGATTGTCAATTATAGCATTAGATGTAGCTAATATATTACTATTAATATTACTAGACATAATATCATAATAATTTGAAGTATCTGTAAATTGTTGCTGAATATCATATTGGACTCCAGATAAATATTCAAATTCTGTTAAAGTAATATTATTAGAAGTGTTTATTTTTCCATCAGAATCTGTTATAACAATCTTATTTGGAGTCAAATCGTCATCTAAAATTGTAGTTGTAGAACCAGTTATTTTGTTTATACTTTTTAAAGGATTTTCTTCTTCTATTTCAGCAGCAAAACGTATTATAACTATTCCATCTCCTCCATCTTCTGCTGTTGTATCTGAACTATTACCACCATAACCTATTATTTTTCCAGAAGCAGGTATTCTTGTTCCTCCATTTGCACCACCTCCACCAGCAAATAATTCATTTGGTGCTCTTATAGAAACTGGAAAACCAGCGCCTCCATTTATAGGTGTTTCTGGTGTTGTTAATTCTGTTATAGATTCACCCAATGAACCTATTCCGCCTCCTCCTGTAGCCGTGGTTACATTTAATGTAACAGAATCCTGTATTATTGCTGGTACACGTATTATTACTATACCTGAACCGCCATTGCCACCGATAACACCATTATTACCATTAAAATTTCCATTATTACCACCAGACCCCCCTCCGCCAGTATTGGGTGAAGCGTGATTTCCAGGGTCATTTCCGGCCGCACTGTCTGCACCACCACCAATACCACCTATACATATATGAGTTTTACCAGCTGATTCAGAACCTGCTCCTCCTCCAGCAAAGTATAATTGATTATCAACATATTCGCCAGAAGATAATGAATTTCCAAATAATTGTTTAAAATTATAAGTTGTTCCATCAATTACAACTTCGCTTAATCCATCACCGCCTCTTCCTACAAATTCATTACGAGCAGTTGTTGATGAAAGAGTAGATGTTGTATCTTGAAACCCGTAATTATTATAACCTTCTTCACCAGCACCTCCACCACCCCCACTAACATTGTTATTTCCAATATTAAAACCTCCTCTGTTTCCGTAACCTTTCCATGGTGCATTGTCACCTGTTGGTTGTGTAGAAGACGATTGTGTTCCTGACGTATTGACTCTTTTACCTCCACCTGAACCACCATTATTCCCATTTGTATCTGATCCTTGTCCTCCACCGCCCCCACCAACGGCAGTTATGGCAACATCATTTATTGTTATAGAACTATCTCCACCATTTTCACCAGCAGAGGCTGCTCCATTATATCCACCTCCTCCACCAGCACCACCTGAACCTATATTAATCTGAACAGTTCCGTTTAATAAAGCATTTGGATAAAATACAAGACCACCTGCTCCACCACCGCCGCCACCCTGAGAACCACCCCCCCCTCCACCACCACCAACTATAAGAATATCACATACAGTGTCTTTTGAAAATGTGATAGATTTAGATACAGCCGTAGAATCTGTAAAAGCATAATAATAATAATCAGGATTTCCTGATACTTGTTCTGGTGTTGCTCCAACGGCAGTTACAACTTCATTATAAGAAAATGAAGATATTGATTGATATGAATAATCCATCACATCTATAATAGTAGGAGTGCGTATAATAACTACTCCTGAACCACCTGGTGTAAATGTATCAAATCTACTATTACCTCCGTAACCATATGTTCCAGTACCTTGTTGTAATCCAACAATAGAACTATCTATAGTAGAACTACCTCCACCACCACCAGCAACATTAATATTTGTTCCAGTAATATCTAAACTAATTGGGCTACCTCCATTTGGAATATTTCCAATAGTATATTGAATACCATTTCCTGTAATAGAATTAGTACCTCCACCACCACCAGAAATAATTACAGATTTAGGTCTATTATATAATATTGATATCTCATCAACCGATAATATTTTATTATATATTCTACAATCATCTATTTTTGATCCGTTATTTAAGTATAATAGAGCCGCTTGTTCATTCACACCTGCTCCAATTCTAAAATTATCAGCTGCTCTACTTGATGTAGATAATGTTCCTGAATATATTGAAACACCGTTTTTATATATTTTTAAAGCATTAGTACTGCTATATGTGATTGTAAAAAATTTCCAAGAAGTACTAAATAAATCACTAACAGTTACATCTAATGTATTCCAAGGATTTGCACCAACCCAAAAACTTATATTATTTGTACTTGGTGGAATATATATAATCCATCCACCTTGAGGAGAACCTTTTCTTGCAGATAATATTGCTTGATGTGTTGTTGATTGTGAACCTCCGTACAACCAAAAAGATATTGATAAATTAGATGGTGTAAAATAAGTTCCAGAAGTGCTATTTTGTAAATATGTATCACCATCTATATTTACACTGCTACCATCTATAGTTATTGTACTATCATAAGGAGGGGTAGGATTATTATATAATGTCAAATGTTTATTATTGCCGGAGCTATCATCAGCATTACCATCAAATTTATACCATGCTAATAAATTAGAAGTATCATTAAAGAAAGGGTCTGCTAATATAGTATATGAAGCGCCTCCTGATTTTGCTTGTTCATTAATAACCATAGTTCCATTATTAAAAACTACATTACTTCCTATATTACTAGATGCTCCATCAATTGTAATCGCACCTCTGCCTCCAAATGCTATCGCATTATAAAATGTTGACGATGTTCCATTTTCTCCAGAAGTTTGACCACCATTACCTACCGTAATTTGATAAGTTCCTGACGATATTGGAACATTATTATAATATATTACTGCTCCAGCAGAACCACCTCCAAATCCTGAATTGCCTGCACCACCTCCACCAACAAGTAATATATCACAAGTAATATCTTTAGAAAAGGTTATAGAATTTGCTCCAGGTGTTGTTGATGTAAATGTATAATAGTAATAACTTATATTACCAGAAACCTGTTGTGCTGTTGCTCCTACAGCAGTTATAATTTGATCATACAAATATGTTACTAAACCTACATTTTGTGAATTACCACCCCCTAATGCTGTTTTATTTATAGCAGCTGAAGATATTATGCTTCCTGTAATATTATTATCTAAATACTTTGTCGCACCTATTATTGTTGTTGCCTTCATTCCTCCATAAACAGTCGCACCAAATGCTGTACTAGCACCACCATTCCCATCATTCGCATTTTTTCCACCAGCTCCAACAGTAATAGGATATTCTCCTGGTGGAATAATTACATTAGATGAATATAATAAACCACCTGAACTTCCTCCTCCTAATCCTATCGCACCACTACCACCTCCTCCAACTATAAGCACATCACATGTAGTATTTTTATAAAAATTTATATAATTTGTTTTTGTCGTATCAGTAAAAGAATAATAATAATAAGATGGATTATTTAAAAATCCATAGGACAAGCTTGTTGATGCTGATGGTAAATCAATTATTTTATTAGTGTTATAAATACTTCCTATATCTTTTGAAATTGGAATACTTACTATAATAATACCATCACCTCCTTTTTCTCCTGATAATTCTGAACTATTACCACCATATCCTATTGTATATCCTGTCATAGGTACTCTTTTCCCTCCATTAGCACCACCGCCACCAGCAAAGAACTCATTTGGTTTTCTTATAGATACTTGAAAACCGCTACCTCCGTTTATTTGCGTTTGAGATGATGACACTAATATTGTTTCACCAGAAGAACCTATTCCACCTCCACCAGAAGCTAAATTTGATGTTATATTTCCAGATTCTTGTATTATAGCAGGAACACGAATTATAACTATACCTGAACCGCCATCTTTTCCAACACCGTTATATCCATTACCAGCACCTCCTCCACCTCCTGTATTTGCTATTCCGCTCACATTTTGACTTCCACCACCTCCATTACCACCTGTACCACCTGTACCACTATGTACACCTCCTCCTCCTCCTCCTGCAAACCAACCATCAACACCAAGAGATGTTCCAAATGTTAAACTCATATTACTTCCTATTCCACCATCTCCCGCTCTTGATGTAGAAACACTTGCCTGTCCTTCGCCTCCAGCACCTCCTCCTCCTCCACCTGTTCTTCCAGCCCCACCTGGTATTGTTCCATCACCACCCTTAAAACCTTGCCCTAATGTTCCTGCTCCACCACTTCTATTTCCACTACCATCATTACCAGCGCCTCCACCTGAACCTCCTGAATTTCCATTAGAACCTCCACTGTTACCACCACCACCACCTCCTATTGCTATATAACTACCAAATATTGAATTATTTCCATTTTCTGCTACTGTATTTACATTAGCAGTTTTACCTCCTTGTCCGCCTGCTCCAACAGTAATTTCATAAGTTCCATATGATATATTAATATTTTCTAAGAATATAAGACCACCTGCCCCACCACCAGCACCAGCATTCATACCACCACCACCACCACCACCAACAACTAATATATCACAAGTAACATTTTTACTAAAAACTATACTATTTCCAGCTCCAACTGTTGTAAAAGCATAATAATAATAATTAGAGTTTCCAGATACTTGTTGTGCTGTTGTACCTGTTGCTGAAATAACTGTATTATAAGCATATGCAACTTCACCTTGATAAGTATATTGTGATGCGCCACCTGCTAATGCTGTGCTGTTTTTATCATATGTAGTTATAATACTATTACTAATATCATTTACTCCATTATTAGTAGCACCAGTTAGTGTAGTAGCTTGTAATCCCCCATATGCTATTGCGCCAAAAGCGCTACTAGCTCCTCCATTGCCGTTATTACCCCCCATACCAACTGTTATAGGATATTGACCTGCGGGAATATTAACCCCTTTTGTATATAAAAGACCTCCTGAACTTCCACCTCCTAATCCTACTGCTCCACTACCACCTCCGCCAACTATTAGAACATCACAAACAGTATTTGAACTAAATGTTATATAATTGCTAGCATTTATTGAAGTATCAGTAAAAGAATAGTAAAAATAATCTGCTGTAGAAGCATCTTCATTTGGTGCAATTTCATTTACAGATACTATTTCGTTATATGGTATTTTTATATTTGAATCAAAAAGATTGCTTGTTTTATTAACATATGAATAAAGTGTATCATATGTATATACTGGTGCATATGTCAAATTTGAAGTATAATTTGACGTTATAGTATTATATACTATATTTACATTTGATGTATAGTAAGCTACCGCTTTAGTATCGGATACATATTGTGATAAATAATGTAATGTTTTCGAGGATGACATCATTAAATATCAGCTATGATAATATCTTACTAAACTTTATATAGAATATAAAAAGTTATAAAAAAACAATAAAAAATATGATATGATTGATATTATGAGCAAGTATATGAACAACCAATAAATGCTATCTTATATACATCGCTAGCATCGCTAGAATCTATAATAGTTCCATCTAATGTAATATATTTTATTTCATATTCATCTTCATAAATTACTTCACCATTATCATCAAGTAAATCACTATATATATAGTTTCCATCGCTATCCTTGTCATATACATCTCCAATTTTTGTAAGTATTTTTACAGGTATTTTTTTAGGATTAAAATCACAATCCATTGTAGCTTTTCCAACAGTATAGCCATGTACTAAGTCATCATCTTGTTTCATTCCAATACCTGCTATAGGGCTAGTAGTTATATAATCACCGCTTTCTATGACGGTATTATTATAATTACATACCCAAATACCTCCTTCACCAACTCCAGCGATATGTAAGCGTCTATCATGTGATTTCTTTTCAAAATAATTAACAATATTTCCTGACATTTCTTCACGTGAATCAGAATAATTATCTTCAACTTTTGCTATTACCCCAAATACTTTCTTATCTTTTTCTGATGCTAAAGCAACAATCGGCAGAGCATCCCAAGCATTCTTATCAATATTTCTTTGTATATTAGATGAATCGTAAATAGAATTCATAGATTGATATTGTTTTGTAGAGGATACAATATAACCAATGTATTTATCATCATATAGCTCTGGTGTTAATGCTTTACAATGATGCATTCCAGTAAAATTAACAAAACCTTTGATACCACCATTACCTCTCATTTTAGCTGATGTTGTCCAATTAATTCCATTATTAGCACTATCATCAAAACTTAAATCAAATTGAGCATCATTATTACCATATATTTTCCATTTTTTGTCAGTATATCCAAGAGTATTAATAACAATATCATTATTTACAGTACAATCATTAGTTATAACATTACCACCATATGTTGTAATATCACCTGATACTGTAGATATATTACCTTTATCTACATAAACACCTCCTTTTGATGTTTCAGCTGTAGTATATGTTCCTGGTATAGTCCATCTGATTATTACTATACCACTACCGCCATCGCCTGGTTCAGATTCTGTTCCTCCAACAGTCAAACTAGTCCAATATGCCCCACCACCACCCGACCCTGTATTATTTGCACCATGTCCCGCTTGATAATTTGTCGCGTCTGTTCCTAATTTAATAGTGTCACTCGGGTCACTATATCCACCGTTCCCATTTACACCACCTGGACCACCTGAACTACCTCCACCACCACCACCCATTCCTCCGTTTCCGGCTTTAATATCATATCCTGCACCTCCGCCTCCTGCACCATAGTATGATGTTGTTCCTGTAATATTAATTCCAATACCATCGCCGCCATTTCCTCCAACAAATGGAACGCTTGAACGTGTATCACTGTTATATCCATCGTATCCTTTTTCACCTGCTCCACCGCCTCCACCAGATGTACCTGTATAATTTTCCAAAGCTGTTCTTACAATACCTATGCCTCCATCATTGCCATATATGTATTTCGACGTAGATGCTGATAATATGTTACCGTAATTTTCTTCAGTTATTGTTGTTTGACCCCCTGGGTTTGGCGATAAACCACTTCCTCCAGGTTGTAATCTTCCACCAGAACCACAACCACCATCTAATCCAGATATTGGAGTATTATCTCCCCATACCTGTACCGCACCAGGTGCTCCTCCTTTTGCAATAGCACCAAAAACGGACGAATCACCACCTCTTCCACCAGACCCATCTGCTTTATTATAAATACCATAATTGCCAACTACTACTTCATAAGGAGTGGCACTTCCGGGTATAGTTACGTTTTTAGCATATACAACCGCACCTCCACCACCTCCACCACCATAATAATAACCACCTGAACCACCGCCACCCACGATTAATACATCACATAAAGTATTTTCTCGAAATGTTATAGAGTTTGTTCCAGTTGTAGAAGTAAAAGCATAATAGAAGTCGTTTGTTCCTGGTATTTGTGTTGGTTGTTGATTGAATTTATCAGCATCGACAATATATGGTTGATATGGTATTCTAATTATAACTGTTCCGCGTCCACCAGGATTATATGTTAAAGATGTTGAACCAATTCCTCCATATCCTATTCCTTGACTAGTAGATAATGTATTATATGTAAATCCATCTCCGCCTTTAGCAAAACTCTCATTATATCTCATAGGTATAATAAGAGCATCTCCGCCAATTCCTCCTGATGTTGTAAATGTCCCAGGAGACATAACAGACCCCCCTGCTCCTCCAAATCTATTAGCTAATAAAGCTATTTCACTTGGTGTTAAAGCGCGATTGTATATACGAACATCTTCTAATTTTTCACCATTTTTCAAAGAAAATCCAGGTGTTCCCAATTGTGTTCCAATTGATAATGACTGAGCTACTGGAGTGTAAGTATATGAATATGTTTGTACCAATACACCATTTACATATACATAATGTATATTTGAAACACTGTTTAAAACTAATACAAAATGAAACCATTCATTATAAGAAGGATATCCAGTCGCACCAAATGTAAAAACATCAGGTTGATTATTTGATATGAAAATTTTTATAGTATTAGTATTTGATATTTGAATTAGCCAACCAGATGTTCCGCTTTGTGTAGAAATTATTTGACTCCACCCATTTCCTGTGAAATATCCCCAAAAACATATAGATGTTTGCGAAGGACAATAAATAGTATTTGATTGTCTCAAATAACTTGTGCCTGTGAATTCTACACATTGAGAATTTGTAATGATACTTGAATTATTGAAAATACAATTTGTATTTGTTAAATTATTTCCATTACCAGAACTATCGTTTGTATTTCCATCAAATTTATACCAAGCCAATATATCAATTGTTTCATTATAGAATGTTTGTAAAGAACTTTCAAATGAATATTGTTTGTATAGAATATTTATTTCACTTGGTGATAAAGCACGGTTGTATATACGAAAGTCGTCTATTTGACCACTGAAATAGTCATCGGTAAAATTTGATTTTGCTATATAAAAGTTATCATATAATACATTTGGAAGCCATGATACACTTCCTGTCAAACTACTTTGTGGTCTTAAAGTGCCGTTAATATACATGTTTATGGTTGGGGGAGATTTTGTAATTGATATTGCAACGTGAAACCATGTATTTAATTGAATAACATTATTGTATATAAATGTAGCTCCTGAAAATATACGAACATTTAAACCAGTTGTATTATTATTTCTATAAAGCATCATGTTATTATTATTTATTCCGGTATTTCCAAAATCAAATACACGAGACCAAGTTGCGACACTATCAAAATTCAACCATAAACTTACAGTGAAACCATCCCATTGCGAAAAGTTTGTAGGAGGAACAGTTAGATATTGCGAAGTAGTAGAACTCCCAACACCACCTGCGAATGAGATGGAATGTGTGCCTTCTATCTTGAAAATAGTATTAAATGTAGGAGTATTAAATCCAGTAGCATTATTACCATTACCAGAACTATCTGTTAAATCTCCATTGAACTTGTACCATAAATACATATTTTTAGTATCATTATAGAAATTATATTTTTCATCAATAGTAAATTGATTATATAGAATATCTATTTCACTTGGTGATAAAGCACGATTATATATACGAACATCGTCAATTAAAGTATTATTTGTAAGTTTATACGATGTTCCACCAACATTTGCACCAAAATATAATATTTTAGCTGTATTGACAACAAAATTAGATAACAATTTTGAACCTATTAATGTTCCATTGACGTATAAAGTCATAAACTTATTTTCATCAACAGTAAAGCATATATGACGCCATGTGCTGTTTGGTGTAATCTGAAAACTTGTTCCTATTCCATCCCATGTAGTTGAAGTACCATATTGTATTGAAAGAGTATTATTATTTGCTGAAGGCAAAATATAAATTGTAAATCCATATAATCCACTTGAAGGTCTTGTTGATAAAATACTTTGAAAATCATTTATACTTGTTGTAGAATAGTGCCAAACAGATACTGTTATAGTATTTGAATTAAAAGGATCTTTATCTACACTTGGAGTACTTGAATATACAGTAGAACCATTAAATTTTAAAGATCCAGATCCTTGAATTACATTATTATTATCAAAGGCAATTGTTCCACTTTTAAGAACGGAATGATAATTATTACCAGAACTATCTGTTAAATCCCCATCAAACTTGTACCACGCGTACATATCAGTTGTATCATTATAGAATTTTGCAAGATTATAGCCTTTTCTAAGATATGTTGTATTTTTATAGTCATTATTGTATAACACATTTATTTCATCTTGTGATAATATTCTGTTATATATACGGAAATCATCCATTTTTGTAGTATTTTGACAAGTAAAAGTTCCATTTACAGAACCTATTGTTAAATTTTGAACGTTTGCTACAGCAATCGCACTTCCACCAGTTAATGGTAAAGTTTCTTTAAATTCTGAATTAATATATAAACTAACAGTTAATGTTGATGTAGTTGGCATATTAAATAAGAAAGTACAATATTTCCAAGAATTTGTTTCAACAAAAGTATTAAAATTTATTCCACCCCATACACCAGATGATGTCATAATTGGTAAATTAAATTGTCTATTTTTTATATATATATTCCAAGCACTAACTCCTCCATTTCTAGAAGCAACTAAAGCTTCTATTGTATTAACAATATTTGTAGTATAAATCCAGAATGAAACTGTAAAATAGTTTTGAAAGAAGTAATTTGTTGTTCCAGAAACTGTACTAAAATATCCACTTCCATTAAAAGCAAGTGCTCCATTAGTATTATTGGCATAATCTAGACCATATGATATTGTGTTTGTAAGAGTTGATACTAACCCATTTCCGGAACTATCAGTCAAATTTCCATCAAATTTATACCAAACAAGCATATTAGTAGTATTGTTGTAGAAATTATTATTAGAAATAAAAGGCGCTGGCGAATATGCAACTAAACTTGTAGTAGTTGTCTGATTATATATATTGTATATCTCATCTTCAGTAAGAGATCTATTATATATTCTAAAATCTTTTAATGAAACTTGGTTATCATATGCAAATTCACCAGTCCAGGTTGATTTCCCTAAATAAGAGTATGTATAAGTATTTGTTTTAGGATATACACCTTGTCGCGTGTCTAATAAAATACCGTTTTTATAAATATTCCATATTCCATTTTTTTTTATAACCCACGACAAATGTATCATTTGTCCTGATGTAGTATGTCCTAATTCAATAGAAACTAGTAGAGTATCCACTATGAAATAAAATAATCCTAATGTACCATTACGACACATTGTAATACTATTAGCATGACTTGTTTTATTTTGTATTGTACCTAAATCAAAAACTCTACCATTTGATAAACCATTATCAAATCTATACCAAAAACAAATTGTAATATCATTATTGAAATCTATAACATTTGATGGTAATTGTAAATAATTGTCTTTAGTTATTTTTATAATTTTATTAGATATTACAGGTGTTCCGATTGCTTTAGCATTTAGAGAATAAATAGAACTGTCATTTGTTCCTAATTTACCAGAAAATTTATACCACAGTCTCAAGTTATTATAAAGTATTGCAGGTGATGTAGCATAAGGTAAAAAATCAGCTTTTGTATTTGTAGTTGAGTATATATATTCAATCTCATCAGGGGTCAATGCCCTATTGTATATACGAACGTCGTCAAGTTTGCCATTAAATGGACTTCCGTCAAGTTGTGTTCCAATTATAAAATTATTTTCAGTTGCAGGTATATTTGTAGCAGTTGGTTGTGCAGTAGATTTTAGAAACATACCATTTTTGTATAAATGTTTTATTTTATTATCAGAATCGTATATCATAGTGAAATGAACCCATGTATTTTGATCTTGAAGAGGTTCAGTGTATAAAGTTTCAGTCCAAAATCCAAAGTAAATTTTATTATCGCCTGTGTATCCAATCGACAAAAGTCTATGGTTTGACTTAGAATCACCTGCTGATATCATAAATTCTGCAATCATATCACTATTTCTATAACTCCATAACGATATTGTGAAACTCTTGTTTCCAGATAAATCAATATTACTTATTAAACTCTGATTTACTGATTTGGGAAAACTGATACTCTTTGTTCCGACTACCCTGTCATCATCAAAAGATGTTCCTGTACCACCAGTCAAATGTTTGCCATTACCAGAACTATCTGAGAAATCTCCATCAAATTTATACCAAGCAATTAAATTTTCTCGTACTGTATCAAATTTATTTAATATGACAGCATTATTTTCAATTATATTATTATCATTTAATCTATATATACTTCCATTCTCTTCATATATTATATCGTCAGTCGGAACACGAATAATTACAATACCAGAACCACCATTGCCAGCATATTCATCTGGATCTTGTGCATAAGCACCTCCTCCTCCTCCACTACCTGTTCCATTTAATCCACTACTAGCATTTCTTATATAAATTGTACCATTCCATATTCTACCATTCCCTCCTATTGAATTAGCACCAAACCCTTTATTTATATCAACACCACTTGCAACAGTATTATATTGACCACCGCCACCTCCAGCAGCGTAGTATTGATTAACTCCTGTTATAGGTATTATAACACCTGTTTTACCATTAAGAATAGTATTATTAAATATTTGTCCTCCAGCACCACCACCTCCTCCACCTTGATAATTAGCAGTTGCATTAGTATTACCTGAACTTCCTCCTTGAATATATATTGAACCATTCCATAATGTATTTGGTTGTGTTGAACTTCCACCAGTATATATAGTATTATCATTTCCATCTGTACTTCCACCTCCGCTTCCTCCAGAAATTCCATTTACACTTGCTACAGCTGAATTATAATATACACCACCTGCTCCACCTCCTATTCCTCTTAAATTTTGATTAACACCTCCCATATTTAATTGAATAAAACTTGAACCATCTGCTGTTTTAATAAAACTGTCTTTTCCATTTTGGTTTTCTCCTACAGCTCCTTGTCCATCAGTTAATAACTGTAACCCTATTCCTCCTGTACCTACACCAATTGAATATGTACCTGTTGTTATTGTTTGATTAACAGTATATACAACACCTCCGGCACCTCCTCCACCACCCATACTATTACCACCTGCACCTCCTCCTCCAACAATTAATATATCACAAATAGTATCATTAGAAAATGTTATAGAGCCATTAGTAGTAAAAGCATAATATACATAAGATGAATTTCCTATAACAGGTTGTGGAGGTACTGAAGCTTTTATTCCCGATGGTATTTTAGCAATTATACCGCGACCCCCTTTTGACGTAGCACCAAATGCTGTAGTATCTCCTCCGTCTTGACCATAAGAACCTCCTTCGCCAACAATAATATTATAATTACCAGCGGGTACAATTACATCAGTTGAATAAATAACATTTCCTGAATTACCACCTGTTCCAAGGCTCGTTCCTCCAGAACCTCCTCCTCCTATCAGTAAAAGATCGCATGTAGTATCATAAGGAAAATTAACATAATTAGAACCTGGATAAAATTCATATACAAAAGCCGAATTAACAACATCATATGAAATAGGTTGCGATAGTGTTCCATTAGCAATAATATTTGATGAATAATTTCTTAATACAAGTGAATTTGCATCTATAGAAGTAGATGCATATGAAATATTTGATGGATAAGATTGTTGTTTTATTCTTATAATTACTATACCTGAACCACCATTACCACCTATATTTACACTATTTAAACCTGTACTAGAACTAGCGCCACCTCCGCCTCCTGAATTAGGAGCTGCATTACCTCCTTTATATGTACTACCTGATATAATACGAGATCCCGTTGATCCTGATGTATTTAAATACGCCGAACCACCACCTGTTCCTAATGTTCCACCGCCTGTTCCACCACCGCCGCCTCCTCCAATTCCCCCAGAACCAGAAGTTCCACTAATTGAACTTCCTCCTCCTCCTCCTGCAAAATAATATTTTACACCTGTTATATCACATGGAAAACCATCTCCACCATCTCCACCAGCTCCACTACTTGAATTATTTCCATTCCTTCCAGAAGTTATAGCACCACCGCCACCACCAGAACCACCAGAACCAACACCTGATTGCCAAGAATAACTCATTCCTCCACTCTCTCCATAAGTTGTCCCAGATAATAATAGTGTTCCTAAATTACCTTTAGTAGCAATACCTCCAGCACCTCCCAATGTAGACACAGTTGTTGCAAGCTGTGCACCTCCTCCTCCACTTCCACCATTAATTCCAGTAGGTGGATTAGAAGCGGTTAATGTATTTGTTTGACCGGCACCACCTCCAAAAGCTATAGCGCCAAAAGCTGTTGTATCTTGTCCATTTTGTGCAGTAGATGTTGTATAAACACCACCATTACCACCGTTTCCAATAATAATATAATAAGTATTTGCGGGTATAATAACATTTGTTGCATATATTAAACCTCCTGCGCCTCCTCCTGAACTCAAAGCAGACCCTCCACCACCACCTCCTCCTCCACCAACTATTAATACATCACAAATAGTATCTTGTAAAAATGTTATTGAGTTTATTCCAGATGTTGATGTAAAAGCATAATATTTATCAGATGAATTAGGTACTGATAATAATTGTTTTAAAATACCATTTTCAATTATTGTTGGGTCATAAGATGTTTTTTCATTCCAATAATTGGTAGTTTCTGAAGTTGTTGTAGTAATTATAGAAGATTGTAATGTTAATTCAATATTATCTTCTTTAAAAGTGTATCCAGAAGAAAGATTGAGACCACTATTTATTGTTATAGTATTATTATTAGACGTTAGAGCTGATATATTACTCTGTTTAGCATCAAGTGCTATTGTTAATCCACTAATATCTGAAATATTATGCAAATGCGCCGATGGTGTAAATTCTAAAGGAATATTAGAAAGTCCTGAATAGGAAAAAGGTAATGAATTAGAATATAATCCAGTAGAATTTATGTCACCAATAATTTCTAAAGAATTAGAAGTTGTAGGATTTTTTCCTATTCCAATATTACCAGAATTATTTATAATAAATTTTGTTCCAGTATTTCCATATATTTCAACAGTATTTTGATTATTATTTTGTTGTATAGTTAAAGCTGGATTTGTTGAAGAACTTACAATTTGTAAGTCTTCGTTTGCAACTGTTTTACTAGATGATATTACAATATTACTAGAGATGAAACCATTTAAAACATTTACATTTCCATTTACAGTTAAATCAGTATTTAATAAATTATTTTCAATATATTTATTGATAGAACCATTCAGTATATTACTGATATTTAGATCTGTTAATCTATTTATAATATCAATATCAATATTAGAATTATAGTTAGAGCTATTAGTGTCAATAATATTATATTTTGTTGTCAAAGTAGTATTAGTATCATTTATAAAATTAATAAGATTATTAGAAGTATTATTAATAACATTAGAAGTATTAATAATTGTAGAAGTTATAGATTCTGATAATCCGCTTAAGTAATTTAAAGATGCTATATTAATATCAGAAGTTGTTATATTATCATTATTTATAAGAATTTTATTAGGATTAAGAGATACATTAATTAAATTACTAAGACTACCAGTTATACTTATAGTTTGTAGATTGCTATTAATATTTTGATTAATAAGTTCTATTTTAGGTTTTAGAACATTAGAATTATATTTATATAAATTGTCGATATTTTTACTCATATATGATATATTTATCAACTACTTAAATAAGAATAAAAATAAAAGCTGTGTTTTTATAATTTTTTAGAATTCTTTAATGCTTCTTGAATTCTTAAATGTTTTGAAGACATTTTGCCATTCTTTTCATAAGTTTCTTTATTCTTCAAAGCCTTTGTACGCCTTTTATAATTTTCTTTTGACTCATGTTTATCATATTTCCTTGTTTCATCCATTTTCTTATACTATAAGTATTGAATTATAATTATCATTTTTTTAGATTATATAAGAATTATATCAACAATATAATAAAATGAAACATTATTGGATTAATTTAGACAGATCTGCTGATAGGAGAACTTTTATGGAAGCCCAATTTAAAAACTTGGGGTTAGAAAATATTCGTGTTAAAGCTATTACACCAGATGATTTATATGATGTAATACATGATTTTGACAAGCTTCTTGCTAAAAAAAAATATGAAAAACACGATTTAGCTTGTTTATTAAGTCATTTTAAAGCATTAAATGAAGGCTTTAAATCAGGTGATGATTATTTTGTAATTATGGAAGATGATACTTACATGCCTTTTGATATAAATTATAATGATCTTATTACATCTTTTCCACAAGATATGGAAGTTGCTCAATTATGTGTTTCAAACTCGGGATGCTGTTATAGTTTATACAATCATTATAATCAATCAAATCAGTTTCATTTTAAATGGAACTATATTATACCATCTTGTGGGTTTTATATAGTTTCAAAAAAAGGAGCAGAAAAGTTAATAAAGCAATTTTATAAAGAAGATATTGAAAAATATGATTTTTATAGTGCTATTTATGATTTATATGCTGATGTTTTAATATATCAATCTACAAATACATATTGTTCGGCTGTGCCGTATACGTATACTAGCATTGAGATGGGAACAATTATTCATGAATATAATTTCAATGAATTAATAGATCATACTGATAAAATTAAAAAACTTATTAAACATGCTGTTGATAATAATCGCATACCACATATTACTAAAGTCCGAGAGTTGCTTTAGACTTATTTAGTATCTTTTAGTTTATATTTTTCATCAAAAAAATACACGATTATTAATTTTTTTCTATTATCTCTTAATTTATCTGTAATATAAAGGATAGTATTATCATCTTTCATATCGTGATTTTTAATCCATATATTAAAAAGCTCGGTATATATAATAACACTTTCATTTATCATAGGATAATCTTTTATTTTATTTGTTGCTAACATTTGTGCTTCTTCTGCTAATCCTATAATATGAAGAAAATGCTTAGTAATACAATCTCTACATCTTTTATTTTTATTTGTCAAATGTTCTTCGAGAAGAATTGATTGTTTTATAATTTGCTGCATATTATATTTAGGATCGCTAACAGGATCTACAGATCCACAAGAGTTTATATCACATGAACCTGCTGTGCTAGTAAAGTTAGCAGGACTAGTATTTATATTAAAAATTTTCTTATTTAAACTATCATTCCCATTTGTATTCATATAATGTTGGTGCCATAATATTATAACAGTGCTAAATAATATTATAAATATAACTAAAATATTATCCATCTATTATAATAGTAATAAAAATATAATGAATATAGGTGCCGGAGGAGGAGGGGGATCAGATTTATTACAAGAGTCTTTTAAAGGAGGTTCAAATTATGGAAGGAATGCAGCAATGGGAGGTGTTGGTTTAGCGGCTATGTCTTCAAGTGGAAATAATGCAAGATGTCCTATTGATGACATGTCATTAATGTGTCAATTAAGTAGAACAGTTTCTATAACTAGTATGATTATTTATTTAATAGTAGTATTTAGCATTTTAATATATTTTCTTTATATGTTATATAAATATATGAAAGCGAAAAAATAGGGTGTTTTTTTTTATTTTATTAATGTAATATGAGTGACATAAGTTTAAATAATTTATATTCTAGTAATAAATATTGGAAAACAATTGATAATAATATTATAACTACAAATACTGGTAATCTCGGTATTGGAATAACTACACCTGATTATAAATTACATGTAATTGGAACAATTACATCTACTGATAATATATGTACATCAACTGGTTATGTAGGTATTGGAAGTACAGCATATAATACTGCTAAATTATATATATATGAAGAAGGAGCAGGAACAGTTGCTACCAAAGATAATGGTACTTTTGTAATAGACAGAGATAATGTTGGAGAAAGCAGTATTGTTTTTAAACATAAAGGTGTAACTAATAATTATGGTTTTATTAAATATGTTGATAATGCTGATGATTCTTCTGTTATGACACTAGGTTCTATTGGAGGAGCTAATAATAAACTTAATATTGCTCCTGGTGGAGGAGCTACAGGTTTAGTAGGTATTAATAAAGCTAATCCTCTTGTTGCTTTAGATGTTACTGGTGCTTTAGCTGTATCAGGTGCTACTAATTTATCAAGTACATTAGGGGTTACTGGAGCAACTACATTAAATAATAATGTAACAATTGCAAATGGTAAAACATTAAGTGTTGGAGGAGCAACTACATTGTCAAGTACATTAGGGGTTACTGGAAATACAACATTATCTAGTACTTTAGGAGTTACTGGGGCAACAACATTAACAGGTACATTACAAGCAAATAATAATGTAACAATTGCAAATGGTAAAACATTAAGTGTTGGAGGAGCAACT
>Ga0222715_10000967_pt1 | contig 28275 bp, 34 predicted proteins | sample C33_9DmetaG_FD_165056 | JGI IMG/M metagenome (GOLD analysis project Ga0222715, IMG submission 165056) | Estuarine water microbial communities from San Francisco Bay, California, United States - C33_9D | ecosystem: Environmental > Aquatic > Marine > Unclassified | place: USA: California...
CTGCCAACCATACCTACGAACAACAATGAATTGACCAATGGGGCAGGGTACATCACGGACTACACAGTCACTGAAGGTGATGTCACGGCACACCAGTCAGCACTATCAATCACTGAATCACAGATATCAGATCTAAGTCATTTCTCAGGATCCTACACGGATCTGACGAACAAGCCAACCATACCCACAAATAACAATGAATTAACGAATGGTGCTGGCTACATAACCGCTTCATCAACTGACACCTTGACCAACAAGTCAGGTAATGTTTCACAATTCACCAATGACTCAGGATACAAGACTTCTGTAACGGAATCAGATGTCACAGCACACCAGTCAGCACTGTCAATCACTGAATCACAGATTAGTGATCTTTCACACTTTTCAGGTTCGTACACGGATCTAACAAACAAGCCAACTATCCCCACTAACAATAACGAATTGACCAATGGTGCAGGATACATCACGGCTTCATCAACGGACACACTGACCAATAAATCAGGAAATATTTCACAATTCACCAATGACAGCGGCTACAAGACCTCTGTTTCACAATCAGATGTCACTCAACACCAGTCAGCATTGAGCATAACTGAATCACAGATAAGCGATCTAAGTCATTTTTCAGGTTCTTACACAGATCTTACAAATAAACCAACCATACCTACGAACAATAACGAACTAACCAATGGGGCAGGCTACATAACCGCTTCTTCATTGACTGGTCTGGCTTCAGAATCGTATGTGAACACACAGATATCAAACACGGTTGATTCAGCACCAGAGACATTAAACACCTTGAATGAATTAGCGGCGGCTTTAGGCGACGATGCCAACTTCGCCACAACTACTTCAACAGCACTTGGCAACAGATTGAGGGTTGATACGGCGGCACAAGGTCTGACAAGCACACAGAAATCAAATGCCAAGACGAACTTGGGATTATCCGCGGTGGCCTCCACTGGGGCATATTCTGATCTAACAGGCACACCAACCATACCAACCAACAACAACGAATTAACCAATGGTGCGGGGTACATCACTGATTACTCAGTCACACAGGGCGATGTGACGGCACACCAGGCCGCATTGAGCATCACGGAATCACAGATAACGGATCTTGGTTCATACATCACGGCTTCAAGCACTGACACACTGACCAACAAGTCAGGAAACATCAGCCAATGGACCAATGACTCTGGTTATTCAACATTTTCAGGTTCATACACGGACCTTACCAACAAGCCAACGATACCAACCAACAACAACGAATTGACCAATGGTGCTGGTTATCTGACTTCAGTGGCATTCGCTGATGTCACGAGCAAACCAACAACCATAGCGGGCTACGGTATCACAGATGCATTTGATGGTGCCTACTCATCATTGTCAGGCACACCAACCATACCATCAGCACTGACGGACCTGTCAATCACTGACGGTTCAAATGGACAGGTACTGACCACTGACGGTGCGGGCAACTTCACATTCACCACGGTGTCTGGTGGAGGCACATCATTACCATCACAGACTGGTGAGTCAGGCAAATACCTGACCACGGACGGCACCAACCTATCTTGGGCGACGGTGTCAGGTGGTTCAGCATCAACTGGCGATTTCACATTCACGGGCAACGAGATGAGCACATCAAGTTCCAACGCGGATATGGAATTGGGCACATCAGGCACTGGTTCTATAGTTCTAAAAGCAAATGGTGGTAGCACATCAAACTTAAATTTCACTTCAGGCAACAGGTTTGACAACGCAAATATTTTATACTACGAGGACCTTAACCACACGCCTGGTAGCAAGAGAATATATGGTAACACCGCACAACTGCGATTGAAGTTGGATGGCACGGACACAGGTTCAGGTGACGCAAGATTAAGGGCATTCCAGGCAGGTGTTGATATGGACATCAACGGAAGCCAACTGACCAACACGGGCAGTTCAAGGGGGCCAGTTGGTGTTGCTGGTGGTATGGATATCACCAACACTTCCACGGACACGGGTCTACTTGGTTCCTTGTCGTCAATCAGTGGCTACAACTACTTCTATGACTACGGTGGATCAGCGGGTGACATAGACATCACCAACGCATACGGTTTCAGGTTATACTCACCAGCGGAGTTTGATGGCTTAGACGGAACCGTCACCAACGCATATGGTTCCTACATAGGATCACCCGTGGCATACGGTAGCACCAATCTTACGGTGACCAATTCGTATGGATACTACTACAACCATAATGGAAACAACGCCACATTCACCAACACACCATACTCGTTCTACTCAAGTGGTGATGAAGTAAGGAACAGACCTGGTGGTATGGAGAAGTTCAGTGAATACTCTTACAACACCACACACAGTTCAGGATCCGCCTACACCATAGACTGGAACAACGGTAACCTACAGACCGTGACCCTGACTTCAAACATATCAGGATTCACAATGAGCAACTTCCCAACCAACGAGAAGTTCAGCGTTGGATTAACTTTATATCTGGTCCAAGACGGCACGGGATCAAGGACGATGACATTCACCCCCGCGTCAGGCGAGACGTTCAAGTTCTCCAATGGATCAAACACAAGTTCAGTAAGTAGTGCCAATGACATACAGGTGTGCTACATATTCTCAAGATACGATGGAACCAACAACACATTCTACTGGACATTGGGTCCAGCATTCAGTTAAGGAGGCACGATGGCATTCCCAGGAGTAGGCAGGGCGGCACTGATAGCAGGCTCATCTGGTGGCACCCCAGGCAGGACACAGGACTGGAGCACATATGATGGCACGGAGGACACGGCCTGGCAACAATGGGTTGATGACACATCAACCGCACTGGGCAGTTCATACGATGTGTCCTACACTGAGAACAATTCAATACCATTGGGACAGAATGGATACCTGGCCATAACCAATGGATCACAGGAGTTCCTTGGCTACTACACTGGCGACTCTGCTGATCCAACCAGCATACAGATCACACTCAACGGTGGCTACTCAATGGAGCGACCAGAGATCAGGAACTGGGGTGCATCAGTGCTGATGACCTCAACCACTGACCAGGGATCACTGGTGCTGTTCAAGGATTCAGGCACGACGGACACTGGTAAGATATCAGGTATGTTCAGTTTCCAACCAACACACACCAGGCACAGCGTGGTGGCACAATACTGGTATATGCCAGGCATAACGGATACCCAATACGGCAATGCTGACCAGGCCTATTCACTGATCCTGATGGCCAGGAACCCAGACAGCGACATCTATAGTTTGACTAATGGTACTTTTACTGGCACCAACCAACCAGTCTGGACACACAAGGTCATTGAAGACATCAATGATCTGTATTCAACACCCAGCACGGCTCTGACCTCGTTGGAGCGGTCTGGCACCAACAGGATAACAGGTAAAACTTATGAGGGGGGCTACTTTCCTTTATACGGGTACAACAACGTGGGTGGCAACCCTGACAACGACGGCAGTTTCTACAATGGCGTCCAGGCGGACGGAACGGCAGTAAATCAGTCAGCGGAATCAATGCCAAGGATACTATACACGGGTGACAGTAATTTCCAGAAGATGCGACATCCAAGTTTTCCAGATAATTTCCCAGGTCCCAACAACGCGGTGGAGTGGAGGGGCACTTTCATCAACTGGACACCATACCACATCACAGATGGTAGCACAACGGGTGGCAACCAGGGTGGTGTGATGTGGAACATAACGTTCCCACAACACATATGGAACCTGCGACATCCAACCAACACGAATAACCAATTCGCCCTTGATAGGCCATACTCAGGAGGGGTGGACGCTGAATACAATGATATCAGTGTTCAGAATCCAGACAGGATCCAATACCAGGGCGGCACCAACAGGTCAGAGACAGAGTTGGGCGATGACTTGGTCCAGGCCATAGAGCTTTCTTCAGGAGTATGGGTTGGCCTGTATGGTGACGGCAACGGAACCAAGGGCGGCAACCTGTATGTGAATTCCGTGGCCAGGACTGACGAGGATCTTGACAGCAATTGGACATACAGGATATCACCAGAATACATCGTGGCTGAAGACATCACCACCCCAGACACACACGCATCAAACAGCGAGGCGGTTTCAGTGGTCAATGGATCAGATTCATCATCAACAGCCTTTGACCCAGACACCGCACACCTGTTCAATATTGAGAACGGATACTTTGGTGTGATGTGGCGTAAATCAACCACGGCCTACCTGTCAATATTCAGTTACGCTAAACAGACATCTACACCAGTGGCACTGACCAGGGAGGTGGACGCCTTCAACCTTGGAACGGTACCAGAGGGAAACATATCAGGCACCTACATCAACAGGGGAATGGCCTTGATAACCTGTGGCAACTATTACAAGATAATAAAACTGGCGAGACCCAGTTAAATACTAAAAAAGGAGACGCACTATGGCTACTTGGCCTTCAGGAACAAAAGCAGGAACCACACATTTAGACGCAGGTACGGATTCACCAAGGTTGGCACGACCAGACATCAAGCAGAATGTTGACAACGTCAATGCAATCATTGATATGTTCAACATTGACTCACCGTCAGCCAACCAGATTTTAAAGTACAACACGTCAAACGCAAGATTTGAACTGGGCACAGACGACTCAGGTTCAGCGACAGCGGCCACAACATTCGTTGGAGATGATTCAACAGGCACGGCGGTAAATCCAGGAGAAACATTCAAGATAGCGGGCACGCAGAACATCACGACGGCGGTCAGTGGAGACACAATGACCATCACTGGACCAGACCTTTCAAGTTATCTGACTTCAGTGGCGTTTGGTGATCTGACATCAACACCAACCACGATAGCGGGTTATGGCATCACAGATGCCTTTGATGGGGCATATGGATCTCTGACGGGAACACCAACCATACCAAGTTTAGGTGACTTGACTATAACAAATTCAACCATACAATCATCAGGTGACACCATAGACCTTGATGACATCGTGAGATTCAATGTGGGCTACAAGGAGGACATCAACACTTTGACTTCCAGCACAACCATAGCGGTGGATGCCACGACGGCACCTGTCCATTCAGTGACTTTGGGTCACAACGCCACATTCACAATAAGCAATATGGTGGCGGGACAGAGCATAATGATAATCATAACCCAAGACGGCACAGGATCAAGGACTGGCTCATTCACTTCAGTGAAGTTCCCAGGCGGGGCACCAACACTTTCTACAGGCACAGGCGACATTGATGTGATCAGCGTGTTCTATGATGGCACCAATTACTTGGGCAACATAGCACAGGACTTCACAGCATAATGCCACTGGGATTCAAGGGAAACATACTGACCACATCGTCATCAGCGGTGGCGTTAGAGAGCATAGTGACTGCTGATGGCACGTCACAACCATCAAACTACTCTACTGGTATCCATTCCAAAAGTTTTACAAAGTCAAAGGATGAACTCAACATATTTGGCACGGCGACCACTGATGGATCAGCGAATGCATATGCCAAGTATATGCCAGTAGCCAATGGCACTTACGCTGTGGAGATCACCGCGATAGGTGGCATACCGCAGTCAAACTCCAACGGTCCTTGGTCAGGCACATTCAGTATGGGGGCGGGCAAGATCTTTAGTAGTGGAGGCACAGCCACAGCAAGTTTCACTCACGGCCTGTCTCCAAATGTCCAGAAGGCGACCAGTGGTGCTGACGAGACGATGGAATCCGTGACACTGCCTTACAGCCTTGGCAACATAACATTCAGCACATCTACCAACACCAAAGGAGTTTTCTACAGGTGGTCAGCACCGTATGGCGGACACTTTACTTCTGCCACGTCAGTCACATTCAGATTCACAGCAACCTAACAAATAAATAACATTGTAAATTTACAAAGGAGAAACAAATTATGTCAGCGGCAAGTAATTACTTAGAAGACAAATTATTAGACCATACCCTTAGGGGTACCAGTGCGCCATACACAGCACCAAACCCTGCGTATGTGGCCCTATTCGCAGATTCAGGATCAGCGGCCTCAGATGCGTTAGAGTCAGGAACATCAGGCACAGCGAGCACAGGTGACTGGGGATACTACGAAGTATTGACCACGGGCAACACCAACTACGCCAGACAATCAATATCATTTGGTGCGGCAGGAGTGCCAGGTGGAAACACCACAGGAACAATCAAGACTGACACTACCGTCAGTTTCAATGTTGCTGGTGCAGACTACGAGACAGCAGGCACAACAGGTAATGTGATCACGCACATCGCTATTATGGATCAATCCACAGGCGGTAATGTCTTGTTCTATGGAGCCCTAACAACACCAAAGACGGTTTCCAATGGAGACCAATTCACAATATCATCTGGTAACCTTTCTATATCGTTAGCATAAGGAGTGATCCTTGAGCACGGTCAAGCAAGAAGTATTTCAGGAGACAGGAACCTACGAGGTCAATGCTCCAGCGACCTTTCCTACAACGGGAGGAGGTAGTTACAGTATTCTTCCAAAGACAACTGTCCCAACCAATTCAGCATACAGCTCATCCTGGCAGAACAATTACTTTCTCACAGATTACGCAGACAGAACGGTAGTGCCTCCTGTTGAGGATAAAACTAATTGGTCAGTGGAGTACGCCAACCAAGGTGCTCAAGGTGGTGCAGGACCAGGCCATCCTTTCACAAGGATACCAGGTATGGCTCCATATACCACAGCATATGACACATCATCCAAACTCACACTCAACATAGGTTACCACGCACAGGACCTACGTAAGGCAGGACCTAATGGTCTTGGTGCAGACAGGTGTGTGGTAAGGATTGCGGGCAAATACAGCCTTGGTATATTGGTCAGTCCATACCAGAAGCAGTCAGGTCTTGTAACAACTTCAAATACACAATTTAGATATTGGTACAACAACGCCACTGGCACACAGATACAGGGAACGCCAGTTAATATGAGTATAACCAATCTAACTGCTACACCACACAACAACCCAGGTGACCCATCAAATCAATATGTGAAGACAGCACCAACACCATTTGAGATGACCTCTGACCGTTGGACCAACACAATTGAACCTGTTGCCACAGGTGACATAGCAGTCAACACCATACAGGCAGGATCCGCTACCAGCCACGGTGACATCAAACAGACAGACAACTTAGAATTCATAATTGAGATTGAGAACACTACACCATTATATAACACCGTACCTGGTGTTACAAATGAATATTTCGTGATACCATACACCAACGGCATACCCAATGTGTACTATGAGACCAGGAATGGGCAGAACTACACCAACCACATCTATTACAGGGGCTCATACACCCTTGGATGGGAAGGCAACCTACACACCATTGATGACTTAGATGGCGATAGTGTGGTGTTCACCACGCCTACCAGCACTATGGTTGTGGCGGCATTCACCAGGGTTGATATGGATCCTGAGGAACTGACTGACAATTTCACTGTCACAGAAGCCACAGCGGTAAGAAAATTTGGTTCAGCAGGATTGTCATCACAGGCTACTGTTTCAGCGTCAGCGAAATCTACAAAATTCATAACGGAAACAATAACTGCCATAACGAACTTAGATGCCACCACTGAAAATTTCGTAAGGATGGATCCAAAGAATCTGACTGCCACCAGTTCAGTCTCCGTGACACCAACCTACAAACCTACCGCATTGAGCGATATGTCTCACACGGCCACTGTGAGCACATTTGCTGGAATGATATATGACATCACCACAGACTACAGTTGGAACACTTTCAACCTAAACACCTATTTCGTCACTGGTTTCGTTGATGATGAGTTCGTCTCACAACAAGGTGAATACAACTGGAACTTCATACAATCAGAGTCCTGGGACTCTTGGCCAACCATTACTTGGATAGGAAACGAATCAAATTGGGACAACTGGCCAGACGATGTGTGGGAGAAGACATACAAGGTCAACACAATAGGCTCAATGTTGATCACACCATCATTTAAGATTGGTGATATAGTAGAATACAATGGCGTGTTCACAGTCACAGAGGATGTGGCCCTCAACGAGCCAGGCGAGGCTGACCTCGTTGCCAACATCACAATTGATGCCACTGCCAGTGGTGTGATATCTATCAGTGCTGAGGAGATCACGGCCGCATTCACACCTTCGCTTACCGCAAACATAACATACGACCTACAGGACAACGAAGTCACCATAACAGGTGCGTTCACACCAGTTTTAACCGCGAATGCGATAACGGACACATTCGCTGACATTGATGTTTCAGCATCAATGTCAATCACGCCATCCTTCAAACCAGCAGGTTTCTCAACGATCACTGCCGCAACAGATACAGATCTTTCTCCAACATTTAAACCTGCTGGTTTGGCGGCGTTGACAGCATCCGCTGGCACTTTAACAGTGGCAAGGATGTTCTTCCAGACGGATCCTTACAATATTTTCAAAGTTCAAACAGAAAATCGTGTGGTAATGGTACCTACTGAAAATAGACAAACATTGGTAATGGAGGAAAATAGAGTAAATATTGTTGGTGCGGAGACCAGAGCACACTTGGTGCCGCAGGAAACAAGGAATATTAAATTGAGAGTACCGCCAATCACAAATAGATTTACGATACCAAGAGTAAGGAGTGAAGTTTAATGGCCAATTTAACAGGATTTAAAAGAGACAACGACGGTTTGTTCATAACCAAAGATCCAGAATCAAATGTGCAATATGGACTTGATTTTACAGATTATCTTAATTCAGGTGATTCAATCACAGGCACACCAACCGTGACAATCACATCTCCAACTGGTGACGCAGATCCTTTGGTGCATCCAACTGACGCATCCACTGACATATTAGTCACAGGTGGCAAGTTGGTCAACATAAGATTACAGGGTGGTACCACTGGCAACGTGTACAACATCCGTTGCAAGATAGTGACATCACAGGGTGACACTGACGCAAGACATTTCAGGATAGTATGCGAGGATAAAACATTATAATGGACGCACAGAAGAAATCATACAAATTAGATCACGACTTGATATTCAAACTGGCTTCAATGCACTGCACCTACGAGGAGATAGCAGACTGCGTTGGCACTTCCGTCACAACACTACAGAAGAGATTCAAGAACCTCATAGAGAAGGGCAAGGCTGAAGGTAAGAAGAGCCTGAGACGGGCACAGTTTGAGAAGGCATTGGCGGGCGATGCTCGTATGCTGATGTTCCTTGGAAAAAATTGGTTGGGTCAACAGGATTCACCAACTGATGAAGAGTCCACAGGACCATTACCTTGGGAAGACAAATAACCCCACATAATTAACAGTATGAAACTATCAACACCGCAACGCAAGGTAGCGGATGACCAAGCACGATTCAGGGTGTTGGTCACTGGCAGGAGATTTGGCAAGACCACTTTGGCCATAAGGGAACTGTGTTATCACGCACGGAACCCTGGTAAGATTTGTTGGTACGTGGCACCATCATACAGACAGGCCAAACAGATCGCCTGGGTAAAGATCAAACAGATATTGAAAGACCTACGTTGGGTCAAGAGGATCAACGAGGCAGAACTCACAATAGAATTGAAAAACACATCAAGGATATGTTTGAGAGGTGCTGACAACAAGGACTCATTGAGGGGAGTTGGTATTGACTTCCTTGTGCTTGATGAATGTGCTGACATTGACGAGGAGGCCTGGACGACAGTCCTGAGGCCAACACTGTCAGACACACAAGGACTGGCACTGTTTGAAGGCACACCCAAAGGAATGAACTGGTTCCACGACCTATACCAGAGGGGACAGGATCCATCAGAGCAGGAATGGAGCAGTTATCAGTACACCACCATTGACGGTGGTTTCGTTGATGCTGGCGAGATAGAACAGGCCAAGAGGGATCTTGACGCCAAGACATTCAGACAGGAATACCAAGCGACGTGGGAGACATACTCAGGAATCATCTACTACGGTTTCTCAATGAGTGAGAACGTCAAACACTTTGACGAACCACTTGACAACAACATCATACACATAGGAATGGACTTCAACCTTGACCCAATGGCCGCAGTGGTGACACACATCAAAAACGGCGTGGTTTATGTGATGGACGAGATACAGATTTGGAGTTCAAACACGGAAGAGATGTGTTCTGAGATACATCGTAGATATCCAGGCAAGAAGATATTCGTGTATCCAGATCCCGCTTCAAGGCAAAGGAAGACATCAGCGGGTGGTAGGACTGACCTTTCAATACTACAGAACGCAGGCTTCATCTGTAAGGTGCCACCAAGGCATATGGCGGTAAGGGATCGTGTTAATTCAGTGAATGCCAAGTTATGTTCCGCTTCAGGAGAGCGACAGGTATTCATTCATCCATCCTGTAAGAATCTGTTAAATAGTGTTAGCAAACACACTTATAAAGAGGGAACCGTGTTGCCAGACAAGACGCAGGGATTTGACCATATGAATGACGCATTAGGATATTTGATTTCATTTCTTTACCCAATTAGGACAGCATACGAAACGGAAGAACCCCAAAGGTTCAGTGTAAAAACAGGAGTTATTAGATAATGGCACAAGACATATATGGTTTGACAGGCACACAATTCACTGATGCATCAGGCAACAGCATTCAATTACCTGTACACCAGGACTATGACACATACATCAATCATTGGAAATTCTTAAAGAGGAGTTATCTTGGAGGTGCTGAATACAAAAGGGGGATGTATCTAAAGAGATACCAGTACGAGAATGAAGGCGAATACCTTACAAGATTATCACACGCGGCAGAAGACAATCACTGTCGTTCAATAATACACACATACAACGCATTCCTATACAGACAACAACCAAAGAGAGATTTTGGCTGGTTGGAGAATTCACCTGAGTTAGAGCAGTTCCTTAAAGACGCTGACCTTGAAGGACAGAGTTGGGAGGCCTTTATGAGAGACGTCAATGTGCAGAGTTCAATCTATGGACACTGCCTGGTTTTGGTTGACAGACCAGAGACTGTGGTTGGCACGAGGGCAGAAGAATTAGAACAAGGTATCAGACCTTTCTGTCAGATATACACGGCAGAGAACATCCTTAATTGGAAGTTCATAAGACAACCAAACGGACACTACGAGATAGCAGAACTTATGCTGTTGGAACAGGACGAGAGACCTTACCAACGACAGGGAGAATTCTACATCCGTAAGTGGACACCAGACACCATAGAATTGTATTCATACTCAGGCGATGACGCCAAGCAACCAATGAAACAGATTGATTCAAGACCCAACAACCTTGGCAAGGTGCCAGCGGTATGGTGTTATGCCAACAAGGGTCCAATCAGAGGTATTGGTGTTTCAGACATTTCAGGTGTGGCACAGAGTCAGAGATTCCTGGCCAACCTATACAGTGAAGCAGAACAATTGGTGAGTCTTACCAATCACCCTTCATTGGTGAAAACAAGATCAGTTTCAGCACAGGCGGGAGCAGGTGCGGTGATTGATATGCCAGAAGAACTGGATCCAAACCTCAAACCATACCTACTACAACCCAACGGTGGTAATCTTGAAGCCATACTTAAAACTATGGACGAGACTGTGAAGTCAATTGACAGGATGGCACATATGGGTTCTATCAGGGCCATTGAGACAAGACAGATGTCAGGTGTGGCGATGCAGTCAGAGTTCCTGATGCTTGACGCCAAACTGTGTGAGAAGGCCAAGAACTTGGAACTGGCAGAAGAACAGATATTCAGATTATTCAGTCTATGGCAAGGTGAGGCCTGGGACGGAGAGATCAAATACCCTATGGCATTCCATATCAGAGACAAGAACCTTGATATGGACATTATCAACAAAGCCGCGAGTGCCCAAAGAGATTCAGCCGCCGCGACTCCAAATGTTAAATCAATAATTGATCAGAAGACCATAGAGATATTGGCCAAAGACGAAGATGAATTAGAAGAAATGCAGAATCAGATGGCAGACGATGGCCAGCACGACCCAATGACCAATCCAGCAGGTATGGTAGCCCATATGAGAGAGATGATTGAGCAGGGTATGAGCAACGAGGACATCCTCAATCTACATCCTGAGATAGCAAGATTTTTTGGAGGAACAGATGGCGGAGTACCAGGGCAGGAAGATAACACTCAATAAACCATTCAGGACACCAGGCAAGTCAAAGAAGTTTGGTGTGTACGTGACCAACAAGTCAACAGGTCGTGTGCAGATAGTGAGATTTGGTGATCCCAATATGCGGATCAAGAAAAACATACCAGCAAGGAAGAAAAGTTTCTTGGCCCGTTTTGGCGGCATCCTAAAGAAAGTTAGAGGACAGAAATCTCTGAGTCCTGCGTATTGGAGCATCAAGGCGTGGAGGTAAGAGATGGCAGGAATAAAATCAAGAAAAGGTCAGCAGACAAATCATCAAAAGTACGCAGTAAACGGAAGACCCGTGAGGCCCTGTCAAGTGTATCAGCAGAAGACCTCAGGCAATGGCTACAGACGGTACGGCTCAGCGAATTTCATAGATTCAGGTGAGACAGTGCAGGATCAAAATGGAATAGCAATACCTTGGAAGCAGATAGATTTTGATTAGGAAACTTTACAGATTACCAGAAGAGACGGCCAGGCACAGGCAGATGAAACAGTTGTGCCTTGACTACTTCACACACTACGACAAATTGATGAAACACCCCAGCAAGACCAACGCCGCACGAGCCAGGAAGGCCTGTGTGTTGTTGAAGAGGGTGGCTCACGCCAGGGGAGTTGAATTACTGGACCTCTATGCACCATCAAGGAATGAGGGCAGACCAGAGAAATTCCCAACCAAGCACAGGATAAAGGAGGATCACGATGGACAAGAAAAAGAAGAAGAACAAAGGATCTAAGTCTGGCAGAAGAAAACCCAGTGGCAGACGTAGGTAAGGACATTGAGAAATGGATCAGACAGGTTGTTGCTAAAACTCATAAGGCGAGTGGAGCGGCAATCTGTCCGTTTGCGAAAAGAACACTTGAAGATCGCAAGATACAGATCACGCCTGCGAAGGTGGATGTGCTGGATCAGATTGATCAGTGTTGCGATCTTTTTGATATTTTCAATCTGGACATTGTCATCCTTTATTTCACTCACGAGATAACAGAAAGAAAACTATCCAACCTGTGTAAGCGGGCACACCAACAGAATCCCAACTACGCCATAATGTACGACCACCCAGACAACGATGGACTACATAAAGGTGTATCATTCAGTTATGGCAAAGCACCATTGGTAATGATACAGGGAATGGCAAAACTGAAACAAGCACAACGAAAACTCAAACAGTCTGGATACTACGAGAAGTGGGACATAGACTCGCTTGAGCAGTTTTACTAATAAATAAACACATAGTGGTAATCCTGCCACGCATAACAAAAGGAGGACTACGATGAGTCAAGAACAAACATCGCCAGACGTTCAAACTGCCACTGGGGCAACTGAAACAGTCTCTAACACGATCCAGGACACAGCGGACAATCAACCCGCGAAAGTCTACACCCAAGCAGACATTGATGCTGTGGCGGCTGAAGTAAGAAGAAAAGCAGAAGCCAAGTATGAAAAGAAATTTGGTCAAGTAGATGTTGAGAAATACCAGAACTTTTTGGCACAGGAAGAACAGGCAAAGATCTCCCAGGCCAAGGAGAAGTCAGAGTTTGAGAAACTGTTGAAGGAGAACGCAGACAAGTTCAACAACAAGATTTCAACACTAACATCTGAACTGACAAAGATCAAGGTGGATGGTGCATTGATAAATGCCGCATCAACCAAGAAAGCGGTGAATCCAGAACAGGTCGCGAGACTGGTGAGGGAAAACATCAAGATGTCAGACACAGGTGAGGTTGAAGTCATTGATCCCAAGACAGGCCAAACAAGATACACTGACAATGGTGATCCCTTGACTGTAGATGGGTTGGTTTCAGAATTTCTAAACACCAATCCACACTTCGTCCAAGCGGGACAACCAGGTGGTGGATCTAAATCAAACACTGGCACAGAAGGTGTTCCTCAAGTTGATGTCAATAACCTGGATATGGGTAACCCAGAACACAGGAAGAAATATGCTGAGTGGCGTAAGTCACAAGGTACGTTTTAAATTAACAACAATAAAGGAGTCATATTAAAATGACAACAGCAACAACTAACACATCATCATTGAATGATCTGATCGCACCCATCGTACAAGAAGCGATGTTCGTAGCATCAGAGACTTCAATTATGCCAGGACTTGTGAAGAACTTCACGGTTCCTGCAAATGCTGGTAAGGTATTACAAGTACCATTATACGGCACACAAACAATCGCAACAGACGTAGGTGAGAACGCGGAAATTGATATGACCGCAATCTCAACTGGCGTTGCAAACATCACATTAACAGAGGCTGGTATAGCGGCGAAGGTGACTGATATGTCAAGAAATCACTCAACTTCAAATGTTATCGCAGACTTAGGTAAGTTATTTGGTGAAGCGATTGCGAAAAGACACGACAGAGCATTGACTGGTCTGTTCTCATCTTTCACAGCGTCAATCAACAACAGTACAGACACACAGAGTGAATTATCTGTGACTGACCTACACAAAGCGTATGCTACATTGAAAAAAGCAGGCGTTCCAGGTCCTTACTACGGTGTTTTCACTCCGCAGGCATTGTTCGCTCTGAAATCAACTTTAACTAACACATTCACAAACCCAACAAACTCACTTGTGGTGACTAACCAGGCTATGTCTGAAGGTTTCATAGGTAGAATCGCTGGTATTGATGTGTTTGAGACATCTAACATCGTTGAGGACTCAGCGACATCAGCCGTTTGTGGCGTGTTCGCGAGAGATGCCTTAGGTTTAGCAGTGGCTCAAAGGTTAAACGTTGAAACAGAAAGAGACGCTTCATTAAGAGCGGAAGAAGTGGTAGCATCAACAAGATATGGTGTATCAGTTCTACACAACTCTTATGGTGTTAAAATAGCAGTGGACAACACAATCTAATTTGGGTTGACCTCTCTAACTATCAAGGGGCGGTAGCAATATCGCCCCTTTTTTTACGGATGATCGTTTGGTTCAATGGTTTATCACAGCGACGATTGATTGACATACCAAAGCGTGGTCTTGAGATTGGTTGCAACTACATCAGGCGTGTTAGGCCTGTGGACTTCGTGGTGGCCTACGACGGCGATGTGATCAACAAGATTGAAAGAGAAGAAGGTATTGTATATTACACACGACCTGACTTCGCGGTTGGTGACAAGTGGCTCAAGATAGGAGACCACACCACACAAGGACTCAACAGCGGTTGCCTGGCGGTGTTGCTGGCCACTAAACTGTCCAAGAAGCCCATATACATAATAGGTTGCGACTGGGGACTGAACCTAAAGACCGTGTTTGATTACGGCAAGGGAGAACAACGCAAATACAACAACCAACAGAAGAAGTTCCTGAGACGATTGGCCAAGGACCACCATATAGTAGTGGTTAATGATCAGAAAGTAGATGTGCCAGTGGAGATTATCTCATCTGACACATTTATCAATAAATATTATCCACAAGGAAGGACCTTGTAGAAACTAAAAGAAGGACTTTTACAAATGGCACAATTTGCAACAGATACGGACCTGTTAGAGTATGTTCCAGACATCAAGAAATATGGAATACAAGACTGGTCAGCACAGCACGAGAAGACTTACGACGACATAATCAGACTACTGAATATAAAATGGTGGCCTACAACTGGATTTTCAAGATATGACATATCAGTCCTTGGGGGAAGCGAGAAACTATCACCAAGCAGATTGAATTCAAGCCAGTTCACGAGGGCCGCGGTCTATCACACTCTTGCCTATTACATCTATCCTAAACTTTCAACATTTGAACCTGATGGAGATTCTTTCAGGGAACAGATGGGTTTTTACAAGGCCAAGTTTGAAGAGGAATTTGATCTAATATTGAAAGATGGCGTCCACTATGACCTTGATTCATCAGGCACATTCACGGACAGTGAGAAACAAGCATTTTATAAAGGTAGATTGATTAGATAATGTCAGCAAGAGAAGATATAGCAAAAAACATAGTAGAGCAGTTGGAGAATATGACTGATCCAGCACCAGGTCTGGTGTCAAGGGTTTTCTTTGATGTCAGCAAACTGGCGATCACACAGTTCCCAGCGATCTTGGTCGTGACCAACAACGAGGTCAGGGACGACATATCAATGAATGCCAGGCAGGGCGTGATACAGTACGAACTTAGATGCTATGTCAGGGGCACGGAAGTTGACACCCTGAGGAACGAGATAATTGAAAGGGTTGAAGAGACCCTTGAACTGTCAAGGGACAGAGACATCACCCTGGCAGTGGCAAATATTCACAATGTAAAGACACAGGTAAGAAACATAGATGTGGTTGACAGAGAACTACCACTTGGAGAATGTGTGATCACTGTGGATGTCAAATACACATACAAAAAAGGAGTCTTATAATGATTGAGATGTTCAAAGGAAAAGATTCAGAGATCGTTGGCGGCAAACAAGTCCAACAACGACTGAAGGACGGATGGACCTTTACTCCGTCAACAAAGATCACCAAGGCCAGCAAGGACAAGATCAAGGCTGACGCGGTGGTTGAAAACAAACAAGATCTTGACGGTCCAAAAGATCTAACAACAGAGGAGTAATCAAATGGCATACGGTTCAACTACATTTGATGGTCAGGCTGGAGTTGTTAAGGTTGATTCAGGTGGAACACCAACAGCGATGGCGGAAGTGAGAAGTTTCACTATTGACCAAGAAACTGCAACTGTGGAATCAACAGTGATGGGCGACACGGCGAGAGCATACAAGCCAAGTCTAACTCAATTCTCAGGAACAATGGACATCTTCGTGTCTGACCAAGACGCGGGACAGATCGTGACTGAGACAATGGGTGCTGATCCACTGACACTTGAGGTTTATCCATCAGGTGAGACCACAGGTCAGAAACTAACTGGAGAGATAATCATCACAGGTCATTCAATCACATCAAACTTTGATGGAATGGTTGAGGCAAGTGTGACTTTCCAAGGAACAGGTGCGTTAACGAAATCAGCCACTCCATAATAGTGAAGATTTCAATAACAATATCACCTCAAGCAGACGGAGTTATCTCTGGCCTTAAAAGGGATTTGGCCAAGCAGGTACGCTCAATATCCAACGATCTTTTCAGTTCGCTGAAGAGATTCACACCAGTTCGTTCTGGTCGTGCAAGGGCAGGATGGAGGAAACGTGATGGTAGGATGAAATTCACCATCAGGAATAACGTTCCCTACATTGGCAGACTTGACGATGGATATTCAAACCAATCACCTAAGGGTATGACACGACCAGCCGTTAGGGAGGTTGCTAACAAATACAGGAGAAAAAGATAATGTCAGCAACAGACAAAATAAAATCACACTTCAATTCAGCGATTGACGGTGCGATGCAAAAAATAAAAGTTGAAGAATGGGATATGGACATCTATTGTAGGAAGACATATTCGTTCAAGGATGAACAACGGATCATACAACTACAGGCTGAAGGCAAGATAGTTGATAGTCTCGTTGAAAGTCTCATCATCAAGGCCAGGGACGCGGAAGGCAAGAGGATCTTCGCAGACGCGGACAGGGTCACACTGATGCACGAGGCTGACCCCGCAGTGGTCACAAGAGTGGTAGGTCAGATCAACAGTGCTGGTCCAAGGACTATTACACCTGTTGACGCGGCAAAGGAATCCATTCCAACCCAGAGCTAAGACTCCTTTTGGTGTTGGCGGACAGGCTCAAGAAGAGCCTGTCAGAAGTAATGGAGTTCACTACCGTTGAACTTGAACTGTGGGCTGGATACCTTCAACTGGAAGCGGATGGTCATAAAAAAACTATGCGTGAAATGAAAAGGAAACGAAAGTAATGGCAGATGCGAACATAGTCCTTAAAGCGGACAGTAGACAGGTAGAGAAGGCAAACAGGAACCTTGACAGGATGAGGTCAAGCCTTGGCGGCCTGGGCACGGCGGCCAGATTGGCGGCGGGTGCTTTGGTTGGTATAGGAATTGGCAAGTTTGGTGCCAGCGTGGTCAATGTTGGACGACAGGTGGAGAACCTGCAGACGAGATTCAAATTCCTTTTTGGATCAGCGGAAGAAGGTGCCAAAGCATTTGACACATTAAGCAAGTTCGCGGGAACCGTTCCATTCACACTTGAAGAGATAGCGGCCGCATCAGGTAACTTGGCCGTGGTATCAAAGGACGCTGAAGAATTAGGAAAAAATTTACAACTGACGGCCAATGTTGCGGCCATATCAGGACTTGATTTCAGACTCGCTGGAGAACAGATCCAGAGGGCACTATCAGGTGGTATATCATCAGCGGACCTATTGAGGGAACGAGGTATCAAGGCACTACTTGGATTCAAGGATGGTGTCAAGGTCACCACGAAAGAAACACAAGAAGCATTTGACAGGGTCTTTGGACCAAACGGTGAGTTCGCGGGAGCGGCCGTGGCATTGGCCAACAACTTTGATGGTCTACAATCAATGGTACAGGATAAGTTCTTCAACATCAAGAAGATCATATCAGACGCAGGACCATTTGATAGATTGAAAGCGATCATTGGTGTGTTTGACAAGGCTATCACAAACAATTTTGACAACATAGAGAAGGCCGCACAGGGATTTGGACAGGCCATCGTGACTGGTTTTGAGAAGACACTGATTGGTGGTGCTATGGCCATTGACGCTATAAAACCAGTGATTGATTTCTTCCAACGTGCATTCAACAACATAGTCAACGCAACCAACTCACTGCCAGGATACATCAAGGCCTTGGGTGTGGTTGGATTCCTCGCACTGGGTATAAAAGGCAAACTGGTGGTGGCGGTCATCGCAGGTGTGTCTGACAAGATAGTGAGCATATTCGCTGGACTGATTGATTTCATCGCCAAGGGCAAGGCCAAGGTGGCCCAGTTCTATGACGCCATTGGTATGAAAGAGGCCGCGAAGAATATGCGGAAGAATTCTATATCAATGAAGAAGGAAGCAGACGCATTGAGAAACAAGTTCAAAGGCGTGGGCAAAGAGTCAAGCAAGACCGTAGAATCAATAGACCAGATGATAGAGACCGTGAGCGAGAACACGGGTGCCTATGGCGAGAACACCACAGCAGTTCTTGAATTCCTCAAATCATTGAGGGAGGAAGAAGAATTACAGAAGAAGACCAAGAAATCAATTGAGGACAAGATCGCCGCTGGAGAAAAGGATGTGGACACAACCAAGAAACAGGCCAAGGCGATTGATGAATACAAGGATGCGTTGGGCAAGACCTTTGACGAGGCACAGGAGAAATTCTCCGCCATAGACCTCGCCGTTGGTTTGACCAAACAGGTCTTTGGATCACTGAAACAGGGCATTGGTGACGCATTCGCGGACGCCATACTGGGAGCCAAGAGTTTCAAGGAATCAATATCTGACCTGGCCAACAACGTGCTGAGGCAGTTGATATCAGGAATCATACAGATTGGACTACAGGTGTATGTGTTTGACGTGTTGGCTGAGAAGATAAGGAACGCCAGACGTGAGGCAGACGCACTCAACAGTTCATTGAAGAAACAGGCCATCGCACAGGCGGCTGGTAGCCTATTTGGACCAATTGGTTCAGTGGTTGGAAGCATCTTTGGAGGTTTCTTCGCAGACGGTGGTAGGATCCAGTCAGGCCAATTTGGCGTGGTTGGAGAGCAGGGACCAGAATTGGTCTCAGGACCAGCCAACGTCACACCAATGGATGAAGTGGGCGGTGGTTCAACCAACGTCAGTTTCAACATCAGCACGATTGATTCCACTGACTTTGACACACTACTAACTACAAGACAGGACCTGATCATAGGATTGATCAACAGAGGTCTCGCAGAACGAGGCAGAAGGAGTTTAACAGCATAATGGCAGGTACATTTCCAATAACGGCGGGTTTCACAACTTTAGATTTCCAAAGCAACACCAACACCAGGGTCACAACCAGCGTGTCTGGCAAGACACAGAGATTACAGACTGGAGCACAATACTGGAGTTTCAGCCTCAAGAGTCCCAAGAAGAGCAGGGATGACATTATGAGCGACTATGCGTTCCTGGTAACACAGAACGGACAGGCGGACACATTCACCATTGTACCACCAGTGATAACCAATGCCAGGGGCACCGCTTCAGGCGTGATAACCAACGACGCCACGGTGGCGGCTGGACAGCTCACCTGTGATGTTGCTGGAGGAGGTCAAAACAACACTTTGAAGAAAGGCGATCTGATAAAATTCTCAAACCACGACAAGGTGTATATGATCACCGCTGACGTCACGCTGACTGGAGGCAATGACACACTTGAGTTCTATCCACCTTTGGTCACGGGCATTGACAACACCACCACCATCACCTATGACAACGTGCCATTCAAGGTGTATCTCACAGGTGACAACATCCAATACAAGTCCAGCACGGATGGACTGTACCAATACCAGATAAAAGTAAATGAGGAGATCTAATGAGCAGGCAGTTAGCATCCTCTCTGGAAACAAAATTAGGGTCAAGGAGTGTTTTTGGTGTAGATCTCATAGAACTACATCTCTCTACCAACCTGTATTTCACCAGTTCAAACATTGACCTGGACTTTGACAGCAACACGGCACCAGATGCAGGTGTGAACACATACCTGGCACAGGGACAATTCCTCTACTTCAGCAACATCACGGAGAGTTCAGACCTCAGGGTTGGGCAGGTTGATCTCACGTTCACCGCTGTTGACACCACCACCGTGGCATTGTTGTTGAACAACAACTATATGAACAAACGTGTGGTGATCTACAGGGCGGTCCTTGACAGCGATTACAGTTTCACATCAGATGACGTGTTCACCCTTTTTGATGGCAGGATAATGAATTACAGCATCAAGGAGACTGATTCAACCGCAGAGGTCACGATGACCGTGGCCAGTCTGTTCGCTGACTTTGAAAAAAAGAATGGCAGGCGTACCAATGACGCCAGTCAGGAGAGCGTGTTCAGTGGCGACCTTGGGATGAACTTCTCAGCGGAGATCGTCAAAGACATAAAATGGGGTAGGAAATGATGCAGATCAGGGACTTCCACACCAAAGATTTCACACAGTTCAATGAATTGGCCTACAAGGCGGTTTTTGAGAGGGGATTCGTTGACACGGAATTTGACAAACAGAATTGGAATGTGCATATAAAACGATTGGTTTCGCTCAACAGCAACATAGTGAGAACCATTTGGGATCAAACAGAGATGGTGGGATTCTACATCCTGCAACTGCACAACCTACCTTGGAACCACAGGACACAGGGCTTGTTCACTTTGATACACCTGTCAGGCAAACACAGGACCAAAGAAATATATGCCGCTTTATTCAGGGACGCACAGGCGGTGGCACAGGCCAATCACTGTGAGAAGATACAGACCACTGATCAGAGCATCTTGTGTGACAACGACACCAAATTAAACATTCTACACGGTCAAGATTACAACCAGATTGACTTCGTTTGGGAGAAAAAAATCAATGGATAGGCAAAGATACCCAAAACAGATTCCTGACGCATATACAGGCGTCTGTGTTGGAGCAAACACCATTAAAAGCATCACAGATGATGTGATTGACTTCTATTTGAAGTTTGATCGTTATAACCATTTGACCTATGTTGATCTATGGCAACACATACACCCTTCTATCAAGAATGATCAGTACAAAGTTTTCCAAACAAATGGTGAGATATGGGGATTCGCCAACTGGGCGTTTATGAACAACGACGTACTGCACAAGTTCACCACAACAGGCAAGATACACACACTGGATTGGATGACGGGATTCAACCTTTGCTATATTGATTTCGTGGCTTCACGAGATGCGTTCTATGTTATGAAATGGTTGAAGAACCACAGTGTGAGGATGATGGGTGCCAACAGACCAATATACTGGGCACGATCAACCAAACACAGGATCAAGAGGGTAACCAAACAACACACGAAAGGACATTGGCTATGGGCGGAGTAGTAAGATCAGTCACCAAGGCGGTCAAGGGCGTGGTCAAGGGAGTTGGCAAGGTGATAGGCGGCGTGGTTTCAGCGGTGACATCACCGTTTGGTGCCAGCACTGACGTACCAGACTACGACATTGGACAGGACCAGACACAGGCCATACAGGGAGTGCTCCTAAACCAGGAGGGGGCGGTCAGGGAGATACCCATAATCTACGGTGAGAGACAGGTGGGGGGAACCAGGGTGTTCACCAGCACCAACGGATCAACCAACCAATATCTTTACGTGGCTATGGTTTTGAGTGAAGGTCAGTGCAACGCGATGACCAAACTTTTAATAGACAACAACGAGATACCCTTGAGTTCATACGCACACGGCGTGCAGGCCACGGTGGGATCAGGCAGATACGAGGGCAGATTGAAAGCACAGTTCTTTGATGGCAGGGACGACCAGACGGTCTCAACACTGCTACAGGAAGCACCCAATTGGACGTCAAATCACAGATTGCGAGGTTTGTGCTACATCGCATTGAGATTTGAATGGAAGAAGATTGAGTCACAGGCGGACGCGGACAACAATCCCTACTCAGGTGGCATACCCCAGATAAGGGTACAACTACAGGGCAAGAAGATCCTGGACCTGAGGACCATCAATCCCAGCACTTACAACACGGCCTACGGCAGTGACACACTGACCTATGATAACAACCCTGTCAACGTGTTGGTTGATTACCTAAGGAACGACAGGTACGGCAAGGGACTACCCAATGAGGTGTTTGACTGGACCAGTTTCAAGTCAGCCGCGGACCAATGTTTCACAGTGGTCACCTACGCCAACGCGGACACATCCAGGGCATTCACCTGTGATGCGGTCATAGACACGGCCAACAACCTTATGAGCAACTGCAAGATCATCCTGGCAGGTTTCAGGGGCATTATGCCATACCAGCAGGGCAAGTATTTCCTCAAAGTTGAGAATGGTGGGGACGACACGGACATAACTGCCACCCCAGCATCACCAACCACAGTTTTCACGGTCACCAATGATCACATCATTGGCGGTATGACCATAGAGGGCGAATCAAAACAACACAAGTGCAACAGGTGTGTGGTCACCTACATTGACCCCAACGCCAACTACGAGCCCAACGAGGTTTCATTCCCTGAACCAGGGAGCAGTGACGACACGACATTCCTCGCACAGGACAACAACATCAGATTAGAGAAGCGGATCACACTGCCAACCATCGCTGACAGGCGTATCGCTGAGCAGTACGCCCGTGTGTTCGTGAGGAGATCACGTTCAGAGAAGTTGGTCAGTTTCGCCACCAACCTGGCCACGTCAAACACATCAGTGGGTGACCTGATCAGGGTACAGAACACCCACCTCAGCCTTGACGCGGTGTTCAGGATAATGGATATGAGATTGAACACCAGTGGCAACGTGGAGATAACCGCACTGGAGCACCAGTCAGGTGCCTACGCCATTGACGCATCAGGCACGGACTACGTCAGACCAACCACGAGTCTACCAGATCCATTCCAGGTGATCGCACCAACCAACCTGACGGTGCAGTCAGGTGCGGCATTCAATCTTGAAACCAACGATGAAGGATACCTGACCACGGACAGCACGGTAAGGAGGCTCAAGGTCACTTGGACCGCTTCAACGGATCCATTCGTGTCAGAGTACATCATACAATTCAAGGTCAGTTCACTCAGCGACTACCAAACCGCTGGCATCACGGTGGACACGGAATTCTTCATTCCAGGGGTTTCCTTGACACAGGACTACGACGTCAGGGTCGCGGCCAGGAATGAGTTGGACAGGCGATCAGACTTCGTGGAGGTCACTGATCACACGGTTGTCTCCTGATGAGGCAGGCCAGATTCCTTGACCTACTGACGGCGTTTGGACAATGGCGTTGTGAACAGGGCAGGGCCAAGGGCAAAGGCACGGTCAAGTGTGCTGGTGGACCCATACACAGTTGTCGTTTTGAATTCCGTCCCAAGATCAAATGCCACACACACCAAGTGGAACGCAAACCAGTGATCAAGACCATTTGGTAATTGCACTTTGGTGTTTTTGGTCTCTTTGGTGACCCGTCGTAGACCAAACCTTACCAACCAAACCAATAACCGTTGACATCGCAGGTGTTTAGGATATATACTTGTGATACAGGCAAACACAGGCAAACACAGGCAAACACAGACACCACAACGCGGAGCACTCAACAGCAAGAACGCGACAGTCAACAGGCAAAATTCATTATGGCAGAGCGGGACTTGGGAAGACCACCGCCCAGGTTTAAACAAAACGATGATGTACGGCAAGGATCAATGCCACCCGCACAAAGAAACATCTGGCGACGACTAACCTAACTCACATAGTGTCACCACCTGGCAACAGGTGGACTCTGATCTTCCTATCTACATAGAGTCTCCCCACAAAGAAAAAAATGAAGATGAGCACAGCGAATCTTCAGGTGGCGACGGCCGCCTTTGACACTGCCCACAAACGCCACCCATAAATACGACTGCGTCAGGGTGTTGTCACACTCCTTGCAGATTGCGACTTATAAGTGCACCAGGACGCGGTTCCATTGACATTTGTGGAACCCCTTATCGTTGGGCGGTGTTTCTGTGTTTTGCCATACTTAAAGAACCGCCCAACCCAATCCCAAGTAGATCTCACCCGTAGGTTGTAAAAACACCCTTAAAAAACCCCCATTTCTCGCGGTTTTTCCAAGCCAGTTGACCATTTACCAATATGTGCTACAATCAATCATAGGAGGACAAACAATATGAGGAGAAAAATAGCAGAAATACGGTTGCCATTCACAGAAGTGTACGTGACCGTGAGCAGACACAACCCGTTGGTGAAGCGGGCTGACATACCCTACACAGATATGGGGTCATTGCCGCAATCACAGGGAGTGCCTGTAAAGGAGGTGATGCATCACGAACACAAACCAGTGTTCATTGGTCAGATCAACAAAGGACGCCTGCACAACTACACCAGGGGTCTGAACTACTGGAGATCAGGCAAAAGGGCATCAACCAACGCATTCGCGGTTGGCGGACTGATATTGGAGACCCTGCGAAGGCACGGCATTGGCTACACATTCAAAGACGATCTGATTGATATGAGATTGGTTGAGAGGACGAAGGTGTGCCTGAGAAAGGCGGGGGTGATTGAACAGTTGAAGGTCAACAAAAAGGACTGGGCGGACAAAGGCCGTCACAGCACCGCGAACAAACGACAGCACATTGACAATCAGATCGCGATCATTGATAAGGCCATACGTGAACACGGCGACATTGACAATCTGCGACTGGCACACCTAAACGGCGGACGATGCCTTACGAGGACCAGCAAAAAGGCAAAGGTCAACAACGCACTGACTCCAGAGCAGGAGGACAAAAGGCGGTTGATTGAGCACTACTATATGTGTTCGCAGGAGATCGCTGAAAGGACGGTGAGGGCTGGCCTGGACCTGCCATTGCCGCAGGACTACATCGTACAGCACAGCGATCAATTCGCTGAATACCTTGAATGGTCAACCAAATGACCGCCTGGCACTGGCGAGACACTGAACGCGGTAGATTCAGGGTCAATCGCCAGGACTGGCTCAGCAACAGGGACCTACACGATCGCGGCTACAACAGCAGGCTACACGGTCACCTGGCACAAAGGCGCTGGCACAGTGTGATAGACGCGGGTGCCAACACAGGACAGAGTATGTTGATGTTCGCGGCCTACTGTGATCACATAGTGAGCTGTGAGCCCATACCTGAGCTGTTCGCACAATTGGAGATCACCCGTTCAGAGAACTGCGTTGATCACTGTGACACCATACAGACCGCACTCTGGGACCGCGGCTGTGAGTTGACGATGAACTACAGGAGCAACAACAGCCTGGCCAGCCAGGTTGACCCCCAGGGCACAGTGCGGGTGCCAGCCGTGACCATAGACGACCTGGCACAGCGACCAGATCTCATAAAGATAGACTGTGAAGGCAGTGATCTCAGGGTGCTGATGGGCGCCAGGGACACGATCAGGCGTTGTAGACCCCATCTGGTGCTGGAGATGAAGCACAGCATACAACCCGTGTTGGCCATACAGCAATGGCTGGTGCTGATGGGCTATGAACCAGACCCGCTTTTCGCCCAGGGCAGGGGCAGAAACATCATATATCAACCGCAGGTTGTAAAATAAGGCTAAAAAACCCCCATTTTCCGCCGCTTTTCTGACGGTTGACGCTTTTACCAGGTGTGTTATACTGATAGTATGACAAAGATAGATTACAGCAAATATCAATTGCATTGGCACGAGCGATGCGTGAGATCAGTGTTGAAGCAGAGCCAGAAGCAGGGTTTCAGCACCGTGACCGCGGAGAACCAACTGCAACAGGTGAAGCACAGGCTGACCAACTATGATAAGGTTATGACGGTGTTCAACACGGACAGCACGGACTGGACATATTCAGAGGGTCGTGCGGTATTGGCCTACATCTATCATCAACTGCAACAGCATATGGAGGCGTATGAGGTGCCAACGCACATAGCACAGGCCATAAGACCAGTGTTCACCAGAGTGTGTAAGGAGTACAGGGCACGGACAGAGATCGCAGATCTATATGCGTAAAACTAAAAAAGGAGAAAGATGCAACTGATAAAAGACGCGATAGCGAGCACACGGCAGAAGATAGAGCAATTGAAGCCTACCAAATACCCAGTGAGGACCTACACATACAGGCCCAACACACGACCCTGGCGTAGAGGTGACCCAGAGCACACCATAACAGTATGGGGAGACAAACACAATCCCTACGCACAGTTGATCACACGGAGCATACAGCCGTTGAAGAACAGACTGGGCATAGGTGCGTATGGTCTAAACACAATGGGGTCATACATAGATTCCAGGTGCAAAGTGCGATTCAATGACCCCCAGAGTGACCGTAAGGCCGCATAACTGAAAGCGACATATGGCACCGTATAAGGGCGGTTATACGGTGCGTATGAACAGGGGTAGGCCGCCTCTGGAAATCAATCTGTAAAAACCATTTTACCAAGGTAGATCTGGTTCTTTAGGTGCCAAGATCACCGTTCAGACCGTTCTTTTACGGTTCATTTACGGTTGACAACGGGCGATATCGTGCTATAATTTCCGTATATTCCTCGCCGTCTGACCTGATTATCGCCAGGTTGACGGTCTCTACCAATGTGTTATAATGTAGTATAACCAAAGGAGCACAAATGAAAAACAATAACTTGAAGATCGCTGAAGAGTACAGCAAGAGAATGAAGGCACAGTGCAGTAAGGTATGGGTATCAGACAACCTACCAGAACTGTCATCAGGAGATCGTAAGGCCATATTGAAGGTGTATCGTAAACACTTCCATACGGTTGAGTATGACCCTGACACTGGCATATGCAAGTGTTGGGTAGTAGAGCCAGACTCTACCGCGATCACACCAGAGGACACGGTTGGTGAGTTCATCAGCATAGACACAGCCAACACTGGCACGCGGGCCAATCACCCAGTGAAGCAAAGCACCAGGGACATATTGGGCATAGGTGACAACGTGAAGAGACACATCTGGATTGAGGACTCAGACCAGATGCCTGGCACTGAGCATTAGGTTGACAGCCTGGCTGGAGGGTAGTATAATACAAGGGAGGGGCTCCGTCCAGCCAATGTCCATAACAACTCTGGGCGTCCCCTGAATCCAGGCTGGCGTGGTGCCGTTCTCACATTACAAAAATATCCAAATCATAGGGGGTTGACTCAAACCCGTTCCGTGCTATAATCAACATATGAACAGATACGAAATAACATTTTCATTTGCTGAATATGGTCCTGATACAATTGGCCCACGATCACACACAGCCATCGTTGAGGCGGAGGATGAGGACCAAGCATTAGATATATTCCAAGAAGATGCCTTTTACCAGATTGATTGGGAAACGGTGGATGTCCAAGAACAACCAGCCTGACGCAAATTTGCTGACGCAAAAAAAAAAACGCGGAAAACAGGGGGTTGACGCATTTGGTAATCGTGCTATAATTTACACTTAACAAAGGAGCAAAATGAACACAAAGAACAACAAACTCACAGACAATGAAATAGCAGACCTGCAGACGGGGTTGCTACCGTTGTACGACTATCACGACGCGGGTA
>Ga0222715_10000970_pt1 | contig 28256 bp, 38 predicted proteins | sample C33_9DmetaG_FD_165056 | JGI IMG/M metagenome (GOLD analysis project Ga0222715, IMG submission 165056) | Estuarine water microbial communities from San Francisco Bay, California, United States - C33_9D | ecosystem: Environmental > Aquatic > Marine > Unclassified | place: USA: California...
GCTTCTGTTAGTAGTGTAACGTGTGCATTTCTGCCATCGGGTAGATGCTTTCTCGCTGGATCAAGGTCAATTATGTGTGCATGATAACCCGTGGTAAGCGTGTTGATGTATGCTATCGCTGATCCCACATCCTCAAGTTCTATGTGTTCAAACACATCCGTTGAATACACAAAGTCATAGGTCTTGGTGGGTTTGATTGAGTAGGGTTGATATCCTGGATCATAACGATCAACCTCTAGGTGTGTGGTGCTTTCTATGTAGTCAGCCGTGCCACCCTTGCCACATCCATAGTCCAAAACACTGGAGGGATTGAATCGCAGTAGTGTGTCACGCATCCATGGAAACTCTTTGCCTCTGCCTGAATTGGGAAATAGTGTATGCCAGTCTGTGTAGTGCTTTTTGCTCATGTCATGCCCTGAAGTGTGAATGACACCGACTAGTTAAGGATTAACTAAATGGCACTCTAGATAATTGTCAGTGCCATCCACAACATTATTTATAGAATGTCCGCAATATTGTCTTTTATATTGGTGATTAGATACACCGCTTGTTTGTTTGAAAGATCTCGCTCGCTGGCTTTGGTGTTTGACCTGTGATATTGATCAAGTATGCCACAACAGGTTGCCCATGTGTTTCCGTTCATTGAATGATATCCATTTCTAATCACACGTGTGGTAAAATAGCGACCAAATGTTGCAATGTGTTTAAGTCGCAAATCGCCATTATAATAGGCACTAATAAGTTCATCTTTTGAAAATGTTTCAAAGATATATTGCAAGTCTTCATTCATAATATTATTATAATTGAATTAGTGTAAATGTCAAGTTGAAGTTTTACCGTTTAGAGGTTATCTAAAGATAACCCGTAAATGAACAAAATACCACTTCGTAAACTACGTGGTATTTTTTATCATTTACCTAATTCAAGTCAAGAACTACACAGACAAGTCAAATACATCACGAATGGAATGAGTGATGTTTTGCTTGTATGTAGGTGAACTTGTTCACCTTTATATGTTCCTATACATAACCACTTAATTGTCATTGCCAACTAGTCAAGAGAGCAGAACGTAAAAAAAAGTGGTCTTTTAAAAAAACCGCTCCGCCATATCGTTTATCAGCGTTACGCCTTTTATACCCTTGGATTGGCCATCCGACGCTTTGGTGTAATTCTCCGCTCTCTGTTTATACCTTCCCACAGACACGCAGTTCAATTGAGTAGTGGGTCTACTCTATATTAGAATACACATTTCTCCAAATACGCCCATCCTTTTCTTGAAAGAAAAATTCTTTGCTTGAAGGACGGCGGGTGGGTCGTTCTTTAACCCCGTTTTTCACATTGTGAACTTTTTTGATATCTTTCTTATCAAAAATTATGCCTTCATAGTTTTCAAATTTGCCTAATACTTTTACTACTTTAATAAAATCTGCCTCTGATAACCATTGTATAAATTTGCCGTTACTGCCTGTAGTTTTAAGCATAGCATAGTGAATGCCAAACGGGCCTAGAATTGCCTTTACCTTGCAGTTGTCGTGTTTTGTGTTTTTTGTCAGTGCCATATTGTGTGCCTATAGTAATATTTAGCAATTATCTTAAATTATAGGTTAAAACTGGCAGAAAGTCAAGGAAAAAAAGTGGGGGAGTTTGCCAATATGATATTAGGAGTTAACCAAAAGTCTGAAAAAACAATTGATCTTATTACGGATTCCAGCCTCGCCAAAGAAAGGAGTCCTGACAAAATCCCCCCATCAACGAATACCAAATGTCAGAAAGAAAGCAAACGTTGATACTATTACTTATGCAAGGGGTGTTTTTTCACCGCAGAAATGGTTCTTTTACACTTCTGACAGCGTTGTATCCAAGCAATTCCCTGTTTGGAATAATTGCCTGCTGGTATCAGTTTTTGATAATTGAAACTTGTGCTACTGCAAAATTGACATTCATGTATGTCAAATAGTTGTTGGTGTTCCAATTCGTAGGAACGGGGATCCAACATTAGATATCGTGCATAGTCCATTACAGCATCAACGCCAATGCTACAATAACGCCAACCAATTGCACAAACACAACACCTACGCCCCATTTAAACATTCGGTGTATGCCATTCATGTCTTCCTGCATGTGTGCTAGATGGTTGTTTACAATAATTTCTAGTTTTTGTTCAACCAATGCTAGGCGTTTATCTAGTTCTGTTATTTCGCTCATTATAATACGGTTCCTAATTGAACAGCACGCCAGTCATTGCCATCATATACAGCAATGCAACCAACGCCAGCACTATCATCCCCGCCATCCGAACAATAAGCAACATCGCCTGATGCCTTGTCCGTTCTTGCGTTTAGTTGTGCTGTGGTTTGTGGTTTTAGGTTTAGAATTTCTTCAAGTTTAACCTTGCCTGTTGCAGGATCAAGTGTTAGTGCTGTTGCACTACTTGAATTGATTTCGTCAGGAAGATATGAAGCATCAATCTTTGTTGATGCGTTTAGTGGTGCAACACCGCTTGCTTGTCCTCTGCCGTTGATTACCGCAGTAACTTCGTCCAATGCCGCTTTAAGATCTGCTCTTGCCGCCGCTGGACTATCCGTTCCTGCGTCTAAATTTGATGTATCTATGTTACTTGCATTTCCCCAAGCCATGTTATCTACCTCTCATTGTTATTTAACGTCATTGTAGCATTTACATATAAAAACGCTTGTATGACGCTTATTTTGCGTCTTAGACGCCATTAATTTATCTTTATACACTTGACTCATACGATGTAAATCCTGTATGTCCATGATACCAAAAATTGCCAGTTCCCAAACTTGCTACCTTGTGAATATACAACGTAGGACCGTTTGCAAAAAACGTGTTAGGACCAATCAGTGTTGTTCCGCCTGCTTTTACATAATATTGATTTGTTCCTGAACCTATGCTAACAATCTGTGACATAATCAAAATTGTGCTGTTAACTGCCATATTTTGAATGTCTATGTTAACGGTTATGCCCGAAGTTCCTGTATAATTTGTCGCAAATATCAATACCGTTTTACCACTTGACAATGTTAAATTTTTTGTTCCGCCGCTGGTATAGGTTATTGTTTGTAAATCACTTGCTGTCCAAGTAGGTATTCCTCCGCCTGTAGCACTAATTGTAACGCTACCAGCACTATCTGGATTTGTTACGGTGACATTATCTCCAGCAACAACATCTTGTATACCACTACCGCCCAGTGTGCCTGCGTTGTATTCAGCACCAATTGTGTTAATGGCATCAGCCATCTTTTTTAGTTCTGGTCTGCTGTCCTTGATGCTGTCATTGTCATTGTCAAAATATGAACTATCTGGTAATGTGACTGGCATTATATCTCCTTAATGCTACCATTGGCATCCGAAACAAGGCCTGGTAGTCCTGTTATGACTGCATCAAATGTGCAATCCACTGGTTTTGTTTTTCCATATGTATCAAAATCATAGATATACATAGTTATTGGATCCGTTGACTTGTCCAAATAAATCTGCGGTTTACCTGTTAGCGTTGTAGAACTTGCTACATAAACTTCACCAGCACTATCATCACTTGCCACATATCCACTTGCCACGTATGTGTTAGAACCAATCAAAGGTTGGCATACAGCACTTGTAATCTTGCTTAATGTTGAATTAACGCTTAATTCTCTAACACCTGTGCTACCTGTTAGCGTTGCAGAACTTACACTACTAACGGTTTCAACCCTTTTGCCTGTTGTTAAATCTGTTCTTATACCCAATATAACAGGTGCAGTATCTCCTGCACTATCATTGGACACGCTTACGGTAAATTGAAAATATCTACCTCTAACACCGCTTAATGTTTGGCTTGGTGTTACATTAATCTGTTGCGGACTTACAATAACACCGCCTGAAATTGCGTCACCATAGTATACGGTTATGTTAGCAGGAAAGTTTGCTTCTACATCAGTCAAATAGTTAATGTCTTCTATTCTACCAAAATCTACCACGTTGGTTGTAAATGTTAAAGGACTTGCAGGAGTAAGATTCCAAGAGGTATAGGTATCCCAACCACCTGTTAGGTCCGCCCAAGTTTCGGTGCTTTTGGCTTGATATACTCCTTCAGCAAAATAACCATTTCCTGCCATCTTATGCTCCTAAACTATGTGATGTAATCACACTATTTGCGTTTGCGGCTGGCGTAATAAATGAACTTATGTTTTGATTTACGTGATTGACAAATGCCGTAATAGTTTTTTCATTTTTTGTTTTACCAGCAATAGGATCATAATAAGAATATACCTGTCCTAGGTCACTATCATCAGGAAATTCAAATTCTTCACCGTTTAATCTTTTAACCCATTTGTATCTAAAAAATTTACTTGCACGGATATCAACGTGTGCATCATAAAAACCCCAAAAACCACGACTTTCACTAAAACTTGCACCATTTACATTGCCTCTAACATTGTATTCAGTGGTCCATTGCACATAATATGTTGATGTTCCTTTTCTATTAAACCAATTTTCTTCGCGAAGGAAATTTACCAATCTATCCTCAGGTTGATTAAGTTGTAAACGCAAATAATAATACGGTTCACCATTAAAGGCATAATTCGGCCCACTTATTTCATACCAAGGTGTTCCACCTGTTTGTGCTCTCATACCTAGACCTGCATTTTGATCTCCATACCAAAGGTTATCTAGTGTATATCCATAGGCATATGGTGATTTGTTTGTAAACAGATTGATACCATTAATTGGTCTATCCCAACTTGGTGGTAATTCATTGTTAGGTCCTTCGCCCGCACTATCTTCATCTGGATCGTTAGGCGGAACAACACCAATTGGATTTACTGGTAGTGGACGCACATAAGGAATAATTGTAAATTCGTCTGGTAGATATAAACTTGGTGGTGTTTCCACCTGTTCACCTGTTGTAAACGGATACAATGTAGCATCGTGTTCAACAGCATCCATATCAACCGTTGCGTCCGCGTTAAGTTTTAATCCTACAACACGAAATGTCTTTTGATTAAAATTAAGGATAGTATCAGTCACCCTAATAATGTCACCAATCTCAACATCCATCAATTCCTGTGAACCTTTAAAATTAATCTGTCTTTGTGATCTTGATTTGTCATAGATCATTTGTGCCATGTCATATGCAATGGCTTTGTTGGTTAGTGTGTTAAATGTAAACTCACCTGTTAGCACTTCTTCATCATCAGCGGTTTGATCTCCACTTCTGTTAAACACAACCTGCTGTGAACTAAAGTTTAGATCAGGATCAATGTAGTTTACCAATACCTGATTGTATTTTGAAGTCTTTGTTTCACCATTTAATTTTATGCCGCCAATGATGTTTGATTTTGTTACATCATATGCAACACTTACGGTAGCACTTGTAATATCCGTTGGATTTCCACCATCTTCTACCTTTAGTTTATAGCGTCCCTGCACAAAAGGCATAATGCCTCTGCTTCCTGCTAGTAAAATTTTTGTGTTGTCAATTACCTTGCTTCTTGTGTCCAATACAGCATTTAAGGTCAGTGCTCTACCTGACTGGCTGTTGGAATAGTTTACGGTTTGTTCAAACTTGTTAGCCGCTACCTTAAAACTATCAGCATCAATTTCTTCCTTGGCAAAACCCGCACCATATCTTGGATTAAGCATATAGTCCAACAGGCAGTTTGCTGGATTGAAACTATAACCTTTTGTTAGGTTAGCATAGTCGGCACTTAATGTTGCCCCACCTGCGTGATTACGCACATCATACACCTTTTTGCCCAACACGTCAAATTCAACTTTGGGAATACCACCACTAAATGGATTGTTGTTGGCATCATCCTGTGTTTTAATTTCTTTCCATTCAAAACGCATTACAGCATAGGCAACACCCGGCAGTTTACGTTGTTTTATTGGCCAAGTGGGTGTTTCATTTGCCAATGAACTTTGTGCTTGTCCTTCACTGCCTGAAAATAATTGCATTTGAATTCTGTCTTTGTAACGTCCTTCAGTAACATTGATTGTAGAATTAAACGCATACTTGTTTGTCGGTAATGGTAAGTCCACATCATTAACAAGTATACGTTTAATCCCTTCTATCTCACCCTCGCATATGGCATACACAATATAAAGATACTTGTTAGACGTTCCGTTTGTTTCAGCAAATATAATTGATCCACCTACACGTCTATATCCATAGATAACAGGAATAGCAACGTTGGTTCCTTGTTTGTTAACCTTAACACCCTGTGCTTCTTGTTCGGGGTTGTTAACACTGGGCATATCCAATGCACCAAATGGTGATAACACAAATCCAACAACGTCGCCAACAAAACTTACAACCGCCTTAACGGCACCTACAATAACTTTGACAACCTTTTTGAATACTTTTGAAACACCACCCATTATTCAAGTTCCTTCACGTAATGGTATCCAACTTCTTCCATACCCTGTTTTTTAAAAAAGATTTTGCCACGTTTAACATAATCTTCTACCTGTTTAAATTCGTCATTGTATAACATAGTTGATGCCTGCACATATAAACAACCATTGTTTCTAAACCATCTAACAGCCGCTTCATACATATCCTTGGCTAACCAAATATTTCTAACATCAGGATCAATATAAAACATAACAATTTCACCATATAATCTATTGTTCCATAATTTTTCATTTAATTGTGCTATACAATAACCTTTAATCTCATTGTCTTCATCAACCACAAACACCTTAACATCAGGACTAATAATACATTGACGCATCTGTTTCTTAACGTGTATTTCATCTATGTTGTCATAGTCTTGTATTTGTGCATCAACGGCGTGTTTTCTAATACACTTTAACCAAAGATCCATTTCAGAAACATCTATTTCTCTAATCATTATTTCTGTCCCCATTTTAAATCGTTAAGTGTTTCGTGTGAATATTCCATGCCAAAGTCCGTTGGATATTCTCTTTGAAAATTTGCTATGTTAGTTCTTCTACCAACCACCTTATCAAAGTTTGCAAATTGACTTACAACCTCATAGGTAATGGTTGCTGTTTCGTCAGCATCGGTAACACTATAACCACCAACTCTACCCTTGAATAATGTGACAGGAGTTCCAACAATTGAATTGTCTGTTGGATTTATAAATGCTCTGCGTATTTCTACTGGTTGGTTAATTTGTTCTGAACGAGCAAATGTTGTGACGTTTGAAACATCCAATGCACTAATTTGTAAATTGACGTTTGTAATTTGTAATTCACCAGTTTCTTGTGCTTCACTAACACCTAAAAAGTTGCCCTGTGCTTCATAGGTATTTGAATTGTAATCTACATCAAAAGGACCGTCAGTGTAGTAGATTGTGCTGGATCCGTTTACACCAATATCAACCAATAAGAACGATACGAGAGCATCGCCGGCAAGGTATGTGTTAACACTTGAATCCAACCCTCTTGACATTAGATAGTCTCCTGTATGTCGATTTCATAATCTACCAATCCGTCATTCCTATAACCAAATTCTTGTAAATCACCTGTTAGTATCATTCTAAAAGGCACACTTGAAAATATAACCTGTTCGCCACCCGCTGACTCTTGACTAACAACATCATTAACCAATGCAGGTGTAATGTTTAATGTAGCATCACCTCCAGCATCCGTGTTGATGTCTGTGCTTACCATATACACTTTAGTATGATTACCAAATCTTATAACATCACCAGCCTTGAATAATTCTCCGCTGATTACATTTGAATTAACAGATAGCGTTGTTGCACCCGCACTTGCATCTGAAGTCACATAGCAGTTTTGACTAGCAACGTTTGGACTTGTGCTTGTGGAAATTGTGGGAAATACAATATCAAATTCGTTTAGACTACCTTGACAACGTGCAATAAAAGCCTGTATAGGTTTAAATTCTGCAAGGGTCATTGTTGGAAAACTTAACGTAGCACTCCAAATAGTTGTTGAATTTGTAGCACGAATTATTCTGCCACTTGCTGTTTCTGTTTTTTTGGTTGCCGTGTTTTGTTTGAAGTTAATAGCACGGGTTCCTACCGATATTGGAAAATTTCCTATGTAAGCCATTACGCTGTTACTCCTGTTCTACCACGTTTGTTCATTGCTTGATTGATGATGCCAACAATAGTTCCTCTTCTATTAATTAACAGATCATCAAAGCCTTCGGCATCAACCGTGGATATGTTGAAGTTAACCGTGACTGGTTGATTGTTTCCGCCCATACCTTCAATTGCTGTTGCAACTTCTCTTGGTATAACCGTGCTTGGTTGTTTAGGAACAATAAGTTCAGGTCCGTCTTCACCTACTAACGCAGGTTGTCCTTGACCAATTACACCACCTCGCTGTGCCGGTTGTGCTCTAATAGCCGCCACCTGTGCAAAACCTGCCGCAACGGTTGCCGCCGCCGCAATAAAGTTAAATGGTGGTGGATAACTTGCTAATGCTTTTGTGGCACCTTGGTATGTGTTAATAATTGCTTGAACAATAGCCGCCGCTTTTGCCAACCTTGCATATTTTTTATCCATAGCCGCCAAACTTGAAAAGAATGTTGAGGCATTGTCTGCCATAAATTGATATTTTTCTGCTGTAGATTTCTTTTCAAAATCAATTCTACTCTTAACGTATTTTTCTTCACGTTCTTGTTGACCAATGCGTTGAAGATTTGCTTTTTCATCTTCAGATAGCATTTGACCATTAACTGCTTTATATTTGTTTAATCTATATTCTAAACTTGCTTCAAACAATTTATCCTGTCTTTTATTAAAGTCTTCAAATATTTTTAATCTTTCATTTTCTGCTTGAAGAAGTATTGCACTTAATGCCTGTTGTTTTTCTGTTTCTGAAAGTAATGTGTTTTCATTAACCTGTTTTTCAACTTCACGTCTTGCAGTTTCTAAATCATTTAAACTATCAATTAAATATTTTGGTGTTAATTGTTGGAATGATTTACTAAAACTTGCAACTAAATCTTGTTGTGCTTTTGTAAGTTGATTTGTGGCTTCAGTTGCACCAAACAAACCACCTGCCGCATCATCTGCCGCATCTCCTTGATCACCTAATGCTTTATTGGTAGCAATTAAGGCATCATAAGTTTCTCTTGCTTTCTTTTCTGCTTCATCATAAGTTAAACCAGCATTTGTCCAAGCAGTTGTTAAATCATTAAGTAAAAGTTGACCTTCTTGAATAGCGGATTTAGCCAATTCATTGCCGTCAACCCATTCCATAACAGCATCTTTGGCATCACCTATTTTTTCTTCAACAAATTCATAACCTGATATAGCAAGATCTTTTAATCCGTCTCTTACCTGTTTACCAGTGACTTCTATTTCTTCTAAACCTGGAATAAATCTTGCAATAGCATTGTATCCTGAAATGATACCTTCAACAAAACTATCAAAAATACCTGTGACAAAGTCAATTGCTCTACCAAGTTGATTTTTAAAATATGTTGCTATGCTACCTGCTACAGCACCAAGTTTTTTCAATACAGCACTAACCTGTGCAATAGTTCTACCCAATCCATTTTCCATAGATAGGTATGTGATTAAACTTGCGGCCGCTACTGCTAACAATCCTAATGGATTTCTTGCCATAGCAAGTGTTAAACTTTTAACACCATTTGTCACCATCTGCAATACTTTTACAAGTCCTGCACCACCTAATACAGCAATAGCAATCTTGGCACCTTGAATAAATTTGCCCATATCAAAACTAGATTCTTTAATAAATTCATTAAGTTTAAAGAACATAAAGCCAAGTTCTTCACCAATTGTTTGAGCAAGTCCATTTGAACTTTGAACTATGCTTGTGAATGTTTTGGCTAATTGTGTAAGTGCTAAACCTAATCCGCTTTCACCTATTGTAGCAGAGAACTTATCAGTAGCATCTTTTAGATTTGATAACGCACCTGTTAGTGTGTTAGATTGACGTTCAATACCACCTGCAAATTCTGTCTTACCAATTTGATCAATTAATTTGATAATACTTCTACCATCATTTGCAACGGTTGTTGTTGTTCCTTTGAAATTTACTTTTAATTTGTCGCCTTCAACCTTTACCTTAATACCCAATTGTTTGAGCATTTCAAATTCGCCGGTTGTGGCGTTGAATACTGCTTGTGCGACGTCGTCTATACGTTTGCCCATACCAGCCGCTATGTTGCCCACGTTTGTCATAAACTCCGTGGTTGGATTTAGACCAGCATTTTTAAATTTAATAAATGCTTCTGTAACTTCATCTAATTGGAACGGGGTGCCAGCCGTAAAATCTTCAATGAGTTTGAAGGATCTTGCGGCTTTGGCAGTATTACCTTCGATGGTGACTAATGTTGCTCTTAAGTCTTCAAAACGTCTTGAAACGTTGATTACTCCTGATGCAACCCTACCTAAACCTAAACCAGCAAAAACCCCTGCCGCTAATCCGGCAATAGATCTAAATGTATTGTCTACACTTTTTGCACGTTTTTCAACCTTAGATAAATTAGCATTGATTTTACCCAATGCCTGTTGCGTTTTATCTACGGCCCTTATTTCTACGGTCTGTGTTGCCACTCATCGCCTCCTCGCTTTTTCTTTGTTGTAGTAAGAACCATTCATACCACAACCTAATTTCAAGGACACTCAACTGCATTACTTCCTCCACACTCTTGTGCAAAGTCTCTGCTATTCTCATTAGCAGTTGTAGTTCAGTATCCTCTTTTAGTTTTTTGCTATTTCCTCATATTCAGAAACAGCATTATTCAACTCGCTACACACTTTTAACAATGTTGCTGGATCAGCCTCATTTAGTAATGTAGTTTTGTCAAACTTTGTAAACATTGGTTTTCCTTCCGGATCCAATGCTTTAGCAATTAGACTTTCGACTAATGCTTCAACCGTCTTACCTTGTTGTTGTAGACTAATAATTTTACTTTCTACAGCAAATGGATAAGCCGCTTTGTAGTAGATGTCTGTTTTCCATTCTGGCACAGAAATCTTTTGTAGTCCACCACTTAACTTGTCTTTAAAGTGTCCAGTGATGTTTTGCATTACGTTGCTCATATTTTATATCTCCTTTTAGATATCTCCCTTACGGTAGGTCCCAAAATACCGTTTGGTGCTTGTTTTGAGCGGCCTTCTTCCAATGGAACAATGTGGGAAACACGGTTGACAATCCTCTTTTCTTTGAAAGCGGATTCGAGACGCCAACCGCGTCTTGCTTGTCCCTTGTCGATAGGAGTTTTAGAAACTGCTACCGTTTTGATATCTTCTGCCACTCGAGTGATAAATGCATCTTTTTCTCTTTCAAGTTGCCTCATCGCTTTTTTAGTGCCTCGAACACTAATTCTTAACATTACAAATCCTTAAGCGTTATACGCCGCCGTATCTAATGCTCCAGTTCCCTGGAAATTAACCGTTGCAGTGATTAAGTCGTCAAAAGTTGCACTTCTTGAAACAGAAGTTACAATAACTTTTCCTGTGAATTTTTCACCAGCACTTGTGCTTGGATAAAATTCAATAAACAAATCGCTATCAACGTTTGGATTGAAAGCATCTGATGCCGCTGTATGTCCGTCATCATATACTACTTCCATTGAACCTGTAAACTGGTGTAAACCTGATTTATAAGTTCTTGCCGCGTCGCCCATTACGGTGTCTTCAATAACATCTTTAGTATGTTCTACCGTCCAAGAGCGAACTTGAGCAATCGCAGTTTCACCTGCAGAGTCGGTTCCGAGTTTAACGGTTCCGTTTTCACCTGTGTAAGTCGCCATTTTTAGTTCTCCTCTTTAGCGTTTTTGGATTCAGCGTCTGAAATGCGTTCACCTTCTGGTGCTGAAACAGATTCAATTGAGTCTGCCCAGTCTTCACCTGAAAGTGGATCCCATTCCTCTTCCTCATCCTCTTTGATTGAAGTCACGTGGGCGTCGGCTGTAATTTTATTCTTACGTCCTTTGGCCTGTGACTTTTTTTCTGAAGTTGGTTGTTCTAATGTCCAACCTTCTTCAAGAAATCTTTGTATGCGATCCTCTTCAATGTATTTCCAAGAACCGTCTTTCCACATTTTTACATTTTTAATTGGCATATTATACTGCTCCTTTTGTAAATGAGTATTGAACTTCTGCAATCATATTGAACTCACCAAGTGGTGGTGTTCTATCTATAACTTCAATAGTCGTAACGTGTGTTGTTGCGGCTCTTGTTGCGTTTAGTTCTCTATCTCTGTTTGTGTTAAGTGCTTCTTCAATGCGTTCAATCAATTCATTACGTTTTTGATCTACACTTTGAACAAATCCTTGGCGTCCATCGGATCGCACAAAACCTCTTATGTTAACTTCTAACACTCCACGACGATTTCCACCCATTGTGTTTTCTGCACGGGTTTCATTACCTGTTGTAACCAATAATGCCGGGAATTGTGTAAGTGCTAATTTTTCTGTGTCAAAAGGTTCGCGTGTCACGAACTTGACCTTTGGGTTTTCCATATCACCCAAAACATCAATGATGTTAGAAATTATATCTTCTCTATTTGACATCGCCTACTACCTTTTTAGGCGTAGGTAATGAGTAGGTTCTCTTTCGTTATCGTCAACCGTTCCGCTAGAGTCCAAGTCATATTCTACACCATCTCTTAAAATTAAATCTAATTCTCTTTCGTATTCTTTACGATAGAATTCCATCTTTCTTTCAAAGATGTCTAAATCTGGTTCAAATTTTGATAGTTTAGGATATACGTGGAAACCCAGTGCATGATAGCAACAGGCTCTTGTCAGTTGACTTGCTGTATATAAGTCTTCGTCAGGCTCAACTGCCCCAGTAGCAACACGTGATATGTCATACATTCCAACCGTATATGTAGGCCACCAACGAATGCGTAAATCTCTAAACACATCGTTTTGTGCTTTGTTTAATTCGTCGTCAAAGTCTGGAATTCCGAATGATAAAATATCCGGTTCATATTGTTGTATGTCGCTAATAGTCGCAAGTGTTATTGCCATAGGATTCTGTCCTTTTTAATATGCTTTGGGTCCTTCCCAAACCATCAAATTGTTTACATTGTTATTTATTGTAAAGAAGAGAAAAGGGCGAATTTCTCCGCCCTTTCCCGTGATTTAATCTAAAATTAGATTAATGCTGAAGAATCAGATACGATTGCAACACCGTATTGATCAAACAATTCAGAAGTTCCGTAAGCCATAGAACCTACGATCTCTAATGAACGTTTTGAAGCGTTTCTTTCAGTTTCAATTCTCATTGCTCTCTTAACCATGTAGCCAAGAGCATCTTGAGTCATTACACCACCTACGTAAGCACCTGCAGAATCACCAGCAATAACCGTTGATTCAAAGATGTCCACGCCAGCGACACGTCCTACGAAACCATCTCTTAAAGCCGCGTTACCGATATCACTTAAAGAGTGTGACATAGTATTACCTGCGTTAGTTAATTGTTTCTTAAGATCATATGCTTGATATGGGTGTAACACACAAGCAAAACCACCATTTTGGTCTGCTTTGTTTGCTCTCAATGTAGCCGCCGCTTTAAAGATATCGTCGATTGTTACAGACGCACCAGCAGAGTTAATTGTGTTAGAGAAACCGCTGAATAATGTCGCGATATCTGTGTCAACTTTTTCTGCCATTGCCGCACCAATTTGACGTCCGATAGCCGCCGCAACATCTTCGTTTGCACTTTCTGCCGCTAGGTCAGTAAGTTCAACCATAACACCAATTTCTGATGCTGTGATTGTTTTAGATGTTGTATTGAATGCTGTGTTAGATAGATCAATCCCGTCAGCAACGCCTGCCGCTGATAGTGATGGATAAATTGGAACCTGTGCTGTTAAGCCTGGTGTTCCTGACATATCGTAATTTCTTACGAGAGGTCTAATTACGGTCTTCTCATTTAGTGTATAAAGAGCCGACTGCACGATGTTTGCGTATAATTCACTTAATACGCTACTTGTTGCTTCATTTGCCATTGCTTTGTCTCCTTGTTAGTAGCAATTTAAATACGGACCCCTTTAGCCTTCATAATCTCTTTGTATCGAGCACGATGCTCTGGGTTTTCCATATTCAGTTTTGTTATGTCGTTATCTACCACAGGACTTTGTTTTCCAACGCCTTGTCCAGTTCCTGAACCACTTGGTCCTGCCTGAACAAAATGTGGATTGGTTGTAAGGAATTCATTTACCAAACTAGACACTTTAATTGGGTTACCCGAATCATCATATCTAACCTGTCCGTTTGCATCTACAACGTCAACACCACCTGCTTCATTTAAGCGAAGTTGTCCTTTTAGCAATGAAACCACCTGTTGTGGATTTACTGCCTTTTGACTGCTTGCCTCATTAAGCAATGTGCCGTCTACCTTGATTGAAGTAAGTTCGCTTTGGTATTGTTGAATTTTACCGGAGAATTTCTCTGCCTGTTCCTTCAACAACTTTTCAAACTCGCCACGCTTTTCTAATTCTTCATGACGTGCCTTTTCTTGCTTCTCTACAAGTTCGTTATAAAGATCCAAGTCAACGTTTGAGTATTTCTTTTCAAACTTTGCCTTTTCTCTTGCTACCCTTTCCGCCACAATGCGATTTACATCGTCTTGTGATAAAAGGTTGTCCTTAACACCTTCCTGTGTTTTTGCTACCTGCTCTTTACCTTCTTGGTGAGTTGCAGTCAACTCTGTATCATTAACCGCTGTGTTTTCTGCGTCCATAAATTACCTCTTTCTAATTGGTTGAGTTCTACCCCTACGCTCATTCGTAGTATGTGTTTATTTAGCAATATTGGCTCTAGCCATGTCTAAATTGTGTTTGTTTTGCTGTATTAACACCGGAATTGGTGTTGAATGTATTCCAAAACTAGGATGGCTATGTAACCATTCTTCGTCTTCTCGTTCTGTGTTTAATCTTTGTTCTATCTTTTTAAGTAGCCTTGGTTTTATAACACCTATGATGTTTACCCTGGCTTCTAGATCACCTAGTGGTTGAGGTATGCCATTCCATAGACATATTTCAATTTTACCCTTAAGCCATGCACTATAACTCCAAGGGCATACCCGTTTGATGCTAGTAAAATACTGCTCCCAAAGAGCCTTATTTTCTACCGCCTCGTTTGCCGCCTTTTTTGCCGCCTCTTTTTCCACCTTTTTTCTTCTTCATAGCCATGATGCTCGCTCCTTTGTATTGCAGACTAAAACGTCTGCGTTGTCTTGGTTCACCTATAACGCCACCTATTGACGCACTAGTAGTCACCATTGGTTTCTACCTCTTTCCAACTTGGATGTTCTTCAATCTTGCGATTTTTATAACCATCCAATATTTCACGTCTGCGTTTTTTTAGCAAAGGATATAATTCTAGTAGGTTATTACGCGAACGTATGCCTGCTGTCTTGTAACCTTTGGTTTCATAGACGTGTATGTTTTCGTTGTATTCGCCAAGAACACGACGTATCTCCTGCTCCGTTTCATTCGTAACTATCCAACTATCTTCTGGGATATATTTTCCCATTACTCACCTCTGTTGAATAATTGTGCTAGTTCAGGATGTAGTTGTTGTATCTCTTCATCCGTATAACCCTGTTGCACCATCTCCCTCAAGTGTGCAATCAAGTCATTAGCACTAGTGACTGGAGGATGTTCCAGTGTAGGCCTAATCATACCCTCGCTCATAGGGGACTGCATATCTTCGTAATATTCTTCTGTGATTGTTTCGTAAATTCGTTTGTCAATTTCTTTGTTGATGTTGACGTCGGCAATGTTTGCTTCTTTAGCCATCTTCAACATAGTAACATCATTCGCTTTGTCCTGTATTGAGAATGAACGTGGATATTCCACTTCACCGTCCCATGCCTTACCTTGGTAAGTTGCCCATAGTCTCCAAATTAATTCTTCCGCGTGTTCTAGACACATAGCAAATCCGCTTAATTTAGAATTAAGTGTTTGGAATTCGCTTGTTAGAGCAACACCTGATAGTCTACGACTTTCAACACTTCTAATACCTGCCAATGAAGCCATTCTATCAATTGCCTCAACTTTCTTTTGCATTGCGTTGATAACACTATCAATACTCGCACCATTTGGCTGTAATAGATAAGGTTTTAAACCTGGATCCATGCTTTGTGGCATTTGAATGATTGAACCTGCTCCAGCACCTGCTTCTGTGTCTGCCGTTTTAACAAGTGAAGGGTGATTGGTTAATCTTACAATCTGTTCAATCTCACTACCAAACTCATATAGTTCTTTGGTAATGTCTGCGATATCGCCGACTGCGGATACTCCGACGCCGCGAATGTTTGAGCGTTGTGCATACACGCAGACCGCAGGCACTTTGCCCAGTGTGTTAGGGACGGTTTCAACAATTCTACCAGTTTTTTCATTGCCCGAAATCATATAGACATTAATCTCGGTAGGTGTATATTCCCTAATATACTGCTTATCCTTAAGAACTTCTTCCTTAACCTTTAGATATGTTAATTCATAAAGTCCATTGGATGTTCTTTCATATTCCCAATCTAAAACATTGTCAGGAGTAAAAAGTGAAACATAAGGACGGATACCTTGTTGTAGTTCATCCGCTCTTGTTCTGGCCTGTGTTGTTGGCTTATCCACAATCACCCAAGCGTGTCCATAAACCATTGCGTATGTTGAAACGTCTCTTAAAAAAGCAAGTAGACTTCTACCATCCAAATCTGCGTCTGCAAGGAAAGGCTTCAAACCTGGATCGTTTTCTAGACTACCAAAATCTCTTTTGATTTCTTTTCTAAACAAGAATGAGTTGTATAAGTCAACAATGGATTTGACGTGGTTGTCAAGTCCAATCATTCTTAAACGTTTTTCGTAATCTTCTCTTGATTCGTAGTAGTATGGCTCCAAATACTTCCCGTTGAAGTAGTCAAAACCGCCTTGATATGAATCACCTAAAAACTGCCACCTGTTAAGGTAGTATTTGTAGGCGTCGTGTGCTTCAACGATGTAGTCAATGTTTAATTTACTATCACCCTTGATAATTCTATCTCTAATGACGGGCATTATGCGTATCTCCTTGCTTGATTATTGTTACCAGTAAATGCCCAGCGTTGTGGTGTAGATGGTTCATAGTCTGTGCGTAGAGGAAATAAGAAGTCCACCAAATATCCAACTGCGTCTGCCATATGATCCAATTCTCCATCCTTTTCTATTATGGATGTGCCTGGTTTGTATACCATTCTTTCTAAACTATTAATTATCTGTCTGCATTTAGGGTCAACAAATAATGAATGCTCACCCCTGCTGTTTTTTAGTTTTGCATTTACACTATTAACCCTATCTCTAATAGGAGTGTGTGCATTTCTTACTTGAACGGTAAAGCCTGCGTTTTGTAATATTGAAATGTCAGTTCTACCACCTGCTGATGTTTTTCTTTGACGTCCTGCTGGGTCCGGATACATTATGATCCTTGATTGTGAATAACGTCTTTTTAATTCATCACATACTTCGTCTGTGTTAGAACCTTTCATTACAATTTCATCTATAAAATATATTGTTCTGCCTTCAATAACAGCAATTGAAACACTCATAGGATCCACGTTAAAGTCAATACCACAATGTATTTCTCTAACAGGTGCATTGTGTGCCTGTATTGTGTATTTTCTATCAAAGTTGTAGTATACCTGTCCACTATAAGTGTTGAATGTAGCAAGATATTCTTGCTCAAAAGTTTTTTGATCCATATCACGTTTGGCTTGTTCAATTTCATTTTCAGGAACATTGCCACCATCCAGTGTTGTGTATGTGTGGGCACCCCAATTGTCTGCTTCCTGTGCCATTGTGAACATTTCGTGGCTCCAACTACCAACGCCTCTAGGTGTTCCTAAAAACATTGCCTTACCACCTTTGTCTGATAGTGTTGGACGTAAAACCGTTGTCCAAGTTTCTGGAGTGATATCTTGGAATTCATCTAATACAATAAAATCCAAACCAACGCCTCGCAAACTATCAGGATTATCAGCACCCTTAAGATGTATAACGGATCCATTTTTTAATCTCAATTTTAATTCTGCTTCATTGCTTTGATCAATCCAACGCAAATCTTTTAACTTGTTTTTTAATTGATCCCAAACAATACCTTTACTCATTCTGTATGAAGGACTTACATACCAAACCTGTTGGTCCGGCTTTGATGCCGCCTTTGCCAACTCTCTCATTGCCACGTGTGTTTTGCCAAAGCGTCTTCCTGTCACAGCGACACGAAATCTGCTTTCATCTTGACAAATAACCTGTTGTGGTTGACTTAATGGCATATATTAATCCTCCCACGGTAACGGAGTTTTGTTGTCTCCATCTTCTGGTGTATCTTTTTGTCCTAGGTATTGTTTACCTAAAAATATTTGCATACGGGTATCACCATTTAAGGCTTTATCCCATTGTGCTCTGCGTAAACTTTTTTTACCCGCCTGTTTACCTTTTTCTAACAAATCTTTAAAACGTCTTTTTAGAGTTTCTGTAGGAATGCCAACCACTTCAGCAATTTCATCTGGAGTGCATTGTATACAAGCAAGTTTATAGACAAGGTCTCTGTCTATAGTCTTGTATTTTTTAACAGGCTGTGATTTATTATTTTCATCCATTATATCTGTCTCTCCACTACCTTGATTCTAAAGTTTCTGCTATCTTTTAAACCATTGGTGGTTGTGATTTTGTATTCTACGTTATAAACTTTGCCTGTTGTTCCGCCTGAAATATTTGCTGTTGCTATGTAATTTGTGTTTGTGCTTGAATCTATTACTAAAGGTGTTGCATCGCCACTAATGGTTTCTGCCGTGATAGTAATTGCAGAAATTGTATCACCAGTTGGCATCCAGTTGGTCCAATCCAATGAATAATCCAAAACCGCATATGGGTCTTTTTCTATAAAATGCCCTACCCTATCTTGTTGGAAACCTGTAAGTGTCGCCATTAACCTTCTCTCCTGTCTAAAGGATTTATTTGTTCTACGAGTGTTAGCGTCTGTGGCTTAAGAACTCTACTTTCGCTTTTCACCATGAATCCTCGTGTTTCTTGTTCAATGTTATTTAAGCGATTCTCTGGTTTTACCGCAAATTTTCGCTCCTCTTGTTCGATAATGAGTGTTCTTGACTCCGAATCTACAGCAAATACTCTAAATGGATCTATGATATAGATTGTTAAGGCACTTAACACACTATTGAATGCACTTATTGATGCACTTAATCTTACAAGTATACCTGCATTACAATCCAATGTGAATTGTGGTAATAGTGTTGCACTTCTATCATATCTTGCTATTGCATTGGTTGTTAATGAAGCACTTGCTGTTATTGTAGCACTATTGCCTCTTGTTCTTTCACCAAGTGTTAGTTGTGAATTAAATGCTGAAAGTGTTGCGGCACCACCCGCAGTATAATTGCCTGCGATTGTAAGTGTGCCAGCACTTGCTTCTAATACTATACCACGTTTTGTTTGAACGGCACTTGCACTAAAGTCAAATGCACCACTCATTGTGGACACACCTGATACTTGGAATATAGCACTTGAAGTTAAACCAAATGCACCAGTTAGGTTTGCTGTTGTATCTGTTCCTTTTGTTCCTGCTGTGACTACCGTGTTAAACGCTTGTAAATCAGCAACGGCTGTTGAATGTATCTTATCACCATCTGCTGTTAGTGTTCCGCTTGATGCTTGTAAACTTGCACCTGGTAAAATTAAATCACCATCTGCTGTTAGCGTTGCACTACTTGTTAGATTAATTACACCCGCTTCGATGAATAATCTTATACCACTATCTGGTAGATAAAGTGTTGGTCCCCAAATCTGTTGTGTGTCATGATTCCAACTACCATAGTTTGCCCAAGTCACACCATCGTGTGCATTGACAGCCAATGTTGCAACACCGCCTCTTAAGACATCAGCATCAACAACCATTGTGCCAGCACTTGCCTGTAGTGTTGCTCCTGGATGTATTCTACCAGCCGCAACAACAACGGCACCAGCACCTGATATGTTTGACGCACCTTGTTTTATTTGAACGCCAAGTGCTGTTTGTGTAGCATTGGCATTTATAGTTGATGTTGAACGTTTTGTTTGAACAGCACTTGCTGTTAGTGTGCCTGCACTTGCTTGAAGTGTTGCACTACGTTTAATTTGACTTGCTTCAAGTGTGAACGATAATGCACTTGATATTGTAGCACTACCACCATTAACTTTTTGTGGTGTTGTAGTGGTTGTGGCGGTAGTTGCAAGTGTCGCCGAAGTTTGTTTTAATTTATCAGCCTGTGCAGATACAGAAGCAGATACCGTTAAGGTTGCCTGTCCAAGGATCGCACCTTGCACATAACCTATATTAACATAGGTATCGCTTACATAGCCTGTTGTCGCATAACCCTCTGCGACATATAAATCACTAACAAACTCCGCCACGGGTTAATCCCCCCAATGACGTATTACGCCAATGATACCGTTAAATTTCCTGAAGTAATCTGGAAAGTATCACCTGAATCGATTGTTTTGTTTGTGTCTAATGCACCGTAGAACAATACGTTTCCTGAAGTTGATGCATCCATTACAGCAACGTGTGTAATAGTTGACCAGTTGCCATCTGATGCCGCTGGAAAAGTAATGTTGCCGGAATTAGATACCGAACCACCTGATACCGTGCCGAAAGTCACTGCCTGACGTGCATAAGCACCGCCTGTGCATTCGTCTGTGATTGTTCCTGCTTCTAGTCTTTCAGCAGTTCCGCCCGCTGAATCGTCTGAATTGAATAAAGCAACATACACCGTAGCAGGTGCTGTTGTAACTGCACTATTGTTTTTTAACCAAAAGTCCAGTGTTTTGTCTTCTGTATAATTTGAAGCCGCACTCATTGTTTTGTCTCCTTATAAGGTTTGTTTCGTTTGTTAATTAACATTCGTATTTAAGCAAAATATGTATAAATCATTATCTTACGCTTTTAATTTGAAGTATAGGGTGTGGTAGGAATATTACCGTATAGAGCACCAGCACTATCTTCCAAGAAATCAAAATGAACCGTAGGAGATAATGCCGCATTTGCATCTATGTTTGAATTGTAAAGATAAAACATAGGTTGTTGTAATCCTGATGCTTCGCCATTACTGCCTAGTGTTTGATAATTGCCAGCACTATCCCATATATATGAATACCAATCATCTACCATTTGTTGTGTTGTATTGTTTAGACCTACACCTGCACTATCACCTTCTGTCTGTCTTGGTGAAGCATAAAATTCTGCTACATATCCACTCCATTTGCTGTGTTGAAAATATGTAAAATTGGGTCTACCAATTTGTGTATGATGCACACCACTACCAACCGTTGTAATTTCTCCGTGCATTCCATACGACCTAGAAAATCCACTTGGATATCTATAGTATTCACTGCTATCAGTATCTGCTGTTTGTAATACACCATTGATGTAAACTTTATAATCTGGATATTGAACGGTTGTGCCTGCTCCATAGGTAGGATCATTTACAACAGCAGTATTGCCTAGTTCATCATAGAATATCATATAGTGATTCCAACCACCAAGATTACCGTTGTAGGTAACATCTAAATGATCTCTATAAGTATTGGCACCACCTATACTTTCAATTGATGTGTGTAAAACTCGTAAACGTGATTTGTTAAGAAAAATCTGAAATCCACTATCTGTAGCAGAATATGCCGGATTGGTGACCATTACTGCCGCATCTGAATTTGTGGTTGTGGGCCTTGCCCAAAAACTCCAAAAGTAACTAAACGGGCCTACAAGGGTTCCGCTGTTATAATCATAGGCACCGCCTGATCCTGACGTGGAACTATAAAACCCTGTGGTTGGATATATGGTTATGCCATCAGCACCAAGTTGATTGAATTCAGGATTGCCTGAACTTACCAAAGGAAAAGTAAGCATTATGCAAATGCCTCTAAATGAACTCCTAGCATATTTGTCCCATCACTAATAAATGTTAAGACATCAATGGCATTAGGATCTGTAGTGATTGCTGGGGTATTGCCAAATGTAAATTTATAGGTGCTGTCAAAACTCAAAGTGTATCCACCTGTGCCATTCTGTTTTACAATAAGAATGTAAGTAGCACCCGCCTGTTGATTGCTTGGTGCCGCCAGTGTTGAATTGGCATCCAATGTAATCGTTGCCGTTTGTTGTGAACCCAAATTCCATTCATATGTGTTAGCACTATCGCTATCACTTAAAGTTTGTAAACCAAAGTATTGTTGTGCTGTAAAGTTTTGTGTTTGACTTGTGGCAACAAGATTAAGTCCATCATAGGTAGTAATGATGCTGTTCACATTGTCAATGTTGTTTTTTATGTCCGCTCTAGCATTGGCAACCAAATCATTTGGATTGTCCACGTTGGTTGTGTTTGCTTGTGTTAGACTTGGAAAGTTTGGCATCTATATCTCCTTAATACCTTTGCGTATGACTAATTCTAATTTCATCAACATAAGCATCTGGCGTTCCTGAATAGTTTCCTAAACGAACATATCCGTGGTTACTATAACTACCTGCCGCTTTTGTTCCTGAAGCAACTTCAAAACCATCACACAACACTCTAATAGCACCTGTGCTGTGGTTATAAACCATCGCAATATGATGCCATTGGTTAGCATTGATTAGTCCTGTTGCTGAAGTTACATAATAACTTGCTCCTGCGTAATAGAAGAATTGTAAACTGCCATCATTTTTAGCACCAAAACTCCAATAGTTTCCGCCACCTGTAGTGACAAAACTACCCATCACCCTTGGTAAACCGTTTCCTGCTTGGGCACCTGTTAGTGTGTCATAGTATACCCAACATTCAATTGTGGTATCCTGATTATACCAAGCACTGGTTCCACCGTCACCAAAATAAATGCTGTCTGTTGAACTAAAGTTTAGGTCAACACTTGCTGTGCCAAATTTTGCTTGTGTTGTGCTTAAATCCGCACTTGCTCCACTAAAGGTAATTGTGTGTGAGTTTGAACTTTCGTCAGTTGCTGATGTCTGTCCATTTGTTCCATCCCAACTACATAAAAATTCTGTGTTACCATCACTTGTAAATGCCGCTGTTGGAACCGTATAATCAGGTGGTGGTGTATATCCTGACAATGTTTGTCCGTTGTCATCAAATATTTCTGTTGCGTTAGCACCTTGCTGTTCAAAGTGTAATAGCAATAGTGTGTTAGCATCGTTTTCAAATGCTGTGGTGCTTGGTGTAAATCCACTTGTGTATCTTGCTGTTTGTGATACACGAAATTCATCAATGTGTCCATTGAAGAAAAATCTACCACCTGGACTACCCGTGTGCAAATATCTATCAAATATACCAATTGCTGGCACAATAGACCCAATTTGTTTATCTGTTGTATCCGTTACACTTGCTTTTTCTACACCGTCAACATATACCTTAAGTGTTCCTGAATTTCTTACAGCCGCATAGTGTGACCAAGTGCCACTGCTACTACCTGAAGTGAATGTTGTTGAACCTACCCCATAGTGTAGTGCATTTAAGGATAAAACTAATCCTGGCACAATAGTTCCGTCCGGATCTTCATTCCAATCGTATACATGATTCCAAGTAAACAACGCATCATAGGTTCCTGGTGTTGTGGCAGGTCTTGCCCAACATTCAATTGTAAAATCGCCTGTGCCCAATGCTGTTAAATTGTGCATTGGCACAAAATCACCTGTTCCATCCAATAGTAAACTTGAACTACCAAATTTGTATTGTGCTGTATCTATCTGTGCGTTACCAAATGCAGTTAAACCAACCGGTCCTCTATCACCGTTGTCATCAATGAACACCGTGTCACCATCTGTTCCATCTGCGTGGATCAACAATAGTGTGTTGCTGTCATTTACAAATGCTGTTGTTGTTGGTGTAAATCCTGTTGTGTATCTTGCAGTTTTAGAAATACGGAATTCATCAATATTTCCTGGCAATGAATAACCACTATTGTAGTAAGCACCAAATTGCAGATATCTTGCACTTGAATAATCATATGTATCAGTGGAACTCCATTGTTGAACTCCATCTATGTAAAGATACATGGTTCCGCTGTATCTAACAACAGCAACGTGATACCACGTGTTTGTGCTGTTTGCTGATGCAGTTAAACCTAACGCCTGTGATGATGTTCCTTTAAAATAGACTTGCCAGTTTGCGGAGCCATTGCTGTAAAACGCCGCCGCTACAGAATTAGCACCTGATGACGCATTGTAGTCTGGATCTGCGTGAATATGAAATATACCCTTGTTTGCTGTATTGCTTGTTCTTGCAAAACATTCAATGGTGAAATCACCTGAACTACCAACCGTTGAACCAAAGTCCGCAACATCTACGGTTAGATAATCACTTGTTCCATCACCTAGATAAGAACTGCCGCCAAACTTGTATTGTGCTGTGTCTATCTGTGCATCATTGACTGCTGTAATGGTTCTTGCTGTTCTTTGTGCTACTGCCGCCGCTTCTGCCGCCTTTGCTAAAAAACTTAATCTACTTGCTCCAATTGGCATTGCCTACTCCTTATTGAAAGTCTGTTGCTATTGATGCCCAGTAAGTGGTTCCATCATAAAAGATTGAAACAACACTAAATGAAGTCAATGTAGTATTGCCCCCTGCAAATTTATAAGCACCAGTTCCTGATGCTGTTCCTGATCCTGTAACAATAAGTGTTACCGTTTGTCCTGTAGCCGCATCACTAAATGCAGGTAATGACAAACCTGAAGTGATAGTCACCGATTGAACATTTCCGTTTGAAACCGTAATGGTTGGAGTGTCTGTTGAACCCAGTGCATAAACCGTTTCTGAATAATCTTCTAGTATAACATTGTTGATTTCGTTGCCCTGTCCATCAAGCGTTCCGCCCAGTTGTGGAGTTGTGTCTTCTACAACATTGGCAATACCTGCACTTGGTTGTGCAACCCAACTTAATGTTCCCGCACCGTTTGTTGAAAGAACATAACCATTTGTTCCTTCTGCTGGCCAAGTAGCATAGTCAATAATCACATTTCCTGTGTTTGGTGTTAGGTTAATGTTGCCTGATCCGTTTGGAGCAATAGTGATATTGCCGCTTGATGCAGAAACAATTGAATTTCCATTTACATCTAAACTGCCACCAAGTTGTGGTGTTGTATCTTCTACGACGTTTGCGATACCAACAGCGTCTGTTGCCGCAATTTCAATTGCACCAGCACTATCTACGTTTAGGGTAATGTTGCTACCAGCAACAAATTGAATTGTGTCTGTTGAAGCATCTGAACCTGTTAGTGTGAAGTTAGCATTGCTACCATCTACCGTTGCTCCAATTGTGTATGTTGTGTTTGTGTCGGCAGTATCTTGATTGATTGTAATAACTGCTTCGCCGGCACTATCTGTTGTTAGTGCTGTTGTAATACCTGTTCCACCAGCGATTGTAAATTTTTCATTTGCCAGTGCTTGACCTAGTGTTGTTTGTCCTGAATCAGCATTTAGATCAATTGCTTGAATTTTGTTGTTTAAAATATCGATAAAGTTATTATCTAATTCACTAAAGGTTAAACTATCGCCCTTGGTAGTTGCTCCTGTTGTGGTTTCCTGTCGTAGAGTAATTGTCATTTTGTATCTCCTGGTTTACATTGCCCCAACAATATTTAGTCGCTGTGCGTATATTGTTGCACATTTACACCTAAATCTGGCAATAGTGCATCCTGTGGCGTGTGTATAATAAACTGCGTGTTTAAAAAGTTTGCAAATATTGTTTGCCAGTGTGGTATCCACTGCTGATTAAGATTAGGACGTTTGCCACGTGGCACTAGGTTATCCATTTGGCTGGCATAGTCATCCGTCCATATGCTGTCCATACCCCATAGGTGCAATTCGTCCGTCATACTTGCGTGATGTTCCACCGCATGATGTCCTGCACTATATCTTTGCTTGATTTCAAACACATCAAACCAATGTCCTTCACGTTTTCTTTTCACGCTGTGGTCCTTGACCTTGGTTGTGCATAAAACAGGAACCTTTGGATTCCAATTGTTATCGCTCATCCAATTAACCACAACCAAATCAATAATTGCTAGGCAGTTGTATTTGATCTTGTGCTGTGGTATGTTGCAGGCGACACGATATTCGTTTTCTACATCAAACAAACCGTTGCTTGGACCGTTGCCTATCACGTGAACCCTAGGACGTTTTTCGCCATTGGGGAATGCGGTGTAATCACTATCTTGCATTTACTTTGTCCATATACGCAGGTCTTTGTATTCAACCGAGTGTCCCATAAACAATAATGCAATGTATAATATGGGCCAACCCCAGCCACTAATGTATCCTGTTAGATGCAATATCATAAGTGCTAGTCCTGTGACACTTGTTGTAGGTAATAGATACCTATCACTTCTCTCTGGTAATTTCATCGTTCAGCCTCCTTAAAATTTCTTGTAAGTTATCCAATCTCTTTGATTGTGAATTTATTGCTTTTACAAGTTCCTGTTGATTTGTTAATAGATTACCTATGTGTTGATCAGCCGCCTTGGCAAAATTAATCAACTGCATAAGTTCTTCGTATGGATCCCAACCTTGTTTCATACTATTCTACTCTTATATGGTTTATAACTTGGTGGTAATGTCACAGCATCTGTTTCATTCCACCCCCTTTCTAGTCTGCTGTATAGTGTGTGCCTTTTGATACCATTTGCCCTTGCACGTTTAAGCAGTTCAGCGGCTTTGCTTTTATGCCAACGACAGCCAATCATGCGTTTTTCTGTTTTACGCCATTTGCAGTTGCCTGGAGCATAATCACCAAATGCATCATCACGAATAATTTCGTATTCCGTGTCCTCCATAGGACCCATGTCATCTATAAAGTTGATAAAGCCAGCGGAACCAACTTCATAGTAATCCCAATCTTCATAAACAGCAACGTCGGCATATCCCTTTTGTGGTAGTTTACATCTTCTGCACATACGATACCACACACGCCAAGTTCTTGGATGTTCTTTTCTTAAAAATGTATAATCACTTAACATTGTATTTCTCCAATGTTTCGGGCGGACAATATACACCGTGTTTGTTTACATCATAATCCGTTGTTGGATAGTTAAGCACCGTTTCATAGAAGTGTTTTTTGAAGTGCATACGTCTTGCAATTATGATGCAGTTGTGTGGACCCCATGCCTCGGTTTTTTCCACACGGCTCATGCAGTATTGATGTATTGCTCTGCCCATGTGTTCTATTACTCCGCTGTCCTGCCATACCTTATACCAAGAGTCCGCATCAAAGGCCCATTCTTCTCCACGGAACCTTGCCTGTGCGGCACTTCTTGCATATCTTGTTCCATATGGTTCTGGCAATTGATACTTTCTTGGATATGTTTCTATTGCTCTAGTTCTTCTCATAGTATATCCTTACCATTTGGATGAACCTTTATCCAACTCATGTTGTCAATTTCTGTTCTAAAATATGTGTAGGCACATATTCTAGTAACCCAGTCATCAATTTGTTGTGCTGTATAATAATGCAGTTCACCTGTTTCATTAAATTGTTTCCACGGTGTTGATACTTCACTTGCACCATTCCATTCGCTGGAACAGATAACGGGGACACCATGTATAACCCCTTCGCTTGCCGCGGCACTATGGTTTGTCACAAGAACATCATATCCTTGATCCAACTGCATAGTGACTTGATTTGTTTGCCTTGCTTTTATGCCCACTTTGTTTCTTACACTATAGGTATAACCCCAACGATCCAATGAACCTTTCATGCGTTCTATCCACGTGGTTTGATCTTCATTGTAAAACTCTATGTGATTGCGAGGGCTTGATGCACAGATTAATGCGTGTTTGCGTTTAACTTCTCGTGTGTCAACACACCCACCCCAAATGTCTGCAATATCTTTTGCCCAACCATTTGACAGCGTGTGCAGTATTTTATTCACACGTTCTCTATGCGTGTGATCCACTGGAGTGCCTTGGGGCATATTCCAACCACAGTAGGTTAGTCTGCTCCACCATTTTTCTCCCTGTGGATTTGTGGGGTTAACATATCTTAGATGTGGCATCATTGAATTATCCCACCAGAACCAACGAAACCCCGGTGGCTCCTTGCCTGGCTTGAACATGGTTTCAGGTTCACAACCCACAAGCAGGTATGTTTTATCCTTGCTCCATATATTTTTTAATCTTGATATCGAAATTGGCAATGCTTTTTCTTTACCATTTTCATTCATTCTGGCTTCACGGTGATTTTTGTATATTTTATAGTATCCCCATCCCATACCTTTTAAACTCTCCTTCATAGTCTGTTCCTTTGCTATC
>Ga0222715_10000973_pt1 | contig 28187 bp, 37 predicted proteins | sample C33_9DmetaG_FD_165056 | JGI IMG/M metagenome (GOLD analysis project Ga0222715, IMG submission 165056) | Estuarine water microbial communities from San Francisco Bay, California, United States - C33_9D | ecosystem: Environmental > Aquatic > Marine > Unclassified | place: USA: California...
GGCTCGGGGACCGCGACAGGCTCGGGGACCGGCACCGGCGCTGGGGCTACCGGGACTTCCGCTGGGATCGCATCAACGATACGCGCGAGAAGGTTGTACAGTCGAACCTTATCGATTCGCACACGAACGAGTTCATCTCTGATTTCTTGCTTGATCGCTTCCATGGTTATATATATTAAAAGAGAGATTATCTTTATACCAAATGATCTTCGTGGGTCCAACATTGAAAAGTGGAATTGGACAACACACATTCAAGTATACAAAACTATTTCCTGATGCACAATACTTCGAGTTTGGACAAGAGATTCCTGAGTGTGAGCATGCATTCATGTTTGTCATTCCTTTACCACATACAATCAACGCTATTCCATACGTCAAATCACGAGCGAAACATGTGTCGTGCATGACCGTGTGTGAAACCGAAACCGTACACGAAGATTACGGAAAGATTTTCGAACACTTTGATACGGTACTCGTGCCAAGTGCATTCTGTCAGCGCGTACTTTCGAAACAATTTCCAATGACGACATTCAAAATCGTACACGTACACATTCCATACGAACCAACATACACGTTTTATCACATCGGAAACATCGTCGACGATCGTAAAAACTTCCGGGGCATTCTCGAGGCGTTCATACGCTTGAATGATCCAAACACACGTTTACTCGTGAAAGCCACATGTAATCAAGACGTTGCGATCAATCTTCCGCGAGTCAAAGTCATCAACGGACTCATTTCGGATGAAGAAATGGAAGACATTCACGCGATGGGTGATTGTTACGTGAGTTTTTCTAAATCGGAAGGTGTAGGTATGGGCGCTGTCGAGGCGGCTTTACACGATAAACCGATCATCATCACGGACTACGGGGGTGCTTCAGAATATATTAAAACACCGTATACGATCGAGTGTGAACTTCAAGAGTTGGAGAGGGACGACTTTCTCTTCAAAAAAGGAATGGTTTGGGGAAAACCAAATCCGAACCAACTCTTGGAATTCATGCGCGATGCGTCACAAAAGAAACTTCGATCCATGGATCATACATTTACAAAAAATCTCGTAGGAAAAGAAAACGTCTTAGAAGAATTCTTGGTCCACGTAATTGGCAACAAAAACACCGAGACCAATCAAAATGGTACCTGATGTGACGTTACCTTGTTGCGCGATGAGAAACGCGACGATGTCGTCGATGAACTTGATACCCGATGGTTTCTTTGCGAGTTTAGGAACGAGAACACTCACGGCGATATAAAAGGTCATGGCTAGAATAACAGGTCTGAGGGTTTCCTGATCTAACATTTATAATGTAACTACATTTTAATCCTACTCATAATATCTGCGAGATTTGCGACATCCCCAATCTCTTTCGTCGTGACTTTATGTTTTCTACAATAGTCTCCACACACGGCTCTGAAGTGACACCTCTTTCCAGCCATAGTCGTGGCTGAACAAATCTTTGCTTGTGTGCGCATCTCGATTTGATTTTGTTCCGGTGGTGCGTCTAAAACTATGATCTTCCTCTGCATGCGCGCATCTTTCATTTCTTGTTGTTTTTGTTTACACTTCCACACGGCATTCGCGAGACGATAACACCGCTCGTCCGGCTCGCGAACACCGTACCGATCCATCGCGCGCTCGAGGCACATATTCCACATGGAATCATGAACGACTTGCATTTTTACTATGAGAATCCATACATTCGAAAATGACTTAGGTGTCTAAGTTTCACCAGCGATCGTTGAAAGATACAAATCGATCTCACCCGCGAATTCCGGACACCGTTCAACAGTCTTTTTTGTCACCATATCCTGAACGTTTGTCACGTGTTCTCTGAACTTTTTCATGTCAACACCTGTCATGTTATGAATTTGTGAATCTGTTGCAATGTCTAACATTGCATACATATATGCAGCTGCATAGTTGGCGTGGAGAACCGCCATCAATGGCGCGGCGTCCTGTTGGGCCGCTGTCGCGTATCGTGCCGCTTGTCTCATGAGTTGCTTGATTGAACTCTTGAGGCTAGTATTTGAACTATGTCTCATAGCAAACATGACAACGATGATGATGATTCCTACCAAGTAAAGCATCGCTCTATACTAGACAACACTAAAATTATTCCGGGTAGTTGTAAACCTAAGTAAAGAATTGACACCACAAAAGTTAAAGAAGAATGGGTGAGAGTGTACAAAAACTTACCCACATTGAACATGTTCTTAAAAGACCAGACTCGTATGTTGGTCCAGTGGACATCAGTTCCGAACCCTACTGGATTTTTCACAAAACTGATAATCAATTCAAAAAGAAGAATCTCAACTATTCACCAGCTTTGCTCAAGATTTTTGACGAAATATTGGTCAACGCAATTGACCGAAACTCTGTACATCCGAAGACTGTTACGAGCATCTCGGCGGGGATAGACAAGGACACTGGTGCCGTCACCATTGAAAACAATGGACCTCTTGGTGGTGTTGGCGTTCGTATGCATGAAAAGGAGGGTATTTGGAATCCGGAACTTACATTTGGACACCTACTCACAAGTACAAACTACGATGACAACAAAAAGAGAATCGTTGGTGGCAGAAATGGATACGGTGCCAAACTCACCAACATCTACTCTTCGGAGTTTTGTATAGTCATCAAAGACAGTGAGACAAAACAGACATACTGTCAAAAATGGGAAAATAATATGACAGTGTGTCATCCTCCAAAAATTACAAAACATTCTGGTTCAACATCTTCGGTTTCAATTACTTTCATTCCAGATTGGAAAAGATTTGGTATGACAAAGATGGATGCCTCAATTTACAAGATTTTTGAAAAGAGAGTGTGGGACGCAAACATCTGTACGACATCGAACTGTAAAGTCAAGTTTCAAGGGGAAGCCCTTCCCAAGACGTCCTTTGAGGCGTACGCCAAGATGCACGAAGGCGTCTCCGAGATCTCATCGGTGACCACAGATCGCTGGTCGGTGTGTATTGGCCCTTCGGAAAATGGTCTTGAACAAGTGTCATTCGTGAACGGTATCTGCACCACGAAGGGTGGAACCCACGTGGATCATGTCGCGTCATATCTCGCGTCGGGTATCATTGATGAGATGGCAAAGAAGATCAAATTGAAGCCACAACAAGTCAAGAATACATTTAACATCTTTGTCAAGGCGACCCTTGAGAATCCAACCTTCTCGAGTCAAGTCAAGTCGGAGTGTACCTCAAAGGCTCAAGACTTTGGCAGTAAGTTTGATCCACCCAAGAACTTTATCAAGAATGCACTCAAGACTGGTATTCAGGATGAACTCACGGCACTCTCAAAGTTCAAGGAAATGAAGGAACTCAAAAAGACGGATGGTGCACGAAAGTCTAAAATTACTGGTATTCCCAAGTTGGATGATGCAAACAAAGCAGGGACGGCGCAATCTGGAAAGTGTACGCTCATCGTGACGGAAGGTGATTCGGCAAAGACTCTCGCAGTTGCCGGTCTCTCGGTGGTTGGTCGTGATCACTACGGTGTCTTTCCCCTCCGTGGGAAGTGTAAAAACGTCCGGGATGCATCCGTGGTACAGTTAACATCAAACCAAGAGTTCAACGACCTCAAGAAGATCCTGGGTCTTCAACAAGGCAAGGACTATCAAGATCTTTCCGAGCTTCGTTATGGACGTCTTATGATTATGACGGATGCGGATAATGACGGTTCCCACATCAAGGGTCTTATTCTCAATATGATTCACTATTTCTGGCCTTCGCTCCTCAAGTTGGGTTTCGTAGTTTCTATGGTGACACCAATCATCAAGGCGTCCAAAGGTACACAATCAAAGTCATTCTACACAGATTCCGCGTTCCGTAGCTGGTATGGCAATGGACAACCTGGTTGGAAAATCAAATACTATAAGGGTCTCGGTACGAGCACGAGTGCCGAGGCTCGAGAGTATTTCAAGAAGATCCAAGACTTGACTGTCAAGTTTGATATGGATATTATGACAGATAAATCTATTATTCTCGCCTTTGACAAGAAGAAGGCGGATGACCGAAAGACCTGGCTCCTCGAGAGTACGGCGATGGATTCCACAGAACTAGAAGTTCCGTATGGATCTGTGAAAAACTTGAGCATTACACACTTTGTTCGCAAAGACTTGGTGAATTTCAGCCTAGCGGACTTGAAGCGTTCCATCGCCCACATGGCCGATGGCCTCAAGCCTTCGCAGAGAAAGGTCATGTATGCGTGCTTCCACAAAAACCTCAAGGATGAAATGAAGGTGGCACAGTTGGCGGCGTATGTTGCGGACAAGTCGGCCTACCATCACGGCGAAGTATCCCTCGCAGATACGATTGTCAAGTTGGCGAATGACTACATGGGTTCAAATAATATCAATCTTCTCGAGCCGTGTGGTCAGTTTGGGACGCGTCTCATGGGTGGTAAGGATGCATCTCAAACGAGGTACATCTTCACAAAGCTGACCAAAGATGCCCGCAAAATATTTGATCCTAGAGACGATCCCGTACTCAATTATCTGGATGATGATGGTCGCTCAATTGAACCAGACTTCTATATGCCAACACTTCCAATGGTGCTCGTGAACGGCACGGAAGGTATCGGTACAGGATTCAGTTGTTATGTACCCCCATTCAACCCCAAGGACATCAAGGAGAACATTCTTCGCGTGCTCGATGGTCGTGCGGTCAATGAAATGAAGCCGTGGTTTAGGGGTTTCAAGGGTAAGGTTTTCAAAGAGGATGGCACTTGGATCACCGAAGGTGTGTGGCGAGACACGGGTTCACGACTCAAAGTCACCGAACTTCCACCGGGTCGCTGGACACAAGACTACAAGGAGCATTTAGATGCTCTCATGGAAAAGAAAGTCATTTCGGGCTTCACCAACAACTCAACGACCGATGATGTTGATTTTGAAATATTTGGATATACGGGTAAGGATATCATCAAGGATCTCAAATTGCGAAAGTCTTTTCACACGTCGAACATGCACTTGTTTCACCCAACGCGAGGTATTCACAAGTATGCGAGTCCGGAAGATATTCTCAAAGACTTTGTCAAACTCCGAGCCGAGCATTACGTTAAACGAAAAGAACACTTACTCAAAGTGCTCGACACACGGGCGACGATGTGTGGGTACAAATCCAAGTTTGTCACCATGGTGATCGAAGGTGATATTGTTGTTTTCAAAAGAAAGAAGGATGATCTCGAACGACAATTATCACAAATATTTCCCAAGATTGGTGGTACATATGATTATCTTCTCAATATTAAGACTGTTCAATATACGGATGAATGTGTCAAGGAACTTGTGAAAGAGGCAAAGCAGGCGCGCGAAGAACTCGAAATCATGAAAAATACGAGCCACATTGACATGTGGAAAACTGATATTAAAAATTTGTAGACATAGAATAAGTATGTGCGACGTCAGTGGCGCGAGCACCGGGGCGATTTTGTCCTTGAACGCACTCGGTAAGCAAGATACATATTTATTATCCGAAAAAACGGATGATTCCTTATTTAAATATGAAGAGAAGAGACATTCCAACTTTAGTCGTTTTCATAGAACCACGACCGTCTACAATCCAGGCGGAAAACTTACATGGCCGTTCAATGAACGCATCAAGGTGACCTTGAATCCACAAAACGCGGGTGACCTTTTGAGTAACATGTATATCAGTCTCACACTTCCAGCGCTCCCGAGTGGTCGAAACTACGCCGATCAGGTTGGACGACACCTGATAAAGAGCATCACCATGCGTGTCGATGAATTCGAACTTGAAACCATATATGATGATTGGATGATCATTTATGATGAATTGTATCTCGAAATGTCCGAAAAGATTACGAACAAGTTTTTGATCAATCGAATGCTTCCGTATGACACGGCTGTCGACACACCACAGTATGCGCAGTATGAATCAGATGTCATCATTCCCATTCCCTTTTTCTTTTCGAGAAAGTATGCGAGTGATGAATACGACACGAACAAACCAAATCGCCCGTATTTTCCTTTATGTGCGATTCACAAACAAAAGCTTGAATTTGAAATTGAATTTCATCCACAAACATTCTTCTCGGATACGAATTCAACATTGACACTTCCCGAATTTCACATTGTGACGGAAGAGATGACGATCGACCCGGCCGAGCGACGGTTTTATATCACAGAAGATACGACGTTCATCACGGATGTGGTCAAGAAACACCCAACGACCGAAACCGAAATTGGTAAAACCATCGTGAAGAACAATTTAGTTCCATCCATCCCTGTCAAAACACTTCACTGGTTTTTACGAAACAAAAAGTTTGAAGACGTGAATGTGGCGAGAGGTCCCGGAACACCGGATCAGGCATACCTTGACGCATACGAGATTCCCGGATCTGTGGGTGCAGACTACTATTACTTCCAGAATAGGTTCAATTTTTCAAGTGTGCTCGACTTCGATCAGTTGTACGCATTCTTTTATCCAGTCATGGACTCGGCAAAGTTTTATATTAATGGGAACGATCTTCCAAATATTACGAGTGCAAATCATTCATATTACAAGTATATGACACCGTTTAGGGCGCGACTATCTCGACCGTATAGAAATATTTATACGTATTCCTTCTCGATGTATCCGGCAAATGTGGAGCCATCGGGAAGCCTGGATTTTAGTCAGATAAAGTCAGAAAAAACAAACATAGAGTTAAACCTAAAGAGTGGACTTACCGATCAATATTCATTACATATGTACTATACAGGGTATCAAACGTTTAAATTTTCAAAGGGATTCATGTCCCTCGCTTATTAAATAATGTCGTCTTGTTATCCTTAATGTATTCAATGATTTTGTTTTTGATACACCATTTGATGAAATTCAATTGCGCGAGCGTTGTTTGAATTTCATGAGATGTTCCCGGAACCGTGTACGAGAACTTTTGGGATCTACAAAACGGGTCAAAAAATCGTTTACTGTATCCATCGAGACTTGACTTATATGCACAATGCACTGTGAAGAGTTTTCCATCGGTCGTCGTGAAACTCGTATGGTTCTTCTTTGCGTAGTTTGTGATAAACCATTCGAGATTTCGGAGTGAAATTCCACTCGATTTGTCAAGGACGTTCAGTAGCGTAGATCTATTCTTTTCTTCACCGTAAAAGTTGTTGATGGCATGTAGTAGAATATCAGACTTGTTCATTACTATAGTATACCCTTCAAATCTATAAGCTTGTTTGAGGTCGAGGATGCTTCACAGGCTGGACACCCCTTCATGAATATAGGTGGAAAGCCATGTGTATGTACTGGACCACCGGCTCGAACGACGGATACTGGTTCGAAAGTCTTCTTCTGTATGAGATGTGTATCACAATACCCACCATTCTTACCACGCCGTGTACACCTATGCCCATCCTTTTTTACACCTCGACACATGAGGTTTTCTGAAATGTGAGGTATGTCTCTCAACAAAAGTTCCATGGAAATTCCATGTGTCTTTGATATCTTTTCTATGTACTGTGTGAGTCGCTCACTCACACGTTTCTCCACTTCCTCTTCAAACACCTGTGTTAGTACACTCGACATTAGACTTACTCTTTTCACGTTCGTAGTTTTTAAATAACGTTTCGATCGATGTCTTTGGCGCTTTCTTTTGACGCGGTGGTTTGTGTTGGGCAATAATCTCACCAAAGATCTCTTCTTTTGGATTATTATACAATGGATCAAGGAGGTCGCACACAGGTGTTAAAAATTTATTGAGGAAATAATAATGGTAATCGACCGGGATACCATGTTCCTCTACATATTTTGGATCCTCGGATTTCTGATACGCTTTGGCTTTGGGATCTTCGGTCTTTGTGAGAAGATAGGGCACCCGATCTCCAGATTGTGGTTCCGAACCAGGTCGTCGTTCGCGCATCTTATTATGCACCTGAACATGCGCCATATTAATATCCCAACTTTTCGCAACATCCGAAATGTGTACCGGGTTCCCCTTGACTTTGTAGGTATCCGAGAGACCCTGGCTCAACACAAGTTTATCGTTTGGAATGTCTCCGGAGAGAAGTTCAATCGCACGTTCTCTGGCCAATTGTTTAGGTGGTTCAGTATCACTCGAATCAAGAACAACGTCGAGAAGTTCTTTGCACACTTCGCGTAGATGAGGTGTGTTATCGCGACGAACAATCTGAAGACCCTTAATGTCTATGTAGTCCATGTGCATTTTGTCATCCTTTCCCTTGGTCCACAACTTTGCAGCGTATCTCTTCTTTGAATAGAGGAAATATGGCCAATATACCTTTTCGAGTTCCAAATTATTTGGTTTCTTGAAAAGTGCCGTACACTCTTCAGCCGCCTTTTCACCAATCGTCCATGAATACTCAATAGCTTCTTCACCTTTACGATCACCGACGTCAAATTCAACCATGACTGAATCGGTATTATGTACCACTAATTCACCGGGACCGATGTGAAAGTGATGCGATTCTGTCGTCAGATCATACACGTATCCATCCGTCGTACCCATGTGTTCCAATTTTTTGATAACCACGGGACATTTTCTTTGATTTGACATGGTCCACGTTTGTCTAAATATAGATGATTTATCGGTTCTTGTATTTATGGAGACATTATATCCCAAACGGCGACCGAGGATATACATACCCATAGACCCCTCTTTTCCTTTGATATCCATTCTCGTATACCCATTCGGATCTTTGTCTCCATCAGCCATGTAGTATCCGTCCCAGAATGCACGCACAACATCGATCGGCGCATTTAAGATACACGACGGAACAATTTTTTCTTTGTGTGCGTTGTAAAACAATCGACGGTATTTATTTGAAACGGTCTTAACGTCGCCAACAGCGTTAAGCTTGTAAACACCACTACTTTCAATCGTATCATAGATTCTGGTTTCAAATGGAGCAAGTTTCATCATTTCTTCGAGATATTCCATATTTGAATTATTGAGTGCCCACGTATACTTTCCATTGTATTGACCGCACGATCCATCTCCAAAGAAGAATCCCATTATTTTTGCTTCATCGACCGAGACATCACTCTTCACGTCTATGAACGCATCGACGCAATTCCCATGCAAAAGTCGAGTACCCAAGGTGACTTCAGTTGGTTTAATCATAGATGCATCTTCGAGCAAAAGACTGTGATCTTCCGTAACGTCGACGATACCCGTGTGTGTGACAACGCGATGTATAACTTTTGACGTTTTGTGTCGAACGATTTGTGTAATGGGTGTGAAACCACGTTCTGTCCATACTTCAGCGTCAATCTCCGCGACTTCCTTTCCGTCGTCTCGGATTTCATACATATCCACAAGTGCATCTATGCGTGATGTCTTGATTTCACCATCCACACGAACTAATACCGGTGTATCAGGTGTGACTGAGTCCCCGTACCTCACCTTCGCCCCCGGAAAGTTCTTTTCAACATAATTCTTTGTTTCTTCAATCATAGACCGACCCTTCGACGTCGTCGTCGATGCGATGGGTACACATGGTAACATACCCTTCCCAGCGCCCGTGAATCCATAGACAGAGTTCATGGAAATCTTATACGCCAATTGTTTTCCATTAAACATTTCCTTCATCGCACCGGTCGATGCCGCCATATCCTTCTTTGCTTGTTTTCTAAATTGTTTCAATTCCAAAAGAATGCTCGGTAAAAGACTCGGAACATCCTGAGCGAATTTGTACTTTTTACCACCAACTTCAAAGACTTCATACGTCACACCGGGTATGTTTCCATACTTTTTCTCATCCATGACCCATGTAGAATAACATAGATTATGCGCCATGATGATCGATGGATACAGCGCTTCGAAATCGAGGGCGGTGATGGGTGTATAGTACGCCCCTTTTTGCGCATCGAGGACCGTCGCACCCTCGTACGGTTCTTCAGGAATGGCGCCGTATTTAATCGTCGGGACCATGAATCCCATTTCACGCGCCTTCTTTGTCAATTGTGAAAACACCTTGATTTGTTGTCCCCGTTCAACCAGATAGTTGAGTGGTACCCACGTCGCCTTGGCCATTTCCAAAAGGTTCAGAAGTGTACACAGATGTTTTACAAGTCTGTGTGGAAGCAAAGTATCCTTGATACAATATTCCGCGACTTCTCGTAATTTCACAGGATCTTCCTCTTTGTATCGCGCAAACATCTCTTTGGCAGGCATATCAATCTTTTGATCCCCGAGATACAACTTTGAAACATTGTCCAACTTGTATGAATCGAGCTTGTACCCCTTCTTGACTTCATGAAACAAATCAAAGATGAATCGTCCAGGCATCGGAAGGAGTTTAAGTTCATTATCTCCGAGTGCACTCGACGAGAGTTTCTTGTATACCATTTTACACTCGTGTTCCTTGAGTCGACCGAGTTCATAGAAATCGGGGTCGCATCCAACCAATTGTGCGCGTTGATAAATGTATTCCATATCGAAACCAAAGATGTTCCAACCGGTAATGATGTCCACATTCTTTTCATGAAGATACCTTTGGAATGCATGAAGCATCTCACGCTCAGTCTTGAAGCTCACGATGTTTGCACCTTCTAGGTTAGGGTCCGTGTTTTTGTAACACAGACACGTTTTATCATAGGGTACATCCGAGCCAAACGTACACAGAGAGATTGCGATTTGAAAGCATGCGTCTCCAGGAACGAGTGCATTTGGAAACTTACCCGTCGAACTGTTTGATTCAATATCAAGCGAGGCCACAACGAACGGTGCGGTTTCATTCTTGTCCACGGGTGTGAGTGTTTGCCAATCGTTACAGAAGAGATCAATATCCGTACGTGCGAGATACGATCGAATGCATTTAGACCCAGTATCAAGCCACCCACTCGATTGAATCCCGGTTCGGTGCATGAACCTCAGGACAGGATCGATGTTTGATTCGTACACGTGATATTTTTTGAACTCATCATTATACATGAACAATGAATTCACCTTGCGTCTCGCCACGAGACTTTTGAAATTTAGGCGCATGAATGCAAACTTTTCATTATTTTGAAACCCCCACACATCCTTTTGTTCGGTCAAAGAATATGACGTCACATGGTTAGGTCGAAGTTTATTCAGTTGATCATACAGGAGCTGAACTTGTTGTTGTGAAGTTCCAGACGGAAGTTTTACGAAGAAGTACGGGTCGAAGCATGTCGTGACACAGACCGACTTTCCTTGCTCAGTCTTTCCGAAGATACTGATCAAATGTTCGTCTCCTTCTTCAGAGTCTCGTGCCTCCCACGTCAGTGCTTGGAAGACCACCATTATGTGTTGTGTATACATCGAGCCAAAATTTTAATATGCTTATTATATAAATGTCAGCAGCCTTGATTGATCTTGTATCTAAGGGTGCCCAGGATGTGTACATCACGGGTGAACCTCAGGTCAGTTTCTTCCGTCAAAACTACAGGCGTCACACGAATTTTTCTATTAAGCCGGAACGCATGGATTACATTGGTACTTTCGGCTCCAACAATGAAGTCACCATTCCGATTCGTTCCAAAGGTGATATGCTTGGATACGTATGGATCGAAGCGCAAAATATTTCCAACGTCGCGACGAACACCGATGGTTTGTTCTCTGCGAATGCCGCCAAGCCTACGGAGTTCCTCTTGTACATTGGTGGCCAAGAAGTCGCGCGTCTCGATTCTTTGTACATCCAGGGTGTGCACAACATCGTCTACAAAGAAAACCAAGCCCGGGCGTCTGCGACTGTCACGACCACTGAAATTAAGGATAACGCGAAGGGTGTTGACGGCGCGTCTGATTACTACTTGATTCCATTCTTCTTCAGTGAAGACTGGACCAAGTGCCTCCCACTCGTGGGTTTGCAATATCACGAAGTTGAAATTCGTGTGAAGTGCCGCGATGGGTTCACGCCTGCTGAAACGCCCAAGGTTTACGGTATGTACGCGTACCTCGACAGCGATGAACGCAAGTTTGTCACTGAAAACGAACACGAACTTCTTATTACCCAGACGCAATACCAAATGGCGTCCAACACTGATACCGAAATCGATCTCACGTACTTTAACCACCCGACCAAGGCGATTCACTTGGTTTCCGGGAACGCCACTGCGGGTACGTGGGACACGATGTACACGTTTGATGAAGCGAGTATGTACATCAATGGTGTCACGCTCTTTGAAAATATGTCCAAGACGTTCCACCACAACCTCGCACACGAAATGCACGCCCAAAACCTCGCGGATTCCACCTTGGACACTGCACCGTTGTTCACGTGGCCGTTCTGTTTGACTATGAACAAGTCACAACCGAGTGGTAGCTTGAACTTCTCTCGCATCGATAGCGCCAAGCTTACGTTGACGAACCCGACCGGTGGTAACCAAATGCACCGCGTTTATGCGGTCAACTATAACATTCTTCGCATTAAGAATGGCATGGCTGGGGTTGCGTTTGGGAACTAATTTCTACTTTATACATATTCACATTCGACACATTTTTGTCGTCACGACTGTAATATTATTCGTGACGACAATGACATTATTTAAAAATAACAGTTTATATTTAAGTAGAAGAATGGACCTGGTTCCAATCAAACTCATCAAGAACAAAGATGTTCGTAATCGATTATTGAAGGTGAAGCTCGAAACCAATGAGATTGATACGAGTGACTATATCGAGAGTCGTATGAAGACGAATGCCGCGGCAAAGTATCTCATGGCGATCGAAGATGCGAGTGAAGTAGCCAAGCAACTCATTCAAGCGCGTGGTATTTTTGAAAATATTGCAAAGGATATCAAAAAGGAATCGAATTATGATTTCAAGTTTAATTGTCGTCGAACGTCTCGCATGACGAAACCGATTTCATCGCATCATAAAGGTATTCAATATCTTCACATAGCACACACATATCCCGGTGGTGATGGACATTATGCACTCGCAAAAGTGAATCATAACAATAAAGTGATTCATTTATTCAATTCAATGGGCGCGGGTCGTGCAGAATTCAAGAATGAACTTCGAACCGTATATGGAAATACATATACCATACGAAACAAGACTGCTACATTTCAACCGACGGGAGGATTTGTCACCACGAATGTGGACAATTATAAAGAACTTCTTCGAAATACAAAGATCAGTGTACGCAATGTCGAAAAGTCATTTGAGATTTCTCAGTATGATGAAATGTCACAACACCACTTTTGTTATATCGAAGCATTCATCGCCATGATGCATGACACACTCGGAACGCCGCTCGGACCAAAAGACCCACGAGACCGACTTGTATTCATAAAGCGTGTGGTATGGGGTCTCATTCACAAGTATGTACCACCATCTCAACGAAAGACTCTCAAATGGAAATACTTTGTGACGAACTTTCCATATTATATTAGAGTTACGAACGCTGAAGGTAAAAGGTTCAAGTTAAATCACATCGCACAGATACCGAATGGTGAACGAATGCGACGAAGTGTGGTCAAGATTGATTTCACGAGTGCCATCAATAGTTCTTGGTCTCTCACGCAAATTGTGAATTGGGCGGGAAGTAAAATATGAGTGTATTATAAATGGTTCTTCCATTCATCCTTATCGGAGGTCTCGCGACAGCGGCGGCATACACATACTTTGGTGAAAACCTTATCACTTCCCAAGAAGCCAAGAGGTTGATTCGTTCAGGAAAGATAAAGAAGGTCATCGATGTTCGTACGATGGCGGAATACAGAGCTGGTCACTATCGCGGCGCGCTTCACATACCTGTGAATAAGATCAATAGGAAGACAACGACTGAACTTCCAAAAAAGGGTTTGCTCGTCTACTGCAACACTGGACAACGGGCCAGATTTGCGGCAGAGAAATTAATTGATTTAGGTTTTGAAGATGTGTATTACATTGCTGGTCACTACTCAAGTCTCAACTGAGACCTTCGATAACCTCTTTCGTCTTTTCATACATTCGCTTCGCGTAGAATGTCTCATCTTGAAGCTTTTCCCAAATCTTCAATCGATACTCCAAGAAATCCAAGAATCTCTCGGGGTCTCGTTTGGACTTGTAGCGAATCTTTTCGCCTTTCATAGCCTTATCCATCGCAGCCAACTTGGCTTCGAACATGCGCTTGTCCATCGCATCTGGACTCTCGCGGGATGTGACTTCTTCCTTTTTGAGCGCCATTTTGTATTACACGTGTGACATCTTTAATTGATTGTAAGGAGTGCCTTGTCTCGCCACGCGATTACTGTATTTACACTCACACCCAATTCTTTAGACATAGCTTTCAATGTGAGACACTTTCCGTAATAGTTTTTAAGGATGTATCGACTTACATCATCAAGATCATCTAAGAGAATGTCATATTCTTTGTCATAGTATGACGGGATGTCATAGAACTGAAGTTCGTCATATGTAGTTGTTCTACTCAAACAATTTTTACAACTCCAATAAATCCATGGATATGCATACGTGGTAAATTTGAAACCCATGTCCGGGTTAAACTTTTGAGCCGCCCGAACGAGACCGTGTAGTCCCACGCTATTTATATCCTTTTTCGTATGTATACCACGTTGTCGTGGGTACGTTTTATAGTATACTTCATTTGAAACTTTATAAGCAAGTTTGATGTGATTGGCTATCAGTTCCTTCTTATAAAAGTTCATCTTATATTTTTTATGCATGTATACTTTAGGTATGTTTGTAAAATGTATCAGACTATTTGAGTCTTACCCCGAGGACTTTGCGTAACTTTTGGAGGATCGCGTTATCCGGGATAGCCTTCCCAGACTCATATGAGTTGATGACATTTGCTGGAACACCCACAGCTACGGCTAAATCTTTTTGTGTTTTGAAACCTTTAGCGATGCGCGCTTGTTGAATCGTCTTCGCAACCGAGAGTGACACTTTTTCGTGGGTTCCCAATTCCGTTTGATCCAACTTTTGAGCTTGTGTAACTTCACGGTGAGGCACTTTTGTTTTTTGACTTGGTAACGTCTTACCGTGAATGACAACAGGATTCCAATCTTGATGTTGCATATTTATTATGAAGTGCTTCTATTTTTTAAGAGCCTATCAAGTCTTTCCTTTTCCTTATTCGGAAACACCGTGAGTTGCATGACCTCACCATCCAAGTATACCTGTCCGTGATTCTTCAGTCTATCACATTTCATCACTTGACCAACGCGCACGATATTGACTCTGGTCATCTTTACATTCCCAGTCTTACTATGATGGATCGCGAGTAGAGCTGCGTCTCTCTTTGTCTCTTTGGGAAGGACATCTTCTTCGTGGCACACAATCACATGGGCACCCGGACCTCCGTCAACGTGCAACCACCACTCCCTCGGGTAACTCGAAAGGGTCAAATCATCATTCTCCTTGGCACCTTCACCCACCTTGATTTGAATACCGTCATGGGATGTGTATGTCTTCATACACATTTCACAAATATAATCTTTAATAATTGTATACCATGAGAGACCCAGCCAATAATAATGCGGTACGAATCAATAATTCAAACAATCACAACTATGTGTGGACCAACTCCAACTCAAACACAAATGAAAATAACATTGGCCAAAACAGACCGCGTGTGATTGACCCCAACAATCTTAGGCGTATGCGTAGAGCGCGCATGTCTTTCGTAAATGCGGGGCTCGCACGCCGACTCAACTTTGGGAACAATAGACCAAATACATCCAACTACACACAAAACCAAAACAAGGTAAAAAATAATACATCAAATAAGATTCCTTGGAAAAACATGAATGTAAAAAACTTTCCACGGGATCCAATCACTCTCGAAAATATGAATAATGCACAAAAGGCTGTGAAAATTAACAAACTGTATCTCACACCAAACTCTTTCCGTAAATTGGCACGGATGTCTATGACAAGTGCTCTCAACGCAAATGGTAATATGGTATTGTTCAAAAATCCAATGACCCGTGCTAATGTGAAGAAAGGAGATCTTAACTTTGTCATTCTCAGACGCGCGAAGAACACATAAAATTATTGATGAAGTACAGTATAATGCGCGTTGTACTTACTCCAAGCCTGTGCCCAGCTCATAAGTACAGAGTGATTCTCCCAAATAAGAAAAGTATTAACTTTGGACAGGTTGGTGTTGAACATTACACGGATCACCACGATTCTCGACGCATGCGTACACATCTCATCGAGAAGGGTGCTATTGTTCCAGAGAAACTACAACTGGAGACGGACATACACGAAATCCATCGGGGTATGCTCATGATTGATCACAGTACACGCGAGGATTGGGACGATTGGTATTCAACCGAATATTGGGAGAGGTGGATGTTATGGTCCTATCCAAATATCGATCATGCAAAATTGTGGATGGCGATGCGAAAAGATATTTTATTTATGCCCGTGGCGGAAGATTTGTGGTACAATAGTTATTAAACTTCTAGTCTGATCTTTCTTCCATCGGCTAAGCGAATATCAATTCGCGCCATAAACTTAAATGCACGTTCCGCCCACGTGTCGCCATCGAGAGCCTTGATGACGTCACGCATGACCTCGTTCGCACTCGAGTTTCGTATGTACAAATAAATACACTCACCGTCATCGTACTTGTAATTGGCTCTACACATCCACCCACAGAATTCATTCTTTCGAAATGACATTCCCTTCCGCGGGTCATCGGTGATGGATGGAAACATCCCAGACAGTAACGTTTCTGTCTCTATGCACTGGAATATCATCTTTCGAAGGTCTTGGAAACTTACATCCTTATCATCGATGACAAAATCTCCATGCCAATCCTTAATAATGGCTCGAGTGACTTTGGCGTCCGTATAATCGACAGACGTGGGATCGAAGGAAATTTGTGCGAGCATGTTTATGTTTACTTTTAGATGGAGTTTCATGACTTAGGCACCCGTAGACCCAAAACCACCCGCACCTCTCTCGGTCTCCTCGAGGAAACCAATTTCGACAACTTCTGGTGTATCGCATTTCTCAAGAATGAGTTGCGCGATACGATCACCTTTGTTTACTTCAAAATCAGCGTGTCCGTGATTGAAGAGTATGACCTTAACTTCACCCGTATAATCCGGATCGATGACACCCGCACCGACTTGAATACCATATTTCAGTGCGAGACTAGATCTCGGTGCAACGCGACCATACACACCCGGCGGAAGCACTACCGCGATACCGGTAGACAGAAGCGCACGGTGTTTGGGTGGGATTACGACTGTATCAATGCTATACAAATCATAACCAACAGCGCCACCAGATCCACGAGTCGGGAGCCGCGCTTCATACGCGAGCTTTTTGACTTTCATGTTTCTATGATATTCGCGAACCTAAGCTTTATAAAGCTTGTGGACAAATGTACAACAAGTATGCGCCTCCTCGATCAACCAGAGCTCGTGCTCGCCGAAAACGATCACCATGATTGGAAACTCTCCGTCTATCCATATTACACCGAACGATTTTGTCTTCAAGAAGTTTCGATGGGTGGTCCAAAACAAAAAACCGTGACGGATGCGTTCGAAAAGCTCGAATGTCACGTCGGGGACCGACTCGAAGATTTTGTCGTTCGAAAACCTTTGTGTGTTCTTCCGAAGGGTCACGAGGGGAAATGTGTTGGGAATTATCCATGCGCGTGTTCGAAACTCAATTATATCACCGTGAGTGAAGGTGAATCTGAAGGACCTTTGAAGAATCGAATCTCTCGATTGTTTCCCATCCGACTCAGTAAGAAGACCACGTCACTCTTCAAAAAACTCGGACTCTCAAAGGTGGCGGTGCCGGTGGCGAATTCCACGACACCCGAAGGCATGGCGACGTGTCTCATAGACATTCACACATACATTCAAAAAGTCAAGGGTGAAGGATTCGAACACCCGACATTTGAACACCACTGGATACACATGTCGACCATGTATCCTCATATGTGCCGCGACGGTATTCTCGTGTGCCCAGTCACGGGTGATCCAATCACCATGCACATGATTGGACTCAATGCACGGGAAAATGAAGATGGAATCGAGATCGGTCATCTCGACTGTCGATGTGAACATCGATTCACGATACGGGGTATGAATGTGTTTTTGATGACGCGTAAAGGGAATCGTCTCGTGGGTGAAAATCGTTTCGATTCAACACAATTTCGGGAGGATCTCGTACGCATCGGCCGTTATGGAACTTAAAAAGTCTAGTGCATTCTTATGTAATGGTAGTACACATTCATCATGGTGACTGCTTAGAAAAACTCGATATCGTTGAAGATGCGAGTATACAACTCGTGTGTATAGATCCACCTTATAATATAGGAAAAGATACGTGGGATACCATCGATAACTATGTCGAATGGTTCACGACTATCGTACAAAAACTTGAAAAGAAGATGAAACGAAACGGAACTTTTATGTTTTTCCACAATGATATGGAACAGATATGTGAACTCATGCTTTCAATTAAAAAGAATACATCACTCGTGTTTCGAAACATGATCACATGGAATAAACGGTTTGTCGGTTCATCAAAGAAAGGGTATCTCGATGGTTACGTCGTGAAGAATGATATGCATAATTGGAACAAGATGTGTGAATACATACTCTTTTATACATTCGACAATTCCGAACGCATTCGCGCGCGTCGTCAAGAGCTCGGTGTCAAACAACTCGACATCTCGCGCGAGATCCTTTCGAGAACGGGTGGTTTGACTGGATGGTACTCAAACATAGAGACTGGGAAGAATATGCCAACGCGCGATACGATTAAACCCATTGAAAAGTTTTTAGGACTCACGTATGACGATATCGTACCAAAGTTTAACAATCAAAAGACTGATCATTGTGTATGGAATTACGACATGGCAAAACGTAACGAGGTACACATCACACCCAAACCCATCGATCTTTTAGAGAATATCATTCGTCACACGACGGATGAAGGCGATCTCGTGCTTGATTGTTTCGCCGGGAGTGGATCCATGGGACGCGCGTGTGTCAATACGGGACGATCGTGTATCCTCATTGAAAAGGAATTAAAATATGTAGAATTCATTCAAAACCAATTTAAGGAAACTACACCCAAGGACATTAATGAAGATAGCGTGGCACATTCATAACGCGGTCGTACCACCGAAGAGCGACTATGAGAAACTCAAACGCAAAATCAACCAGACGACGCTCGGCTATGGCACGGCGATCACGTCCATGTATTTCATCACACACGGCGCCGAAGAAGGCGTCTCGGCAACACTCGGGGTCGCGAGTTCGTTGGCGTACATTAATCTTCTCGCACAACGCGTCGATACCATCGAATATCCGTCACCTTTTCAGAAACAGTTACTCACACCCGTCGGTACGGCTATTTTTGAAACGATGTGGAATCACGCACCATTCGCATTCGATTTTGATTACGGTGCGACGTTTGTTGGATTTTTAGCGTACAAGTTTGCACTTTTGGCTGTCATGTATGAAGAAGTTCGAAGAATGATCATCGACGAGGAAAAGTTATGATTTTTTTGTGTCGGTGTAACACAAGATAATGCTTGGTTGGGTTCTTATAGCGTTGGTCATTGTCGTGTTTGTATTTCGAAGAAAGAAACATATGTTTTGGGGTCATCAACCAGTTTCACGCGATGCGTTGCGTTGTGAGGGTATGATTTCGCATACACACCCACAACCCATAGATGTAAAGAACCCTGATAGAATCGTTACGGTGGAGCCACTGAAACGTGCATTTCACAGAACACTCGCCGATTTTTTGAGTAGGCATTATGTCAAGGATTACAGATACGATTCACAATTTATTTCATGGGTTTTGAACTTTCCATACATGACACGAAACAATATCATAAATCTCTTTCAAAATGATACACTCACAGGTAACATTATTTCGAAACCATATCGTTTATACGTGCGTGGTATTCCACTTCATTCACAATATGTTGATATGTTATGTGTTCATAAGGGTCATAGAAACAAAAACTATGCACCTGTGCTCATATCACAATTGCTCAAACATTCCTTTATCGGTGATCACAGAACGTACATATATAAAATTGAACAAAAACCACTTCCATTTAATTACATATGTAAAGCGCGATATTATTTCAAACGTGTGGACGATTCCACATCGAGTCACGTGTGTCGATTACGTCGAACTACCACAGAAGATATCGAATACATACGTACATTATACGACAAAGAGTCTGTGAAGTATGCATGTTTTCCGAGTTTTGATACGAATCAAATGAAATACATGTGCACGTCGGTAGACAGTGTCTATGAATCATTAGTCATAGACGTCGGGGGTGAGAATAGAGGCATCGTTATGTTTTCTATAAATGACTTGCGTCATGGTCGTGGTAAAGTCGCTGAAATTTCGCTACTTTTATGTGAAAACTCATATCATATCGAAGCTGTGAAAGCTCTAATTCAATATTGTCACGCGATTAAAGTAAATGTTGTATTGTGTACGAACATAGGACAAAATCACGCGTTCGTGAAGTCCATGGATTTTAGTGAGGGTATGGATGTTTATTTTCATATGTACAATTATCATCTAAACAAACCATTAGAGCCGCGTGAATTACTTTTCAACTTTGTGTAGATTTGCATTCGCTGTGTGCCACGTTTTTCCTTTCATGACGAAACTGTGCACTCTCGCGTACGCCCACGCCTGTGGAGAAGCGCCCGGTCGGTGCCCGGTTCTCCACGCGGCGAGTCCTCGATCGTATACGGTTTTAAGTGTTTTCAATGGAATCTTTGTCGCTTTTGCAATCTCTGGAAGTGATTTGACGTTAGACCCATACTTCCTTCTAAAACGCTGAGTATACGAGGATGTTCGGGTCTTTACACCCGTGTCCGTCTTGAAATGTGTGTAGTCCTTCTTGAGCATCTTCGTGTACCTAGTTTCTACATCTTTGAGGGTCTTGAGACCTCTAAAGTATTTAAGGGGTGCATATGTGGGACCCCTCGTTTTACGCAGCTCCCGCACTTTCTTGACAATCTCCTGATCCGTGAGAGTCATCTTAATTATTGTGTAGAATAAAATCATCAAAAGTCACCAACTCTCCATTGTCGATGAGAGATGTATATTCATCATCACTCGTAGGCAAACTTGCCTCGTAGTGCACGCGCTTCATGTACATGTCCATGTCGTCAAAATATCTGAGAAGTTTGACGAGATCTTCATCACGCGCGGTATCCACCATCGTATCAAACTTTACTTCTGAAAACTGACCGCGAGTCATGAGATTCTCCTTGATGCATTCTTCGATGGGGCACTCTGGGTCGGCGTCAATCTCATCAGCTTTGCACGAAGAACTCATGAGAACACGAAGACCACCACCGATCTTCTTGAGGAACTGCTTCTTTTCGGAGGTGAGGGGCATTTTTTGAACTTAAAAATGCAATTACGTCTTGTGACTTAGGTGCTTGACAGCGGCAAGAATGTTTGGAAATATTTTATTGCCGAAACGAACTCGGCCTGTAGACACGGACATCCATCCACATCGACCATTCAATGTACACCGGTGAATGTCAGGCATATAAAAAGTAGAGATTATTTTATTCCAAGAGCAATGGGGCTCACGATTATTATGGGAAATATGTTTTCAGGTAAAACGTCTGAACTTATCCGACGACTTAAGCGCTATAAGATCATTGGAAAGAAGATTGTCGTCATTAATTCCAACAAGGACACGCGATCTGAACAAGAAGTTTTACAAACACACGACGGTGTACAGTTTCCATGTCTCAAGGTTCCACACATTTCACACTGTATCATTCGCCAAGAGTTTTGCGATGCCGATATCGTCGCCGTAGATGAAGCGCAATTTTTTACAAATCTCAAAGAATTTGTAGAGATGTGTCTCTTTCTCGGAAAGTCTGTCATACTTGCGGGTCTCGATGGTGATTATCGTCAGAATAAGTTTGGTGAAGTGCTCGATTGTATACCCATGGCCAGTGATGTCATAAAACTATCGGCGCTGTGTATGGATTGTCGAAATGGAACACCCGGACCATTCACGAAACGTATCGTCGATGATGACACACTTGAACTCGTCGGTGGGAAAGATATCTACAAGGCTGTGTGTCGCAAACATTTAATCTCCAACTAATACATAATGAAAGAACTCCTGAAACAAAAGGCGCCATTCATGTCCAAGGTGTTCGCGAACCTGATTCTTCAGGGTAGCATTGCGTACACGGCGGCTTTGCAACGCAGTCCGCACGTCGCGCGTAACATTCTTATGTACACACTCATGTTTCTCATGGCTGTGCTCGCCATGGTTTTTGCAACCTTGTCCATTCAAGTTCGATTCGTACTCTTCACGATTATTTCCATTTTGTTTGGTTCAATTCTCGGTGCTGCGCGTAATCTCGACAAGGATACCATCCAAGAAACGCTCAGTGATATTCTCGGTGTTTTCGTCGCCATGTTCGCGCTCGGTGTAATTTCCGTCCAATTCAATGTGGATATCTTCCCCTTAGCACTTCTTTTGTTCGTGGGTCTCATTGGTCTCATGGTCAGTCGCGCGGTCGTGTCAAAGGAAAAGAAGGGTGCACTGTCCAAAGCCTTTGTCATTGTGTTTGCCATGTACATTCTCGTCGATACGAATGTCATTCTTCAAAGAAACTATAGCGGTAATTTCGTCGACGCGTCGTTTGACTATTTTACCGACGCCACACAGATGTTTTCGGGATTAGTACCGGCGAATATCTAAGATGAGTGTGATGCGTCGCGCGTGACCTCGCTTTTCAAGGGCGTGGTAGCGCGCGTGATCAAAGAGAAACTCTTCACCCGTCATGTGCATGTGCACACCGTATTCCGTCTCTAATAGACAATCTTTTCCACTCTCGATCGTGAGATGGTATCGCAGTTGTGTATTACTTTCGGCCCGATGTGGTGGAATGGTTAAGGGACCTTCGATCACAGAAAACACGGCAGTGGTTTCATCTACACATGGAATCGATTTTAAAAGTGCATACACCTTTGGAAAATCTTCCACTTTGTAGTAATAATACGTATTCTTCTTCTCGAACCATTTATCGAGATCGTGGAAATAGTATTTATGTGTTTTCGAAAAGACGTTGTAAAATTCACGACGAATCGCCCAAAAGTTTGCCTTGACTTTCCATAAACTATCGTAATCGTTATGATTGTACCGTTGTCTATGCATGAATATATCCGTGATCGTGTTTCGTATACCCACGAGCGGTCGCCACGGGTTTTGAAAATACAAAAGATCGATCGGTGCCTTAAAAAAATCACACAGGATCAGGACCACGATGATCACCCACATTAATTTCTTCGTACATAATAAAAATGCCTGGATACAAGCAATCCGAAATGTTTGCCCCTCAGCCGACCGAAGATAAGCCCGACATGAAGCGCCGATTCGTTGTTCCACGATTTACCATGATTCAGTGGACCATCATGGCCTTGGTCGCGTACGTCGCGTTCCAATACAGAAAGCTGAACAAGCCGGTCACGACGACCATCATGTTCGCGATCGCGCTTTTGCACATGTACGACCACCTCTTCCTCGTGAAGCGTGGTAATGAACGTTTGTTCCTTTTGCCTGGTGAAAAGAAGGAGGAGGGGTATTGCGCGATGTGTCAAAAGTAAATGTTGGTACACAGTAAGTACCAATGCGCGTCAAAATTATTGTAAGCCCGGATCGAAAGAAGAAGTTCCGGGTTATTTTACCCGGTAACAGGACTGTTGACTTTGGTGCCCGTGGATATTCAGACTACACCAAACACAAGAATCCCTCACGTATGCGTTCATATGTCGTGCGACACGGTGGACGTTTCATCGCTGAAACCGATCCCAAAAAAATTCATACGCGCATGCTCACCGTTGATACGAGTGATAAAGAACAGTGGCGACTCGGGGGTGTCGCGACGGCTGGATTTTGGTCTCGATGGTATCTATGGAGCCAACCATCGATTCAGGAAGCGCAGCGATTCATGACGAGACGTTTCGGTATTACATTCATTTAATTATTCATGAGACCTCGTCGCTTGAGATTTGCCTTGAGGTTCGCCATGAGCGCAGCGCGAGCGTTAGTGGTCCGTTTTGGTGAAGACGACGTCTTCTTTGGGACCGGTGGGGCCGGTGGGGCCTTCGGGGCCTTCGGGGCCTTCGGTTGCGTTTCAGCCAAGACCGTTCGACACACGCGGATAAACTTTTTCGCGTGTTTGGCCTGATTTTCAAGGCTCATCGCATTCATGATTTTCGTCTTAAGTTCTTTATCAGAGAGTTTCACGCGTTTACCTTTCACATCCTTCGTGACACGAACGCCTATTTGCTTGGCCTTTTCTTTGATGTCCATTTAATATATACGAGGAAAATATACACCAGCTCTCGTAGCGGCGTCATCGATTTCATCAACCATTTCCCATGCCCATCGACACTCTTGGTCCGTTCCGTGTTCACATAGACCGTGTGCGATATCCAATGCCTCGACAAGTATCATTTTTAAACGCATTTGTCGAGGTGTTATTTGTTTTTGTTCCCTGAAATACGGTGCGACGTAGACTTGTTCAAGTGCGACACGTGTAATTTCAAGACGTATCTCTTCTCTCTTCAACGCCGCGACGATCGAACGTTGGCGTCGCGTGGGTCCTGACGGTGGTGGTGACCAATATCCAAATCGTTTCAGTGTCCGGACCATTTTAGTCTTTCTAGAAGTCTCCGAAATAAATACGGCGTTAATTCACTTAGGGATCCATATGGCACGTACACATAGTCTGGAAAATCATCATCCATACCGAGCAATTGTGCGATGGCGTAGCGATCGTGTGGTACAGATCGAATGGTTTGAATGTCTTGCTTGTTATGTGTCGCCGCGAGTGTGTGTACGTGTGGTCCTGCGCTGAGTGTCATGTCAAATCCACGGCGAAAGGAGGCGTCCACGGCGTCCTTCGTCGGAAGCAGTCCTCGTTGTTTTCCGAGATACGCTCCACGCACGAGCTTGGCACCGAGTATGAATCCATCCTTTTGAGACGTACATATATCCATTTCAAGTTCTTTGAGTGCGTCACGTCGGTACATTTGATAGGTTTTATACACACGTGGCTCTTCGCGATTAAATGTCCGCATGTATTCGTAACATAGTTTTGGGTACAATACATCCTCGGCATCTATACATACACGTCCACCACCACGAACACCGTGTTCAATCACACTACGCGTGTGGGTATTCGCTCGACTGGGTGATTCTCTCGATCCAAAGGATGTTAATTTCAAGGCAAACATGGCGCTCGGAACACTGGACATGATTTTTGTCGTCACGGCTGACACGTGGTCGGCTTCTGATAACGGGCAGTTCTCGCGTGCGTAATCCAAAATAATATTGGATCCACGCGCGTAGACGCGTTGTATAACGTTTGCTAATTCATGGTTCAGGGCGGCATATCGGAGCATATCTTGAGAGAGTGAGAGATTTAAAAAAAGTCATCGGTACGATACAGTTTTGTCGTGTATGCGCCATTTTTAGTGAGGACACCGACACTCTCGTTTCCATAGAATTCGGGACATCCAATGTCTTCGGTACACTCACGACCGTTGTGTGAGACGGTCAAAGGATATAAATTTTCACCTGACGTCGTCGTATAGTAATGATATCTGTCCCGGTGTCCACGCACTTCACGACCGTACAATGGAAGCGTTTCGTTATTCGTTCCAATCAAGAGTCCCATGTGTTGCGTGTGTCCGGGTTTATACTTCTTAATGGGTGCTTCCCTGAATTCTGGGGCTCGCGTGGAAATGGGTCTTCGCTGGACGATGGCTGGTGGTGCACGTTGACGCACGATGACCACTGGGCGCTGTTTCAAATACACGAGTACGGCGAGTCCGATGACCGCCGCGAGTAAAAGACGCGTCAGGGTCTTTTGTTTCATTTCTATTTACGGAGAATTTTTAATGGCGCGAGTGCATCGTCCAGGCGACCGAGCCTAAACTGTACCACCAACCATAAGAAAAAGAAAGTCACTTTGATGAGATAATTCGCCACGTGTTCATCGACTTTATAGATTGGACGCATCACACGTCCCATGAACGTTTCGTATTTCTCTTTACCCGTGAACCACATTTCAAATTGTGTAAGGGCACACGTGTCGTCATTCGTCGTCCAGTGAAAGAATAGGAAAGGTACGAGAAGTGCATAAAATTCAAGGTGTTCTTTCGTGCCTGTAAATGGTATGATTAACATCGCGATGATGAATAAGAGATGAATAGCGAATATAATGTTCATCTACTATAAGATGAGTGAAGAAATTATTGATGATGAAACACTACGCAGACGTGAGATGCAACTCAGGGGGGAGAGTTGGAATGATCAACATGAAACCATTTTGAGACAATGGGGTGAAGCTTCTGGAAGTTACAGATATATGCATCACAGAGCATTTCTCATGTATAAAAAATTGAGTATGCGATTTACTCTACCTGTCATTGTACTATCGACTCTTACTGGTACGGCAAACTTTGCACAAGAGCAATTTCCGGAATCGGTGAGAAGTATGGTCCCATCCGTAATTGGTGGCTTGAATCTTATCGCGGGTCTTGTCGCGACGATCATGCAATTTCTTAAGATTAACGAACTGATGGAGAATCACAAGGCGGCGGCGTTATCGTATGGCTTGTTATCACGAAACGTGCGCTTGACGTTGGCACTCGCGCGTGAAGAACGAAGTTCAGATGGTCTAGATTTCGTGAACAATACAAAGACTGAATATGATCGCCTGATTGAACAGTCGCCGGCGATTCCGACCAATATTCTCTTACACTTTGAAAAGGAATACCCACTCGATAATGTATTCACGAAACCAGAGATTTTGGACGTGCGCGCAATTCCAAAACTTCGCATCGACAAGCCGAAGACGATCAGTACCGTTAAAGCGATCACACGTGGTGGTCCACTCGAAGGTGTTGTAAAGTTGCTTGAACCAAGAACACCACCACCGAGCGTTACGAGTGACTTGGAGGAAGGCGAGATACTCGACGAACAAGATACACGATGAGCACGAACATTAAAAGATTAAACACAATCGCACATACCGCGTATGGTACAATTTTCCTTCTTAAAGGTTCTACGATACGTTCTTGTAGTGCGTTATTTTTCAGCACCATATCTATGGCCTGATTAGTAAGATCGTCAATGGATTCCTTCATTAAAATAACGAATCAAAAAAAGATCGACAAGAAAACGACGATACATGCGGAACAACTTAAAGAACTTGAATCGTATTTACGAGACGGAAAGAATGTGTTCGTGTGTGGTGGGACCGGTGTTGGGAAGACACACCTCGTGAGTTGTCTCCTCAATGATACGAATAGCATTGAACTCATACCCGAACACGTATCTTCGAAGAGTGTTTTTTTAGATGTCATACAAAACACATCGAAACATCTCATTATTGAAAACTATGATTCATCACAGTATCCTTTCAAGAGTCTCATCGACCGTGTATCCGATGGGTATCGATTGACGCCGCGTTCATTGGTTGTGGTCTCAACGGATGTGTGTATCGGATACCCAAACTTTGAAACGATCATCATTCCTTTACCGACGGTCGATCAATTACTCACGATCGCGTGTGGTCACGACGCTGAAGTCGCCGCGCATGCATCGCGTGGAGATATTCGTGCGTTTAAGAATACACTCAATAAGTTTGATCATAAAGATCAGTTCAAAACACCCAAAGAATTTATCACAGACATTTTGTGTTCCGATGAACCCATCGGATTTCAAGAATCTTTGACCGAACACGGAAACATGTGGAATATTTTTCAAGAAAACTATTTAAATTCGAAACACGTCGACGTGGCTCGATGCGCTACATCCTTCGCCGACGCTGACGTATACGACGCGGCGATATATAACGGGTGGTGGGAACTCATGCCATTCTTTTCACTCCACGCGATCACGATTCCACACGCATATCTCGGTGATCGTCTTCGTCCCGAAACACTCCGTCCCGGAAGCTGTTGGACGAAATATGGAAACTATAAAATGCGGTACCAAAAGTTTCGGGACATTCACACACGCACGAATCTCGACATCGACTCTTTGTGTGTGTTGAAAAAACACGCGGAATACGGAAACACAAAGATTCTCGTGGACTATGGCATCACGCCACAAGATTTCGATGTCATGAACCATCTCGCCATTTCAAGTAAATTAAAAGCGAAGCACGTGACTCATGTAAAGAAAGCACTCAAGCATGCAATCGATCGAAAA